>Ga0157376_10001318_pt1 | contig 16367 bp, 24 predicted proteins | sample M45metaG_FD_121801 | JGI IMG/M metagenome (GOLD analysis project Ga0157376, IMG submission 121801) | Miscanthus rhizosphere microbial communities from Kellogg Biological Station, Michigan, USA - M4-5 metaG | ecosystem: Host-associated > Plants > Roots > Rhizosphere > Soil | place: USA: Michigan... | reverse complement strand
GCGGAAAAACAAATGACCAACGGTCGAGACATCGACAACGATCTGTCGTCGATCATTGGACCGGGTGACCCTCTGCCGCCGTCGCAGTTAGAAACGGGTTTCGATATGGGTGAGGAACCATAATGGACCATGAAAGTAAAATCCGTTTAACGATTGATGACAACACCGCCAAGGGTGCGGCGTCGGCTGCTGCCAATATCAAAAAAGTAAATGAAGCCGCCGCGAAGTCGTTTGCCCCGGTGCAAGCGGCCAATGCGAATTGGGTACGCTCTGCCGAGAGTATGGCCCGCCGCCTTGGCACCAACATTGTGGATATCGCCAGACGTCAGTCTGAATTTAATCGCACCACCAATCAAGGTGCCAAGAACCTCGAGAACTTAGGCAACAAGGGCAACACCTCTTTCGGGTTGATTACGAAAGGTGTTGAAGGTGGCAGTGCCGCCTTGATGGGGATGGCTGGCCGCTTTCTGGGTGTGGCCGCTGCCGCCGAGGTTGCCCGTAAATCTTTCTTGGGGTTTGCCGCCACTGACCAGCGGATGCGGTTGTTGCAGAACGACGCCGGTGCAACCCGAGCGCAGATTGACCGCACCACCGAGTCTTTGAAACGGTTGTCGATGGAGACCGCTACTTCGATGGAACCCCTGATTGAAGGGTTCAACGAACTGCGTGAAGCCGGTCAACTGTCGTTGGAGGAAACCGAAAAGATATTCCCAAAGGTTGCCAAGGCCGCCAAGGGTTCCGGCATGGACGTCGTTGCATTAGGTCGCTCGATGGGCGACATGATGCGCAACCTGTCCGTACCAGCGGAGGGAGTAGACAAGGCGCTGGAAGCCATCACGTTTGGTGTGCAAGACTTGCGGATGAATGCGGACGCCTTCTCCAAGTCAGCACCCAAGTTGACCGAGGCCATGGCGGAGTGGGGATACAAAGGCACCGATGGCGTCAATCGCATGGTCGCCTTTATGGGCTCGTTGCAGAAGGTCACCGGCGACACCACCAAGTCGTCGATGATTTTAAGCCGGTTGCTGGAGACGATGGCCTCCGGGGAGATGTCGACCGCCCTTGGCTTTGAGACCGCCGAAGGACTGCAGAAGCATTTGCGTGGCGCACAGGAAGCCGGCCAAGACGTGTTGGGCGTTTACGTTGGTTTGATTGCCCAAAGCAAAAACCGGGATGCGATACTAAGTAAGATCGGTCTGAAGGAACGCGCCGCCGTTCGTGCGTTGCTGGCAGACTACGATAAGATGCACGGTCGCATCGAAGAAATTTCCAAGAGCCAAGGCCGTGCTGCCGACGCTTTCAAGAACGTCATGGATGGACCGCAGGCCAGCATCGACAAGATGCTGATGAGCCTGGATGCGTTGTCCAAGGAATTTGGTTTGCTGCTGCATACGCTCGGCGTCACCGAGGGCATCAAGGCACTCATCAAAGAGTTCCAAGACTTGCGGCGGTTGGTCCTTGCCATCAAAGAAATCTGGGATGGTTTCAAAAGCGGCAAGATGCCGGATTGGGCTGACGAAGCCGCGTCCGATATGTTGTTCGGTAAAATCGGTGAGTCTTCTCTTCGCGACTCGTTAGAATGGATGGCCCGGAAGATGGGGCGGGAAACCAAAGCCTCGAAGAGGGCGAGGGGAGCCCCCGAGGAAGGTGGTGACGGTGAGTTCGGCGCGCGCTTCAAAGGTTACGACACGCCAATGCCATCGTTCCCCGGCGAAAAAGAAAAGGCCGCCGAAGATGCCAAGGCGCTACAGGACGCACTGAAAGATGCGACGCCCGAACTACAGAAGCAGGCCGAAGAACGTCGCAAGGAAAATGCGTTGCGAGAACTGGGCTCCCAGCGGCTTCGCGAGTTAAACGACGAACTGCAGAAGACCACCAACAACATTAAGAAGATGTCGTTCTCGACGGAGAAGGGCGGTGACAAGGCAAAGGTGTTGGCGGCCAGACTAGACCAGACTGCCGGTGCGCTTGGCGGTATGCTTCACAACGCCAGTTTCACTACAGGTGGCGATGCGCTTGGTGGCGGTGGTGGCGGTGGCGGTGGTGGCAGCGGAGTGACAGCCGGACCCGGTGGTTACGGTGGCGGTACGGGTTACGGTGGCGGCTCTGGAATGGGTCAGTCGCCGAACGCCGGTTCCAACTCTGGTGCAGGTAGCGGTCGTTCGAGCAGCACCGACAGTTCACAGAACCCGAGCGATAGTTCACAGACCCCAACCAGTTCTTCTGACACGCCGGGCGGAACGGCGTCGGGAGACTACCAAGGGCGGCGCGTCAACGAAGACGTGATGAAGACGCGCATTCAACAATCCAATTCCGAATGGATGAAAGATCCCAAGAACCAACAGAAGATCTTCCGCACACTTCAGGCTGAAGGCGGTACCGGGAACATTGGCGCCAACCTGGAGCAAATGTCGAACTATGCAGCGTCCAGAGGCCTGACCCTAGAACAAGTTGTGAACGCTAGGGGTAAGCGTCAGTTCTATGGTCCGCTAAAGCGTTTCCACGGTGACCCCGGTTCGGGTCCAATGATGGCGCATGAACGTGAGGCGTACAACAGCCCGTGGACCGACGCGAAACAGAAGTTGTGGGACAAGGCCAGCAAGGACGTGTTCTCGGGCGGGTCCAATAGAATCAATTACGCCACTGATCAAGGAACGGTTGGCGACCCGAACTATGACCCGAATAAGATGACCAAGTACGGCGCCAACATGTTTGGCGTTCAACCGGGCACCGAAAGGTGGGTTGGCTCACAGCGAGGTAAAACAGATGTCGCCGGTCCCGTCACTGTGCAGCCGGGAGGCGAATCAACTGTAGCGACAGGTTCTCGGGTGCCACGTCCCGGTGAAGCGCCGGTTGGCACCGGCAACAATGTCGAAGAAGCACAGGAACGTGTCGCTGGCATCCGCAAAGGCAAACTCGATCCGCAACTGCGCGACGCGCTGGAGGGTGCGGCGGAAGCGTCCGGCGTCAAGATTCGTGTCACCTCTGGCGGTCAACGTATGCACGGTGCGGAAGGCCACACCGGCTCGCATCGTCATGACAAGGGACGTGCGGCTGACGTCGACGTCATCGATCCGAAGACCGGCAAGACGCTAGCTTTGAATGACCCGCGTCGCCTCAAAGTGATAGAAGAAGCGGCACGGCGTGGTGCTGGCGGCACCGGTGCGCGATATATGGATGACCCAAATAAAATCCATATGGGTATCACTGGCGCAAAGGCTGTCGTCGGTGAAGGTCTCGGTGCCTATGCCGGCACGGCAGAAGAGCGTGCGGCGGTTGACCGTGGTCTGAGAACCCGGTTGACGCCAGAACAAATGAGGGCGGAGCGCGAAGCCAGGAACGCACCGAAAACGCCAACCGCCGTTGCTGCCGATGAACCGAAAGGTGAAGGTGCTGCACAACAGGCCGCTCGTGATGCGCCAACAAAGACAGTAAACAAATCTGACGATGAACCCATCGCCCTTGCGCATGGTGGTCCGCTGGGTGCCGGACAGATGGCGTTGGTCGGCGAACGTGGTCCGGAACTCTTTTCACCAAATCAAAACGGCCGCGTGATACCGAACCACCATATGAACGCCAGTCTTAACCTACGGGTCAACGACTCACACTTGCAGTTTGCCCGTGCGTCAATGCGACGTGCCGCCGACCGCGAGGTGCGTGAGGCCCGCTGGAACTCGTACAGTGATATTGGAGCGGCGTAATGTCCAACTGGGTGTTGTTCCAATGGGGTCCCATTCAGTTTCAAGTTCACCCGTTAAGCATCGGAGAGATGTCGCACGCCACGGGGTCTGATTGGGCCAAGAAGGAGATTGCCGGTGCCGCCATGTACCGCGAATGGGTTGGTGAACAGGACGAGTCCATCCATTTGAAGGGCAAAATATTCCCGCACTTCTTTGCCCGTGCCGCACGGCAACGTGACCCGAACTCTCTGAAGCCGAGTAGCGGTGGTCTGGGTCACCTCGAGATATTGGACAACATGCGACGCATGGGACAAGCGCACGTCTTGATACGTGGTGATGGTTGGCATTTCGGATGGTACATTATTGAATCCCTGCAACGTGGTCACAGTCTGCTTGCCCCGGACGGCATCGGACAACAGATTGACTTCGAGGCGGCGTTCCAACGTGTACCCATCCCAGATGATCCCGGCACGCAGTCCGGTTACATGTGGGGCACAACAGGAGACACAACAGGGGCATGACAGTATCCAGCTATGACCTCGTCACAGTCGGTTCGGATTACGTCACGGTCGATTTGATCTTGTGGCGTCGCTACCGTAACCGTGCGCCCAAGATGGTGGAACGTCTCTTGGACGACAACCCGCATCTGGCGCGGGTGCATTGCTTCTCACCGTTCTTGCCGGTGGGTACGCAGGTGCGCATTCCGATTGACTACGATATTATGTCCGGCGTGCCGCAGGTGAAGTCGACCGTTGTACTATGGGGCACGACACCGGAAGGTGACATGACGCAAGGCACCGGGGAGGTCACCAAGGTAAGTTACGGCACGTCGCCTGGATTCCTTGGAGGCGAGTAATGGCGGAACATCAGGGACCGCGGCGGCATGCCTCGGTTAAAATCATTGTCGATGGTCGAGACGTAACGGATCGCGTCGACCCGTATTTGATTTCGGTCAAGGTGGTCGACACGCTGGAAGGCGACTTCGACACTTGTGCGCTCGAGCTGGATGACCGCAACGCCCAGTTGGCAATCCCGCAGGACGAGGCCCCTCTGAAAATATACATGGGTTGGTCCGGCCAAGGTCCGCGCGTGTACCACAACCCTCCATTCAAGCGACAGCCCAACAGCGAGTTGTTTGGTCTGGAGGAAGAAGCCGTCAAGACCGAGTTGCCGTTCGGTGGACCCGGCATGCGTCTGGTTTTCTCCGGCATCATGTCGCAGGTGGAGTCTGGCTTTACCCGGCGCGGCGGTGGTCGAAGGTTATGGATTGAAGGCACGTCCAACAACGCCAAGGGCGAAGTCAAACAAGGCACGAATAAATCTTGGGGCAAGGGCAAGGAAGACGACGCCTCCAGCGGTCAACAGAGCGGTGGTGCCAGCGGTGGCGGTGCGGGAGGTGCTGGCGGCGGTGGCGGTGACATCCCACTGAAGCAAGTCATGGAGGACGTGTTTAAGAAGGCCGGTCTCAGTGTCCAGATGTCGCCGGCGATGGCGGCACTGAAGCGTGACTTCTGGCACGTCAATGAAAGCCCAATGAACTTTGGTCAACGCATGGCCGACGAGATGGGCGGGTTCTTTAAAATATCCAATGGCGTCGCTATGCTCATTGGTAAGAACGAGGGCATGAACTCCAAGGGTGAGATCATGTCGACCTACGATGCGGTGTGGGGCGTCAACCTAATTGGGTGGCGCATCAAACCATTTGTCGCACGCGCCCAGTATGCCAAGGCCGCGGCCAAGTTCTTCGACTTCCATAATGCCGGCTGGGATAGCGTGCAGAAAGCCATCGGCGGTTCACTGCCGTTTGGTAATGCGACCGCGGTTGCCAACCAGATTCAATCGGTCGCTAACAAAGACAACGGCGAACAGAACGCCGGAGGTCAGGGTGCCGACTCCAAGTCTCGTCGTGGTACCGGCTGGGTGTTGTTAAACGGAGAGCCAGGCATCCAGGCTGGCAACTACATACTAATCTCCGGCGCACGCCCCGGTGTCGACGGCAAGTTCCTCGTGACCGAGGTCGAACACAACTATCAACGTGGCGTTGGTTTCACGACACGTTGCAACGTCAGAGACCCGCAGGGTTATCCTGGCGGATACGAATCCTGGAAGAAGAAAAAAGAACCTGAGCCAACCGAGTTCGACAAACGATTCAAAGGTGAAGAGCCGGCCAAGCCAGAAGAGAAGAAACCTGACGAGAAGCCGGCTGACCCGAACGAACAACTTTACACCTAACAGGACGGTGAGCCATGCTTAGTGTTGTCATATCATCAGGCCACGGCAAGTATGTCAGAGGCGCCAGCGGCGTCATCGACGAGGTCGACGAGGCCAGAAAAGTTGTAGCGCGTCTGGCCGAGGAGTTGGCCCGTCGTGATGTCGACGTGACCACGTTCAACGACGATGTGAGTAAAAGCCAGAACGAGAATTTGAACCGCATCGTTGACTTCCACAACTCGAAAAAACGAGACCTCGACATAAGCGTTCACTTCAACGCTTACGAACAGGTTTCAAAGCCGATGGGTTGTGAGGTGCTTTACGTGACCCAGAAGGCTTTGGCGGAGAACGTCAGTGAGGCCATCGCCTCCGTTGGGTTTATAAATCGCGGAGCGAAGAAAAGAACCGACCTCTTCTTTTTGAACAACACGGCGGCTCCGGCAATTTTGCTGGAGATATGTTTTGTTGATAGTACCGCCGACTGCGACCTTTACGGTTCCAAGTTTGGGGAAATCTGTAAAGCCATCGCCGACATTGCCGGAGACGAGGACGGCATACCGGTCGAACCGATTAGGCCGGAGAGTGCGGAGTTCCATGACGTCGGACCATGTTCGTATTTCGGCGGCCCAGATGATACGGGCGTCAGTGACAGCGAGGGCTTGGCGTTCCTGTTCGACGTACAAGACAAGCCCTACGTATTTTTGCCAGAGGGCTCGCCCGGTACCGAGGGCATGGGTCTTGCCAGATGTCTCAATCCGCATACGCACTACATCGCTTGCCGTTGGGATTACGAACGGACTCCGAAGAGTATGCTCGCCGGTCCTGACATTGCATTAGTGAAGGCGTTAAAGACCGGCGTATTCCTTTCCGCCCATCCAGCGGATTGGGGGCCACATCAAAGCACTGGACGCATCGCCGATTTGAGTCCGTCACTTATGGCAGACCTTGGGATCGAAACAGATGATGAGGTTGAGGTCATTTATCCGTGGACTGGCGATTAACGTCATGCAGCAATTAATGGATCGCATCTGGTGCAGGTGGTTTCATAAGGCGTACCACGTGCGCAAGGAGATGCTGCACGGCTGGCAATTTGTTTACTGCAACAACTGTAGGCGCACATGGCCAGAGCGATGCGCTTCAACAGAGGAGAAGTAGCCATGTATTTTCTTGTCGCCGCGGCAGTCATCATCTTCATTGCGTTCGTTTTGAAGTGGTGGATTGGCGCCAACGTCGAAGAAGGTTTCCTCGGCAAGGGACTAATGCTGATTGTAATCGTGTTGGTTATTATCGGCATCCTGTCCCTGTTCGGCGTGGTGCCTTCCTTTCGTTGACACCGCACCGGACACGGCACCTCACGTCGACGCCCCGAACTGTGCGCCGGTAGGTCGCTCGGTCAGGGACGGGGAACGGTGTCGCAGTCGAGTCGACGACTTGCCACCGGTGCCACCGGCACCGCCGTCGATTTGTAAAGGTTGCTGAAGACAAAAGCCGGGTCAATTTTTGACCCGGTTTTTTTCTGTCTGGACCTCCGTTTTACCGACAGAAATACACGGTAAAATAATACTAGGTACGATTTGGTGGGGTTGGTTGGAGTCGACTCGGACACGGTCAGCACCTCCACGGCCGACAATAACGCGGACAATTTCGACCTATTTTGTCCGCACTATTGTAGGGGTCAAGGGTCAGGGGTCCCGTACCACGGGCCGGCAATTTAAACGCACCAGTGACCCGCGCAAACGGTCCTATGACGGGGTCAGGGACGGGTGCAACCGGACCCTCGGACCGAGTTAACCTAAAAAGGGTGCCTGAGTCGGTCGTCGTTTTAGGGGCATGGGCACCTCCATTTGCCCCTAAACGGCAAACGACAATATGGCGACGGGTCAAGACCGGAAGCATACCAAAACTGCGACACATAAAATGCGTCGGGGCACCTCCAGCGCATGGGGTCTTAACGCCCAATTACGCCTAAGTACGCCTAATTAGACATGTTTGTGCGGGTGTCAGTCCCCATAACGGGCGGTCCCGGTCTGCCGTCCCATTGGGTCATAGAACGTCGTGCCAGCGCCCGTGGTGACCGAGCGACCGGTGGTCCTCCCAGTGCTGTCATAGTAATTCGTGCGCCCGCTGGGGTCCGTAACCGCCCTCCCCATAGTGCGGCCCGAGGTGTCGCGGAAGGTGGTCTGCTTAGTCTGGGCTGACGCGGAGGTGACGGCAACCGCGGTTACCAACATGACGAACCAAATCTGTCTCATCGGAATGACGCCCCGTCCGGCAAATCATATTCGCGTCGCAGGTGTTGCTCGAGCCTATCCAGCTCCTCGTTAGCGGCGACCCGCAAACTCTCCAGGTATTCCTTGTGCGTGATAATGCCTTTGGACATTAGCAACTCCGCTAACCCTCCGGCGTCCGATGCCCGCATGTCGACGCCGACCCGCACATGTTTCAACATGCTTACAACCTTGTCTTGGGCGTCGTCGGCAAAACCCAGTTGGGTCATTTCATAACGCACGGCAGACTGCACGCCGTGCGCGGCTTCAAGGTAAGTCAAGCCAAGGTCTCGGGTAGGCATCACAGTTCCTCCTCGTCTTCTTCCGGGTCTTCCTCGTCGGGCGCATCCCACTTGGGCAACTCGGTCCGCTCGCAATACAATGTATTGCTGACGGAGTCCGCCTTGACCTTGAACCATTTGTTTTTGTGGAAGGCATAAGCGGTGACGTACTCGCGGACCTCGTCGAGTGCGAATGCCTTGGTGCAGGTAATTGTCCCGGTGTCACCAATCTTCAAGGTGCGCAGGGCGTCGTGAACGACGGCAGACATCTCTTTCAGTTTCATCTTTTCACTTTCCATTGACATTACATTGAATCCCCGATGTACACATCACCAATCACAATACGTTTGTAAATGATAAACCCTCGACAACGAAGAATTTCCGACCACCGAACGTTCTGCGGTTCCGGGTTGGCGGTACCTTCGTCACACTCGTTTATCATTACGAACTCCCGGAACACTCTACCACAACGTGCCGCAATGGGTTCGTTGAGCCGGAGGTTGCGGAGCAGTTCATTTTCCCAATCCAGTTCTTCCCGAGCCCTGCGACGGGCCTCCGCCGTGTTGGCGTCGGCCTTCATCCGTTGTTCTTCTTCGAGGGCACGCTTGGCCATCGACCTCTTCATGGCGTCGTAATTAGGGAACTCCGCCGCCGAGGTGCCGTCCGGTATATGACTGCACAACGGTACTGGGTCATCCCGTCCGCTGCGTCTGTCACCGTCCGGATGTAAAGCGATTGCGCCGGTGGTCGCTACTAGGCGGACCAGCGCCGCAATGCTTCCATCGTCGGCGTCGAAGTCAGGATCAACGACGCCGCTATCTTCGTAGAAGGCCCATTGATGCACGCGTAGTAAACGCGCACCGAACCTTTTATCCCGTGTGCTGACCATTGCCGTTGGTCTTGGCTTTGGGCTCGGCCAGATGTTCCGCTGTCAACATCAACGGGACTGCCGGGCGGGCGTCGACAGGCACCTCGGCGTCGTCAAAGATTTTTGCCTTGTGCTCCTTCAACATCTCTACGGCGTCATGACAGTTGACCACGAACAGGTTGACCCGGTCCGCAAAATCGTTGGTGTGCTTTTGGATTTGTTCAATCAGTTGTTCGGCGTCCTGCCGCAACATGCGGGCGGTCTCGTCGACGGCTTCCACGGTCGCCATAATATCTTTGCTGACCTTTTCACCAGAGGCACGGATGGCTTCAGAGGTCAGGGTTGCGACGCGGTTATTGTCTACTGGGTTGGTCATTTCGTTTTCCTGTTTGAAAGAGTCCGGGGAGGCATTTGCGCCCTCCCCGGCAAGTTGTCCCGTCAAGGATTGACCGGGATTTATGCGAAGCGGAACGAGTGCTTGCCTTCTTCACGACGGCGCTTGAGCATTGTCAAACCACCGATGCCGAAGAACCCAGCGATCATCATCGCCCACGTCGATGCTTCCGGCACCGCCGCTGTCGGGATCGGTGCAGCGTCGATGCGGAAGTGTTCGAAGTCGTTGATCATGCCAGTGGCACCAAGAAACAAATCAATGTCGGTGATGACTTCGCCGTTTGCGACGGAGAAATCAAAACCGTTCTGGCGATTGCCGTTGCCAAGATCGTAGCCGCCGCCACCAAGCCCCGCGATGCCGCCCGCAAGGTTGGTGAAGTTGAACGTCTCCGTCTGGCCGTTCGCGTCCACCGCTGTTACGCGGAAGAACACGTCGCCGGTACCCTTCAGCGAGAAGATGTCCCGCGTGGTGCCGAGCTGGATCGTGTTGGTGCTGTCGAAGACAGTGATATCCAAATCGCGAGTGTTGACGATTTTGATGTCCTGACCGTTGGCAGCGCCGCTGAACCCAGTGGTGTTCGACACGTCAAAGAACCGCACCACCTCGTTGTTCTGACCGTTGAGGTGGCCGAGGATCAAGCGAGGATTGGTGGGGTCAATGCCGGTGAACACAACGTTGTTGCCCGTGCCGGGAATGCCTTGAGTGTCAAGGAAAACGTCGGCCTTGGCGGAAACCGCCGCTAAGGCAAGGCAGACGGTAGTCGCTAAAATAAGTCGCTTCATATAAGTCTCCTGATCAGAGGACGGTGCGGAATGCACCGCGCAGCGTCGTCGCCAAAGGCGCTGTGCGCTACACTCGTTTACATCTCCATGACTTGCCTCCCCTCGTTACCACCTTACGCATGTTGTGCCGAGAGCAGACGTCACCACCTCGGGCGGCGCGTGTCCTTCGTTTGTACTTTGGCTCGGGACCGTTCTCCCCTTCGGCGTCTTCCGGCAGTGCGACCAGCGCCGGAACCTTTGGTGCTGGGTCAGGACGAATGCGCTCGGTGACAACCGGCACCGGGTCAGTCGCCGCAACGACAGGCCGATCCGTTGTGACCGTTCTAATCTGCGCGTCGCTTTTGACCGCCACCGATTCACCTATCGTCGGCGGAGGTACCTCAATGCGTTCGACACTTGGCACGCGCTGGATGGCAAACGTAATTAGTAAAGTCATTATGCCGGTGAACCCTGCAACGAGTTTGACCGGTGTCAACCATTTGCGGCTGACACCATTTCCAAACGACGGCGGCGCTGGCCGTCGTTGTCCATTGGCGGCGGCAAGGTACGCCGGAAGCCGGCGCGGTTCTAAATCCATCCGCAAACTCTTTGGGTTCATCTTCAACATCAGATACTTCCGAACAACTTGTAAAGTTCCATCACCGGCGTGTCGTTGGTGAATTTCCCCAGCACCGGACCTTGGACAGTACCCGCACGCAACTCGATGTAACCGTTGGACCGCTCCGTGCCGTGACTGTAACCGAAACAATAACGGTTGTTGGATCGCTTGGACTTGAACCACGTCACGTTGCCAGTGATTCCCATATGGGTCCTCACCGAGATATCGTAACCGTACTCCTCGAGGTACCCGCGCAACGCCGGCAGTATCGCAGTGACGTTGGGACCGTGGTGCTCGGCACGGGTCCGCATACGGGTTACCACTTGATTCATCGTCTCAAGGTCTTCGACTAATTTTGTCATTTTAAATTACCCACTCTCTCCAACTGTCCGCGGTGATGGTTGCTGCCATATTAATTTTGGCGCGCAAGGTCTTTAACATTTTCTCGTCGACCGTACCGGGTGCGACGAGGTCGACATAGAGAACGGAGGTTGTCTTGTCGACGCCCTGCGCTCGTTCCTCCGACTGTGAGCGGTGCTCGAGGTCGGCGGTGTTGCTGTAGTAAACGACCATGTCGGCGACGGTCCAAGTGCGTCCTCGTCCTCCGGCTGCGGCGGTCGCTACCATGTAACGGCAATCCGGATCGTTCAGGAACTTGAACTCCTCGTCCTCGCGTGTCTCACGGTTGCCGCCCCAGAACCGGGCGACGTGTTTTAGATTGGACTCGTCGACCCGCACCGGTGGTTGACCCTCCTGCCACGCCTCCCGCAGGGTATGGTACTCCAGCTCCATCGACACCTTGCGGATGTCGGTGTCGTAACTGCACCAGATGATGGACTTGCCTTCGTGCTCGTCCAACAAATCAATCAGGGTCTTGGTGCGGTGTTCCGGGATGTCGGCATAGCCACCGTTCTCGGTCCCGACGTGCCCGCACAGAACTTGGTGCATGCGGAGTATCTGGGTGATGACTTGCTGGGCGGTGACGTGCTCCATGTTATCCAATTGAGTGGTGGCAAATTCCTTGATCTCGTTATAGGCCCGCTTCTGTTCGTCGGTCAGCGGCACCTCGCGTATGGTGTACATCTTGGGCGGCAAATCATAACAGTCCTCCAACCGTACCCGGAACGAGTGGTCTTGAATACGGTCCTGTATTTCTTCGACGTCACGGAAACCAACGACAACATCGAATGCCTTGCGTCCGGTGAGTTGCATCCTCTGTGTCACCGCATAGCGGGCACGGAAACTGCGGTACGAACGATGCCCTAATATCTTGGGGTCAAGGAACTCGAACTGGCTGTAGATGTCCAAAGGTGATTTGGGCGTCGGCAACCCAGTAAGAATGCGGCGGTAGTTCGCTTTCTCCTTTAGCACCATGTTGATGTAGCGGGTACGTTTTGCCGTTGGGTTCTTGATGGTGGTCGACTCGTCAATTGCCAGCATCGATTTCCGTTGCTCCAGGAAATTGTAACTGACCGAGCGAGCGTCTTGAACATTGGAAAGGGCTTCGACATTGACCAGTAATATCCGCGGGCGTGAATGGTCCCGCAGAAACTGTTCCAGCAATACCTTGTACCTTTCCCGTGACCGCAAACTAGCGGACCACGTAAAGACATTCACCCGCGCCAATAACGCCGGCGCGAGATGGTCTTTGACGGCCTTCTCCCATGTCTTATAAACCCCGGCCGGTGCAATGACGAGTAGGTCATCACATTCCCCCTTGGCCTCCAGCGCACCCCAATTATCCAGCAAGGTCTTTGTCTTGCCGGTCCGCATCGCCATCAACAAGGCAAAGGCGTTACGGTCGCCCATCTTGTCGAGGGCGTCGCGTTGGTGTGACCAAGGTTCAAACCGGGAGACGTAGTTCATTTCTCCACCCAAAACTTAATCGGGTGCGGTCCGGTACGTTCCGACTTCTTGACGATGAAGGGTTCCTTGTTTGTTTTGACCTTCTTCGAAAGGCTTGTCAGTGCGCCGAGCACCGACTGCCGGGCATAGACCGGGCGTCGTGCCCGCCCATACATGCTGTCGGTAATGGCGACGGTGCTTTTTGGTTTGGTCGACAGCATCGCAAACACCTTCCGTTCGAAGGGCGAGTACTGCACTTTGGTTTCTTCACTTAGTGTCATCGATTGACTCCTGCTTACTCCGGGACTCCCCGGCACCAATAAAAATAAAGGAGGTGACGTTAAATCTCCAGCGCGCATTTGGGTTCGCAGTGTCATCTTCTTACTCTTTTACTCTCTCTGGGTAGGTTACACCTTCCCCATGTTTCCATTCGAAAACGCAAAAGTCTCCGCCGTCAGTAATTATGATGCGCTGGATAATCCCCATCAACCCAGCGGGACGCTTGGGAAACTCCAACGCAAACTCCACCGCCGTCTTGGCGTCGACGTGCGCCAGTTCTTTATGGTGGTTGCCATCCGGGTCATACCACCAAACCGTGAACTCGTCCTGTCCCATCACTCCGGCTCCGGCTCGGACGGAAGTTTTTCCAAGTCGTCGGCGTGGTCCATTGGTGGCACGTCGAGTTCGATGCAGTCATCCAACTCGTCGAGGTCAAGTAAATCCCAATCGGCTTGCCAAGTGTCGTAAGCACGCCCTTCAAAACTTTCCTGCCACTCGTTCGGTTGACGGTGCCAGTACTCGTGCTGCGCCTTGGCCACTTCTTCCTGGATGTCTTTCACGGCGTTCACGGCCTCGTTGTAGTTTGCAACGGCGACGTTGAGCCGGTCGACCACCAACCTATTGATTTCTTCGACCGCCCTTTTGACCTCGGCGGCAGCACCGCGCAAGTCATCCAACAGGACGGCACGTGCGGTCTCCTGGCTTTTAGTAAGACGTTGCATCACGCTACCCTTTCCTCTTGCGGTGTCTTGCGCAGACCACCAGAGGCGATCCAAGCCTTTGCCTTGTCCTCACTGCCCCAACATTCGTGCGGCGTATAGTTGTAGAAAAATATCACGTAGCGTGCCAGCAGTTTGATGTTGGTGTCGTCGGCCCGGTCGACCGCCCTGAACAAGTCATTGCAGATAACCGCGGTCAGGAAGTCTCCCGGTCGCTTGCCGTGTTCGACATAGCGACGGATGGCCCCGTGCATGTATTCTGGAATCAGTTTCCAGTCGGCGTGCTTCATTAGGTCTTCGTCGTCCATTGTTTCCCCCTTTAAAAAATGAATGCGCGTGATGACAACCTTGAACGGACAACGCCCTGAACTCACGAGGGACCGCAGGTTGTCTTTCGCACCGAGCCACGCGCTACCCGGTAATGCCTACCCCTCGTGAGTAACTTACTTGGCCTTCTGCCAAACTCGTTTGTAACCTATAGCACGACCAGCGGCTTCAATGGAAGCGGACTGCGGGCGACGGGTCTTGCCAAAGAACCACGCCCTCATGGCTCCGGCTGTCGGTCCACCTCCCTTTTCAATTTCGGTGAGGTGCTTGCCGTGTACCCGTGCCTTCCTTTGGTCCTCGATGATGGTTCGCAACTCATCGATCACCGGGTCCTTTGTCCGGAAGTTGTATGCGCCGTATAGTTTCATTTTAACACCGCTGCGTAAGATTGATTGGAACCGGTACCACCGGCCTTGCGTAACACTCCGGCCTTGATCAGTTCATTTCTGAAATGACCGTAACTGGATGGGGCGCGACCGATTGACTTGGTGAACGCCTTCAAGGTTGCGGCCTTGAACTTGGTGCTGGCGAGTTGGTTCTCCTCGACGAACTCAATCCATAAAGACCGGGTGCTGCCGTCGCCCTTGGCGACCACCTTGCCAGACTTCTCTACACCGTTGACCACCGGTTGCACCTTGGGGTCACCGAGGGCGACACCGGACAAGGCACGCAGGGCGTGGCTCAGTCGGTTGTCGTTTACGAAAAACTCAATACGGAACACGTCGTCCTCCTTCTTGTTGAACTTGCATCAGACCCATGCGGGAAACCCAGCCGGTTGTATCCCCGTATGCGACGAGGCAAAAGTCGGGACCGTCTCGACCATCAATGCGCGGTACGCACGGACCAACCGACACCACTATTTCTCCGGCTGGGATTGACCCGAGCAGTTCGTAATTGATACCCGGTCCGGTCCGCACGTACATGAACCCTCGTGGCACGTCATACGGGACCACGAACATTCGTCGTTGCTGCACCGGTCCGTATATTACGGGCGGCGGTATCGGTGACACGTCGACGTCGCCACCAGCGAAGGCGGAGGTTGTCGACAGGACCAACGCCAGGAGGGTGCGTTTAAACATCGTCGCTCTCCATTTGCCGCAGTCGCTCGTAATGAACGGTGGCGCAGGCGATGGCGTCGTTGAGTTCCTTTTCCCTCTCCAGCGTCCGCCAGTATTTTGCCAGTGCCAGTGCCAACCGGGCCGGGGTTTTCACCCCGGCTTGTTTCATGGCTTCGTCAAACGAGGACCCGTTTGAAAAACAGGTTCTGAAAATGTCGAGGTTCATGCTGGCTCCATGACGCGGACACCGGTGCGGGCAACCACCTTGACGGTTGGACGAACGGGCGTGACGTTGGTATGGGCCTTGACGAACCGCGTGGAGATGTGCTCCGCAATCAGTTCCTCAATGCGGGCCTTGAGAACGGCATCCGGCGACTTGCGTTCGCCCGGCTTGGACACGGTGGCACGAAACAACTCGCCCTCGTATGCGCCGGGACCACGCGATTCGATTTGGTCGCGGAGGTCCTTTTCGACCGCCTCTAGTGCGGCAATCTGTGCCTTTACTTCCCCGAGTAAGTCTACTGGGTCACGGTTAGTAGTAGGTGCAGTCATGTTAGTCTCCAGACTATGGGTTGCAGTGTTCGACGTATAGACTTGGCTTGTAGAAAAAGAAAGGGAAATCTTAGTTGGTCAGCAAAACAAAAAAGACGAGGACGATGCCGCAGAACAAGGTCACGGCAACGACGGCGATGATGTCACTCTCCAGCATGTCCCGACTCCCAGTAAAGTTTCATGTCCTCCAGCAGACGCCGGATGCCGGTCAGGTGGCGACGGTCGAACCCGTCCCAACCTTGGTGATTAGACTCGGCGACATACTCTCGTAAGAGGTCACCTAGTTCCTCGTTGGTGCGGGTCTTGACCCACTGTTCGAACGTGAACAGTGGGTCATTGTTTAGGATTGCCATGATTACCACCCGAACCGGGCGGCGCAGATGGGACCCATTGCACGGGCAATGGACTCGTCGTTGAGGAGACCACGTCCGCAGACGCCGCACTTGGAGTAGGCCTTGGCGTAGGCAACCACGGTCTTCTCCGGGTCCTGTGCGCAGTCCAACACG
>Ga0157376_10001314_pt1 | contig 16383 bp, 15 predicted proteins | sample M45metaG_FD_121801 | JGI IMG/M metagenome (GOLD analysis project Ga0157376, IMG submission 121801) | Miscanthus rhizosphere microbial communities from Kellogg Biological Station, Michigan, USA - M4-5 metaG | ecosystem: Host-associated > Plants > Roots > Rhizosphere > Soil | place: USA: Michigan... | reverse complement strand
TAGATCAGTACTATTGGACAGAAGAAGAGCTATTCACCTATGAAGCAGAAATGAAACGAGTGCTCGATGGACGCATCATCTTAGAACACCAACTCGCTGTCAGCAAAGCAGAAGGTGAAGCGGTAGGCCTAGTTAAAGGTGAAGCCGTAGGCCTAGTTAAAGGCATTTCTCAAGGAAAAACGGAAGGTAAAAAAGATGCGACGTTTCAAATTGCACGACGCTTGGCTAGTCGTAATATGTCTATCGATGAGATCAAAGCGGCAACAGATTTGTCTGAGAGTGAACTGACAGAACTAATGGCTATATTTATTGAATAGACAGAGGGGATTTTTAGTCGTAGAAAATATTTCATCTATTTCATTTGGTGTCACAAACAACTAAGAGGGAAGATAAGTTTTACGATAGTTTTTTCTAAGAAGAGCAGAAGTGGCTTTCCATGGGGAGATAGTATTTACTCGAATCCACTTGCTAAGAGGCCATTCCTTCCCAGACGGGAGAGTACACCAAGCCCATATGCCACAACGATCTAAATTTCCTGTGTTATATTCTTTTTCAATAAATTCAAGAATTTCAGAAATAACTTTTTGAAAGTGTTTTTCTTGTTGAGTGCTTTGATCGTAGAGATATTTTTTATGAAAATATTCTGCAATGGCTTTGTAATTCCATTTTGTAAAGCCATCCCCAGGCATTTGAGGAGTTTCCCCCTGGGTGCCTGTGTTGTACCAATATAGCAGTAATTGCCCCCAGCCAATTTGATAAGCGATGCGTTCACCAATCCATTGCTCATTTCTTATTTCAATCGGAAGTTGTGCTAAAAGAGCAAATTGTTGAGAGGCTTCCTTTTGAATTTCTTGACATAGCGGACAAGTTGTATCTCTATTAGTTTTCATGAAAATGTGCCAAATATGAGGTCATATAGTAAATGCCAATGGTTCTCAAAGCAACCTCGCTATCCATCGTTGTGAGTTTTGGGCTATTGAGAAATGGACTGGCTGACATCTCCCAGGAGTTCTAAATAGCAGGCCGCTATTTCCACCGCTGCTTTAAATCCTTGGGGTTTTGTTTCGTATACTTCAGTTATCATATATATCACAGTTTCCCAGCTTAAGTCACTTCATATTGATAGCAAAAATTGCGAAATGAAGCCATTTATGCTTCAGATTTTTCTATAGATAGTTAGATCTTTCTAAGATAAGAGCTGCCTCTTTTTCATCAATGAGTACAAATTGATTGAGATCGGATTCATAACAGTAGACATCGGCTTGGGCAATATCAAACCACCAGCCATGTAAACGAACTTCTTTCTTTTCTAAACGCTCTTGAATGAAGGAATAGCTTTTTATATGTTCCATTTGTTGGAGAACATTCATTTGAGAGACTTGATTGTGTTCTAAGAGTGTGGGATTGAGAGTGAGCCCCTCTCTTACTTTGAGAAGAGCTTGTTCTCCATGTTTAAGCCAAGATTTTAGATGTGGAGAGCAACAGGGCATTACTCCTTTTGATAAAGACTCCATAGCGCCACATTCAGAATGACCACAAATAATGATATCAGAAACATGGAGTGAGAAGAGGGCAAATTCAATAACAGCTAGAGCGCTTGCCTCTTCATTTTGACAGTGAGAAGGGGGAATTAGGTTGCCGATGTTGCGCAAGACAAATAGATCTCCTGGATTAGTAGAGGCAAAGAGGTTGGGAACCACTCTGCTATCGGAACAGGCGATAAAGAGAGTATCTGGTTTTTGTCCGAGCGCTAGTTTGGCAAAAAATTCTCGATTTTCTTGAGTTAAATTCTTTCTAAACTCGACAATGCCTTGAATCAGTTTTTTCATATAAAATCAGCTTGTATTTTAGAAAAATCTAATAGATGATCAAAGTAAGAGAATACTTTTTTTAATAGAGCGATGCGATTCTCTTGGATAGCCTTATCATCTGCTAATATCTTAACTTCATTAAATAGTTTAGCTAAGGGAGGCTGCAGCTTTGCAAGTAAATGGAAGGCTTCATCATAGTGATGAGCGGTTAAGCTTTTTTGCCACTTGGGTTCAATGAGGTGTAGATATTGAAGCAGCTCTTTTTCAGCAGATTCGGTGGCTAATGCTTCATTAAAGAGAGCAGAGGATGAACTTTCTAACTGTCCTTTTGCCCGTTTATAGACTTCAAATAGTTGGCGGAAAGCCTCTGGTTCTTTTTTGCGAAATTGATGTAGGGCTTGTATCTTACAAAATTGATCATAAGGATATAGGCATGCCTCTTGGAGAGAGGCCTCAATCTCATCTTTTTTAAATCCCTCTTCCTCTAACAGATTCTTAGCTCGTAGGGTGATATAGTGGACTATCTCTTGAACAAGAAGCTCTCTGTTTTGTAGAGGGGGAAATACAGCTATACATTCTTCTAGGAGCGTTTTTAAGTTAATAGGATATTTACCTCGGATGAGGATTTTTAAGATGCCTAGCGTTTGACGACGGAGAGCATAGGGATCTGAGGAGGAAGTCGGTTTGAGGCCAATACTGAAGTAGCTTATTAAATTATCTATTTTGTCAGAGAGGCTGATGATAATGCCTATCGGAGTAGAAGGAAGAGGAGAGGCCTCTGATCTAGGCATCCAGTGTTCTTCGATAGCTTGAGCTACTTCAGCTTCTTCTTTTTGGGCGAGAGCATAATATTTTCCAATAGTGCCTTGCAGATCGGGGAATTCACCCACTAGAGCGGAAGTGAGGTCAAATTTAGAAAGAAGAGCTGCTCTATCTACCTGAGAAGGGTTAGAGAGGGCTAGGTAATGATTGACTCTTTGTGCGTGATAGCGGAGGCGCTCCACTTTGTCTAGCATAGAACCGAGTTCTTTTTGGAAGATCATCGCAGCTAATTTTTCATTAAATAGGTTAAGAGGTATTTTTAAATCCTGGTTATAGAGAAAGAGACCATCGTTTAATCGAGCAGAGAGCACTTTTTCATTGCCTTGGCAAATGAGCGGAGAGGGAGTATTATCCGCTGTGATAATAAAGCGATTTAATAAATGCCCCTCTCTATCTGTAACTGGGAAGTATTTTTGATGCTCTACCATTTCGGAAGCGATCACTTCAGAAGGGATATGTAGAAAAGCAGGATCAAATGAGCCAGCGGCTAAGCGAGGCCACTCTGTTAAATGAACTACCTGAGGCACTACTTTTTTCTTTTCTATCACTTGAACCTGAAGCTCTTTTTCAATCTGAGTAATTTGATTTAGGATAGATTGCTCGCGCTCTTGAACATCCGCCATGACAAAGTGCTCTTTAAGGAGCGATAGGTATTGGTTAGGGGTTGGAATGATTATTTTTTTGTTGTTTAGCTGTCGATGTCCAAAAGAGAAATGGTCAGAAGCGATATCTCCTATTTGAAAAGGGATGACTCTATCGCCAAATAGAGCTAGTATCCAACGCAGGGGACGGGCGTAACTGATCTCCGAAGTGCCCCAACGCATTTTTTTTGGAAAATCTATTTTTAAGATAAGAGAGGGTAGCTCTTGTGATAGGAGGTCTAGGGTAGATATTCCCTTGAGTTCAACGGTGGCAAATAGGTAGTCCTGTTCTTTGATGGTTTGCAAGGCTATCCCCTCTACTCTGTTCTGTCGAATCTGATCTAAGGTTAAAGAGGGATAGCCTAAAGATTTTAAAAAGCCCTCTCCTTGAGGGGTAGCCTCTCCGCTCTCGTTAAAAGCGGCTGCAATAGAGGGGCCTCTTCTTTCGCTGCGGGAAGTTTGGCTGCCTTCTTGTAAGTTAGAAATAAGAGCAGAGAGTCGTCTAGGAGTAGAATAGATATTGATTGTATCGAAAGGAATCTTATGTAGTTGCAATAGAGCTCGTAGTGCTTTTTCTAATTGCGTCATGGCAGGAGGGATAAAGCTATCGGGGAGCTCTTCAGAGCCAATTTCAAGCAAAAAATCTTTTTTTTGTGTAGGGTCGAATGAGGAGGGCTGCTTTTCTACTTTAAGAGGGGGGGTAATCACTCTCTCTTTCATTAAGGGGAATCCCTTTTTTTCTCTTGAGGCGAGATATTCTAGAGCTACTTTTCTGGCTAGATCACGTACTCGGGCAATGTAATTTGTCCTTTCAGTAACGGAGATCACTCCTCGAGCATCAAGCATATTGAAAGCATGTGAAGCTTTTAGCACAAAGTCATAGGCGGCAATAGACAGCCCTTTATTAATGAGTTTTATAGATTCTGTTTCATAATCATCAAAATGGCGCAGCCACATTTGACTGTCGGCCTCTACTAGGTTATAAGTGCTCCATTCTACTTCCGATTGGTGTAGGATCTCTCGAAAGGTGATTTTTTCATTCCAATGTAGATCAAAGATACTATCTACATTTTGAATATACATGGCTAGCCTTTCTAACCCATAGGTGATTTCTGCGCTAATGGGGTTAAGAGGAAGACTGGCCATAGCTTGAAAATAGGTAAATTGAGAGATTTCCATACCATCGCACCAGACTTCCCACCCAAGCCCCCAAGCGCCCAAAGTAGGGGATTCCCAGTCGCTGTGAACAAAGCGGATATCATGTTTTTTTAAGTCGATCCCCACTACTTGTAGAGAGTTGAGATACCATTCTTGCACATCAGGAGGGGAGGGTTTTAAAATAACCTGATATTGATGAAAAAGTTGTAGGCGATTGGGATTTTCTCCATTTCTAGCATCAGAGGGGCGGCGTGAGGGCTCTACATAAGCAGCGACGTAGGGTTCTGGACCTAGAGAGCGCAAGAAAGTAGCAGGATTAAAGGTTCCTGCTCCCACTTCGACATCGTGACCAAAATGGAGGATCGCTCCTTTTTCAGCCCAATATTGGGAGAGGCGTTCAATTAATTGTTGAAACGTTATCATGAAAATAGTTTATTCGTAATAGAGCAAAATTACAATAGAAATTGCTTTTTGATGCAGAACTCTTTATAATCCTCTTCATTATGTTAGCAATTCATGGGTCTACTGAGGAAGAGTTAAAATCTTATTTTGTGAAAATAGGGGAAAAGCCTTTTCGCGCTAAGCAGCTTTTACAATGGGTATATGAGAAGCGCGCGCATAAATGGGAGGAGATGACCGACTTAAGTAAAGAGCTGCGCTCTCGTTTGAGTGAGGGGCTCTGCTGTTCGTCATTGGAATGGGTTCAGACTCAAGCTTCTAACGATGGGGAGACTCTTAAATTTTTATGGCGTTTAAAGGATAAGCAATTAATAGAGTCTGTTTTAATCTCTTCTGATGATCGCCGTACAGTCTGTGTTTCCTCTCAAGTTGGTTGTCCAGCTCGCTGTGCTTTTTGCGCTTCAGGTAAGGAAGGGCTTCTTCGAGATTTAACTGTAGCTGAAATCGTAGAGCAGGTTTATAAGATAGATGAGTATTTAAAGGAGAAAGGAGAACGTGTATCCCATGTAGTCTTTATGGGGATGGGAGAGCCTTTAGAAAATTATGAGACGGTCGTGGCTTCTATTCGTCTTTTATGTGACCCTTTGCGTCTAAAACTCTCTCAAAGGCGTATTACAGTATCAACCGTAGGTCTTGTGGATCAAATTAAACGGTTGGCTGTGGAGGGGTTGAAGGTGAATATGGTGCTCTCTCTTCATGCGCCGAATCAAAGAGTGCGTCAAAAAATCATTCCTTATGCTAGAAAATATTTTATTGGCGATATTTTAGCCGCTATGCTCTTTTATGCAAAGGAGACGAAACGCGATATCACTTATGAATATACTTTAATGGCAGGTATTAATGATCATAGAGACCATGCAGCAGAATTGGCTCAACTCCTTATGGGCCAGCCTTGTACTATCAATTTGATCCCCTATAATCCTGTGGAGGGGTTGCTTTTAAAGAGGCCTCAGAAAGAAAAAATTCAAGAATTTAGAGATATATTGACAGAAGCTGGATTAAATACTACATGGCGTTATACTAAAGGTAAGGATATTGCAGCTGCATGTGGACAGTTAGCATTGAAAAAATCTTTAACTTAATTTATAAGGAATAGATGAGCGTTGCTTTATACCTTACATTAGCGCGAATTGCCTTTAGTCCTCTCTTTCTTGTAGTCTATCTTTATCATGAAAGTTGGGGGGTGAGTCTCTATATCCTTCCCTATATTTTATTATTTTTAATGAGTATTTGTGAGCTTTCCGATCTTTTTGATGGGATGGTAGCTAGAGCTACCAATCAAGTGACAGATCTTGGAAAATTACTAGATCCTATGGCAGATAGTATTTTTCGCCTTTCTGTTTTTTTGACTTTTACGCAGGGTTTGATTCAATTACCTCTGCCTCTGGTACTTATTTTTTTCTACCGCGATTCAGCCATTAGCACGCTTAGAACGGTGTGTGCGCTACGCGGAGTAGCTCTTGCGGCTAGACTTAGTGGTAAAATTAAAGCGGTACTACAGGCCATTGTCGCCTTTTTTATCATTATTTTAATGATCCCTTATTCTCTCGGAATAATTACTTTAGATCTATTAAGAGATATTAGTCTTTATAGTATAGTGACGGTAGCTGTTTATACTGTCTATTCTGGATTAGAGTATATCTACGCCAATCGTACTTATATTAAAAAAGCTCTTTTATTACCCTCAGGTGTGAATTAAAGTTGGCTCATGCTAGTCATTTAAGAGAATATGAGTTATCCTCTTTATCATGCATATTCAAGGTAATAAAGTTTATTTTGTCAGTTTAGGCTGTTCTCGAAATTTGGTCGACACCGAAGTCATGTTGGGAATCTTGCTAAAAAATGGTTATGAAGCTACCCCAGATTTAATAGAGGCCGATTTTATCGTAGTCAATACGTGTGGCTTTTTGGAAGCTTCCCGTCAAGAATCTTGTGATACCATTAAGGAATTACTTGAAAGCAAAAAAGCGAGTGCCAAACTGGTAGTAGCTGGTTGTATGGTCCAAAAGCATGGAGCTGAAATTCGTGAAAAGTTTTCAGAGGTTCACTATTTTTTAGGCTCTGGAGATATGGAGAAAATCCTTGAGGCCATTCAAGCTCCACTTCCCGGAGAGGCGGTCACTTCTGCTCGGAGTTATCTGGAATGGGGGGAAGTTCCTAGACAACTCTCTACACCTAGCCATTATGCCTACTTAAAAATTGCTGAAGGGTGTGCAAAACGGTGTGCCTTTTGCATCATTCCCGATATTAAAGGTCCTTTGCGCAGTAAAAGTGAGGAGCAAATCCTCAAAGAGTTTAATACGCTTCTCAATCGTGGTGTCCATGAAGTTATTTTAATTGCTCAAGATTTAGGTGATTATGGCAAAGATCGCAAAGAAAAAGAGGGTCTTGAAAAGCTTATTCGCAGGATGCTAGAAGTAAAAAAAGAGTTTTGGTTGCGCTTTCTCTATCTTTATCCCGATGAAATCACCCCTGAAATCATTCAATTGATGCAAAGTGATGCGCGCATTTGTAAATATTTGGATATGCCTATTCAACATATCAATAATGAAGTGCTTAAAGCGATGCACCGGACTACCTCTAAAGAGCAGATTATTGAGATCATTACTCGTTTGCGTGCCCAAATACCTGGTGTGGTGATTAGAACTAGTTTAATGGTCGGTTTTCCAGGAGAGACTGAGGAGCAGTTTGAAGAATTGGTAGCCTTTATTCAAAAGTATCCTCTAGATAATGTAGGTATATTTAAATATTCTAAAGAGAAAGAATCTTTTTCGGCTAGACTCCCTAATGCGGTTAGCGAAGAGGTAAAACAACTTCGCTTTGAACGCTTGGCCAAGGTGCAAAATCAGATGGTGAGAAAACGCAATAAATCCTATGTTGGAAAACGATTGCAAACAGTGGTAGAGGGATATCATCCCGAGTCACCCTTGTTAATGCGCGGTAGATTTTATGGACAGTGTCCAGAAATTGATGGTCAAATTATTATTAACGATGGGCGTAAGGTGACAGAATTTGGTAAACTCTATGAAGTAGAAATTACTGAGGTGGCAGAGTATGACCTGATTGGAAAAGTAGTGGCCTCTCTTCGCCAAAATAGGTTGTCACTTGTCTAAAGTGGTTTTAAAAAAAGGTCGTGAAAAATCGTTATTACAACGCCATCCCTGGATTTTTTCTGGTTCTATTGCTCTGTTTCCAGAAGTAGAGGCAGGGACTATCCTTCCTGTTTATAGCGATTGTGGTACATTCTTAGCAAAAGCCTATTTTCATCCTACTAACTCCATTGCAGGACGTGTTCTAACATTTAAAGAAGAATGCATTGAATCAGCTATAAAAGAGCGGTTGAAAGAGGCCATTCTCTTAAGGAAAGCTTTTTTTGATAGAGCTCATACAGATGCCTATCGTCTTGTAAATGCTGAGGGAGATGGAATACCGGGCCTTATTGTCGATCTTTATGGAGAGGTGCTTGTAGTACAGATTACTACTTCAGGAATAGAGCGTTTAAGGCCCTTTATTCTAGAGCAATTGATATCTCTTGTAAAACCACGTGCTATTTACGAAAAATCTCTCTCTTTTGCACGTAAACAAGAGGGTTTACCTCTTCAAAAGGGGTTTATTTATGGAGAGCCTCTCTCCTCTATTGAGATTGTTGAAAATGGGATGAAATTTCGCCTTTGCTTAGAAAATGCTCAAAAAACGGGGCTTTTTTTAGATCAACGAGAACGTCGTCTAGAAGTAGAAAGAGTCTCTAAAAATCGTAAGGTTCTCAACTGCTTTTCTTATACAGGAGGCTTTTCTCTCTTTGCTTTAAGAGGGGGCGCGTCTCATGTAGATAGTGTCGATAGTTGCAGCGAGGCCACTCAGTTAGCGGAATATAATGTAGCGCTTAACGGATTCTCACGCCATACTACTTATTGTGAAGATGCCTTTTTATTTTTAAAGCGTTCTGAGATCGATTATGATTTAGTGATACTCGATCCTCCTGCTTTTGCGAAAAAACGCGCGGATATTACAGCCGCTTGTTATGGCTATAAAGCGATTAATCGTCTGGTATTAGAAAAAGCCAAGGTAGGAACACTCCTTCTGACCTGCTCTTGCTCTTACTATATTGATGCCAAACTTTTTCAATCCCTCTTATTTCAATCTGCACAAGAGGCGAATAGAGAGGTGAAAATTTTAACCCCTCATTCACAAGCTTTCGACCATCCTGTCTCTCTGTTTCATCCAGAGGGAGAGTATTTGAAGAGTTTTCTCTTATACATCTCTTCCTAACTTATCTCTCTATCTCAAAATATTAACGATTAATCTGCATGCATCGTCATACCAGCAATCATAATGGCTCGTTCAATATCTACGACCGCTTTGATAAAGTTGCCTTGTTTGCTTTTTAGTTCTAGGTCGAAAAGGTCGTTCTTTGAGACTTGTTTTTCAATAACTTTAGTAGGCATATAAAACTAAAAATTTTAAACTGAACCCAAGTATAGTCTGATAAGAGAATTTGGGCAACAAGTTATAGGTTAAAAACTCATGTTTTCCAGCGCCCTTTCTTCTCAACTTGAACTATATCACGACGTATATGTATAATAAATATTATGGCATTTGCTGATATTGAAAAAATTTTAGGTTCCGCTTCTCATGATTTGCTAACACATGTTTGCAAAACCGTATCGAAAGACAAGTTGCATTTACCTGGATCTGACTGGGTAGATCGCATATTTGCTCCTTCGAATCGCAATAGTCGCGTTTTGCGATCTCTGCACACTATTTTTAATCACGGTCATTTAAAGGGGACCGGTTATCTCTCCATTTTACCTGTAGATCAAGGTGTGGAACATAGTGCCGGCGCTTCCTTTGCAGTCAATCCAGACTATTTTGATCCAGAAAATATTGTGAAGTTAGCCCTAGAAGGGGGATGTAATGCCGTAGCCTCTACTCTTGGGGTTTTGGCTATGGTAGCTCGTAAGTATGCGCATAAAATTCCCTTTCTCTTAAAGTTAAACCACAATGAATTTCTCTCATATCCCAATAGCTATGATCAGATCTTTTTTGCCTCTGTTAAACAAGCCTATGAGATGGGTTGTCTTGCAGTAGGAGCTACTATCTATTTTGGTTCAGAAGAGAGTAAACGGCAGATTGTAGAAGTGAGTCAAGCCTTTGCTTTAGCTCATGAACTAGGTATGGCCACTGTCCTCTGGTGTTATTTGCGTAATCCCTCTTTTAAAACCAAGGAAAAAGATTACCACTTTGCAGCCGATTTAACGGGCCAGGCAGACTATTTAGGGGCTACTCTAGAAGCTGATATTGTAAAACAAAAGTTGCCTCTCTGCAATGGAGGTTTTAAAGCCTTGCAATTTGGAAAGCAGACCGAAAAAATGTATACAGAGTTATCGAGCGATCACCCTATTGATCTTTGCCGATATCAAGTTATAAATGGGTATATGGGCAGGATAGGATTAATTAATTCCGGCGGCTCTTCTGGAGAGAATGATCTATTTGATCTAGTGCAAACCGCAGTGATTAATAAGCGAGCAGGGGGTATTGGCTTGATTACGGGTCGCAAAGCTTTTCAAAAACCGATGAAAGAAGGGATAGCGCTTTTACAAGCGGTACAAAATGTCTACAGCTCTCCTGAAGTAACTATTGCCTGAAGAGCGGTTAAAAGGTAAATAGAGTTTTAGAAAGCGGATTGATTTGCAGTAAAAACTCTTCGATAGGACAGCAAAGGATGCCTCGTTCTTTATAGCGATGTTTACCTCTATACAGTAATAAACGCTCAGCTTGTGGGTAGTCTTCGTGAAATATCTCAAGTCCTCGAAAATCGTTCGGATGCAAAGTTTTTCCATTTTTGACTTCAATAGCAAAGAAAGATGAGGGACCGGTAACAATAAAGTCGACTTCCACTTTCGAACTTGTTTGCCAAAAATAAAGTTGATTTTCGACTTGAGCATCCACCCATGCTTTTAGATGCTGAGCGACTAATCCCTCTAAAGCCGCTCCCTCTTTTTCGCTTGTGACATCAAAAAGATTTTTAGGACGGATAGAATAATAAACGCCTGCATCAAAAAAATAAAATTTAGGATGTGTGCTGAGATTTCTTTTTGCTTTGTTGCGAAATACCGAAAGCTGAAAAGAGAGCAGTAGGTCTTCCAGAATCATAAGGAAACTATCGACTGTCTTACGGGCGATCTGGCATTCCCTTGCTATATTTGAAGCGTTAATTTGAGAGGCGTGCGAAAAACTCATTGCTTCTAAAAAGCGCGCGAAATCCCCTATATTGCGCACAACCCCTTCAGCTTGGACTTCTTCTTTGAGATAAATTCCTGCGTAAGCGCGCAAAACCTCTTCAGGATTGGGTGAATCAACGACTATAGGCAGCATGCCCAATGCGAGGCTTTTATTCAGATCAAAAGAAGAAGCTAATTCCGCAGCAAAAAAAGGAGGCATGTGTCTTAAAAGAGCTCTGCCACCCAACAAATTAACACCTTGTTTTTTTAATTTTCGCGCACTTGATCCTGTCATAATAAATTGATAACCTTTTTTCTCTTCGATAAGACTATGAACAACATCTAGCAATTCAGGCACTTTCTGCACTTCGTCTATGACTATTTTTTTTTGAGGGTTTTCAGCTAGCACTGAGCTTAGTCTTTCAGGGCCAGCAGAGAAAAATCTAAAAAGTTCAGGATTTAAAAGATCAATCCAATAAGCATCTTCATATTCTTGTTTTAACCAAGTTGTTTTTCCGGTGCCTCTAGGACCGAAAAGAAAATAGCTCTGGTGGGGTGGTTTGAAAAATCGGGGGACCATAAATGACTCCTTTATGCTCCTTTATATACCATAATTGCTTAGAATTTTGCAATCATGGTAGCAATTTTAGAATGTACATTAAGCTCTAATGTACTACTAAAAGTGGTTTTCGTTGTACATTAAGCCTAATGTACTATATCATCCTGTTTTTTATGGTGTATTAAGCTCTAATGTACTACTAAAAGAGGTTTTTGTTGTACATTAGACCTCTTTTGAGCCTTAAGGTTTTGAAAGAGGCCTATTAATCAATCCTTTAAGGAAACTATCATGCCCAAACAAATTATGCAAAATGAATTCGATGCTATTATAGACATAGTGGCTAGATTTCCAGACAGCGCCTCATTAGGGAAAATTATTGACAACTTACAGATTCCTATTTCTCGGCGTAGTGTACAGCATCGGTTGATGTTTCTAGTAAAAAATAATTCACTGTATTCTGAGGGAAATGCCCGTGGCAGAGTATATAAAATTCCATTAAAAGAAAAAAAGGATACCCAAGGTCAATTTGAGGTGTATAGCATCCATGCTATTGCACTATCGCCTGAAGCTGAGGATATCCAACAGTTAGTAAACAGGCCTGTTCAAGCGAGAACTCCTGTTGGTTATAATATTCAATTTCTTGATGAATACCGTCCAAATGTCACTTACTACCTCTCTGAATCTATCCGCCAACGGCTTTTTGAAATGGGAAAAACAGATGGTAAACAACCTGCAGGAACATTTGCGAGAAAGATTTTAGGCCGACTTCTCATTGATTTATCATGGAATTCAAGTCGTTTAGAGGGCAATACTTATTCTCTGTTGGAAACAGAGCGTCTGTTTGAATTAAGCCAGACTGCTGAAGGAAAGAATTTTATTGAAACTAGAATGATTTTAAATCATAAAGATGCTATTGAGTTTTTAATTGATGTAGCATCTGATATTGGCATCAATCGTCCAATTATTCTCAATTTACATGCGCTTCTTTCTAATGACTTAATGGCAGATCTTGGGGCTTGTGGCCGTCTGCGATCAATAGCTGTGGGTATAGGACAATCAGTATATCACCCATTAGCGATGCCACAGAAGATTCTAGAACTTTTTCAACAAATCGTAGATACTGCGCTTGCCATTAAAAATCCTTTTGAGCAAGCATTTTTTTTAATGGTGCATTTACCCTATTTGCAACCCTTTGAAGATGTAAATAAGCGTGTATCACGACTAGCAGCTAATATTCCGCTTATTCAAAATAATCTATGTCCACTATCATTTGTAGACGTTCCACAGCAAATCTATGTCAATGGGCTTTTAGGCATCTATGAACTAAATCGCATAGAACTTATGCGAGATCTCTTTGTATGGGCATATGAACGTTCTTGTCTCCGTTATTCTATCACTAGAAAAGAGCTGGGAGAACCTGATCCATTTAGGACGCGATATCGAAATGCAATTACTGAAAATGTCACACGTGTTATTCGCGGCTCTATGGATAAAGCAGCAGCAATTGCTTGTATCAGAGAGTATGCACGGCTTTCTATTCCACCAGAAGACCAAGCACATTTCATTGAATCAGTTGAAAGAGATATTATGAGCTTACATGAAGGCAATATTGCTCGACATCGTATTCATAGTGTTGAGTACGAGGCATGGAAAATAACTTGGCGTTGATAAAATTTATATGCGCAATTGCTAAAGAAGGGCCTTGAAATGGCTTTGAGAAAACAACTTGAGGGGGATAAATAATGCGATATCATTTTAAAGTTCACAAAGAGAAAGAGAGCTTTTGGGCTGAATGTATCGAGCTTCCAGGATGTATTACCCAAGCGGAGACAAAAGAAGAGTTAGATTTAAATATGCAGGAAGCTCTTAATCTTTATCTAGAGGAGGTTGAGGATTATGAATATTTAGCTCCTTGGCCTAAAGCATCAATCAAAGAAGGTCGTAATGTTATTGAAGTTCCTGTGGATCCTTCAGTAGCTCTTGCTTTTTCTATTCGGTATCAAAGAATAAAACAGGGATTAACGCGAAGGGAGGCTGCTGATCAATTGGGAATGAAAGCAATTTACAGTTATTAAAGACTTGAGAAAAAATGACTGTAATTAAACTGCTGTTACAACGATATAATTAATACAATACCATTTGTTCTAATGAAGCGTATTGTAAAAATTTTGCAATTCTTTCTTTAGTCTCTTTTCCTTTAGCCACTTCAACAACAAGGTTTTCCAAGTCTTCTTTTTGGAAGGCTTGCTTTGCGTTATTGACTTCTAAAAAGACAAGCGTTACGGCGAAACCGGTTCTCTTATTTGCATCATTAAAAGGATGGTTACAAACAAGATGATAGAGATACGCAGCTGCTTTTTCATAAACAGACGGATACATTTCTTGACCAAATATTGCAGTTTTAGGAGCATCCATAGCAGAGCAAAGGAGGTTTTTATCTCGAATCCCGGGAAGACCACCATATCTTTTAAGCATTTCGTCATGAAGTTCAATCACCTGTTCGATGGTTAAGTATTCAATCATTTATCAGCCAATCTTCTTAGGACATCATCGTTTTCACTGATCACTTTATTTGCAGCTTTTTTGAATTTGTTTTCGCTCAAATCGATGGATTTTGCTTCTTGCTTTTCTATATTCTCGCATAAAGATTCAATAACATACTGGCGCATACTCACGCCTTGTTTGGCTGCAAGCATCTTAAGATAAGCATGTTGGTCAGCCGGAAAATCGATGGTGAGTCTAACAGTTTCTTTTTTTTGATGATGTTGTCGCATAACAACCTCCTTATTTATTTAGTGTACCGTAAATACTGAAATAAGTCATGCTTTTTTATAGGTGCTAAGTGAATAGGATAACTTTCCATTCTGAGAAACATAAAATTATTATTATAAAAATTTTAACAAGAGCTATCTGTGCTCATGGTTTTCTTGTGCATAATCATTAAAGCAAAAAATCAGGCCCAAATCGTTTTCCATTCAAAAAATTCGGATGGTCTTATTTTAAATCGAGCAAAATTTCCCTCATGAAGACTGCTTACTTCTATTTCGGCCATTTCGATAAAACGCTTTCGATCTTCAGAGGGGATGTTTTCATGGGCAAATTTTGAAATGAATTGGGCGCTTTGCAACTTGTCCATCTTATTCTGAATAATGGTACAGATAGTTTGGCTAATTAAATTATGATAGTGAACCCGAAAAGGGTCCGGTTCTCCAATAGCCTCAAGGGTCGCCAAATAGAGTGAAGCTGAGCGTTCATAGGCCCAAACAAAAACGTCACGAAAAAGCTCTAGTCGATTTAATTCATAGATCGCAAGCAAGCCTTGTACATAATCAGACTCAGGAACATCCACGAATGAGAGAGGACTTAAATTTTCTCGAATAAAAGGAATATTCCCAGCTAAACGAGAGACTCTCTTGTTAACGTCCAGAAATGGCTGCAAGTAAGGCAAATGCACCATGAGAAAAAAAGATTGCTCAAAAGGATTCTTGATAACAGCTGCTTTTTGAATGATAAGTTGAAAGCATTCCTCGATTAATTGTGGTACCTCGACGGGATGGTAAACCGATTTACCAATTTTGACAGGTATGGTTCGTAATCTTCCACATGCCTTAGGATCCATTAGTAAATGGTCAGAAAGAAGTCCATGAATATTTAAAATCGTATAGCGGTTAATACCAATTTCTTCAGCCATATCTACAATAAAGTCAATGGCTGCCTTGTGGTTCAAGATCATTTGGGTATCCATCCAGTTTTTCCCAGGAACTTCTTCTCCAGTTTCCAGCAATCTCTCTGTTTCAAGCAGAGAATAGGTGTTTCCTTCTAAACGACTGGAATTCCAAGATAAATCAATCAAAAGTCGTTGATAGATTTTTCTTGCATAGGTGCCAGCAGGGAGTCCCTTTTCTGCGCCGGCTCCTAAATTAAATAATTTTTTAATAGTTGATGCAGGCAAGTAGAATGTTTTATTCGGCTCGTACGCATCCAAGAATTCCCTTCGATAGCTTACGTGCTTGCGTAGTTGCATTGGAGCTGATATCTGTTTACGCACCTCTTCTGCTTCTAGAGAGAGTGGGATCTTAAATCGTGTTTGTATTGCTGCAGCGCTGATTTGATTGATATAATATCTGCTACTTCTGCCGGCACCTTGAACTCTTAAAATTCCAGATTTAACCAACGTCGATAATCTATATTGTAGAGTTCTTCTAGGTGTATTGTTATTCATGACATGAAGCAATTCTTCTATGGAAATACCATTAGGATGGCTTTTGACGACTTCTGCTAGGTTTTCAAGTTGTTTTTTTAATTTGTTAGGCATTTTTTTCTTGAGAAGGTGAATGTTGCGCAATTCAGTTATTTTCGCGCAATAATTTACCTGATTATTGCGCGATTCTTATTTTTCACGCAACTTTTTTCTTCTTATTGAGTTTTTATACATTATCATAAATAGGCCTATTGAAGTAGCCCCACTTAATTTCATTGCAACTCCTTCATTTTCAGCATGTTAATAATTAATAACATTATTATTAAAATTTACATATAATACATTAATTAAAGTATTTAATTTATTTGTTTTGTATTGATTAATTGCCATATTTTTGTTATAATTAATATTATATATAATTATTAATAAAGGTTTTTTGTGTCAAACTTAGTAATTTCTGTCAGTTCAGCAAGTCAAGTACTGCGGGCGTCTGCAGCTTATAGGGATAGTG
>Ga0157376_10001312_pt1 | contig 16385 bp, 6 predicted proteins | sample M45metaG_FD_121801 | JGI IMG/M metagenome (GOLD analysis project Ga0157376, IMG submission 121801) | Miscanthus rhizosphere microbial communities from Kellogg Biological Station, Michigan, USA - M4-5 metaG | ecosystem: Host-associated > Plants > Roots > Rhizosphere > Soil | place: USA: Michigan... | reverse complement strand
TGTTTCTATTAATTTAATACAGGGTACCCGCGAAGAACCTGTTCAGTTTGATGAAGGCATGATAACATTGCTGAAAAAATCAGCTGAAAAACACCCGGACATCAAATTGCAAGGAGATGGCAAAGTCCCCATAATGCAATCCGGTCCGTTTCACGACGCTATGCATTTTGGACGGGTCATGCCGTCAGTGATGTGCTTTGTTCCAAGCATTAACGGCATCAGTCACCATAAAGATGAATTTACGCATCCTAAAGACCTGGATATAGGAGTAGACGTGCTTACAGATGCGGTGCATCAGCTTATTTCCGCAAAAACTTTATAACAGGACAATCAAGAGACAGAAAAGTAAATCAGCAATTTTTAGTTGTAAAGGTGCAGACTTGACTGTTCTCTGTTCTTCTCCCTCAACCATGTGTTTTTTAATTGTGTGTCCTGCATTAGAGCATTAGTAGTTATTACGTAAATCCGAACCGTTAGCAGCACTCTGCCGTCGTAATTCTCCAGATGGAGGAAATTTATCCCATACTCCCACAAAAAAATAATGTAGATTTTGTTTAGTTTTTGAAAAACATGATCGCGATTGTCAGTTTCTCCTAAGTGTTTATCATATTAATATTAAATTTTGGTTGCTTTATTTTGGCTATGCACTCGTTTACATAACAAACTGGAAAACAGCTTTTGATAAACAATTAGCTGTCCTTAAACCTGTTTTTTGGGACATTTCACTTTATTGTCATCGTGCTTTTACTATTGCAAACAGTAAAAACTGATATTATATTTGTTTAGTATTTGAGACCTAACAGATCAGCTCGCCGGAATCTTTCTAAGCCGGCTTAGATATCAAAATTCATATCTCCCCGAAAAACTCGCCTGTTTATTTTTAGCGCCGTCCGTTTATCCTCCGGAAAAATCAGTTAAACCCTTTATTATGAAACTGATCAATCCTGCAACACGCCATTTCTGCCTGTCAACCCAGGTCATCCAACTGCCTGTTTACACTGCTAATACTACTTTTTTAGCATCCTTTATCAACGTAATTAATTCTACTGAAACACGCTGTCGCCCGATTGTTATGACGGTGTGGTATTGACGCTGTAAAATGTTCTATTGGCATTTATTGCTATTGTCATAGAACGTTATTATAAATTTTTCGTACACCTTAAACCTACCAGCATGAAAAGATCTCTACCCTTCCAAACATTATCTATCACACTGGCTTTATTATTCCTGATGGTGAATGCGAATGCGCAGTTAGCTGCAGAATTCGTTTTCAGAAATCCAACTTTAATCAGTGGTGTTGCAGACCAGGATGGTGCGGTATACAAATTCCAAAATGTGGCACCCGGTCTTGATGCAAACGTTACGGTTGTCGGCCGTTCAGGACCAGAAGTGTTTCTTGATACGATTGACATTCCCCTGTCAAATGGTATGGGTTATGATAAGGCGCTGCAACCGCAGATTGGTTTACACAGCACAGCTGACGCCAACACAAGCTGGTGGCTGAAGCTCAAAGTCAATTTTTTACAGGCAGGTACAGAAAAAGCAATCAGTATCAGCAGTTTTGCGGCATCGGCAATTGATGTAGATGGTGACAATCTCAGTATTGCCGAGAATATAACGATGTTCCAGGCAAACAGTGTCGCCACTTCTCCTTCAAGCGTATTAACAAGCGTGCTCCCCTTAACAGCCACCTGTCCCAAAGATCAACTTACCGGCACACCGGTAGATTGTGGCTACTGCGCCGGTCAGGGCTATACTGTAAAATCTGATGGCAGTATACAGAATTGCAGCAATTGTAATAATACCGGCAAATTATTTTCAGTCTGCGGTCATCCCTGGATTGGCTCAGATATTCAGATAAACGGTACATCAGCCAATGCACTTGGAATTGACACGCTGGCGATTAATAATATGGCTACATTTTCTTATGCAAATACAAATGAGGTAGTCTTCAGCTACGGCGCTACAACCGGCGATGCTGCTTCCTCCGCCACCCAGCGTTTAAATTCGCTATGGTTTAAATCATTTAACTATTCTTTTTTCTCCCTGTTGCCGGTACGTTTGCTTGACTTTACAGCAGTTGCCAGGCAATCGGGTGTTGATCTGAACTGGTCAGCAACAGACCAAAAAGATTTCAATCATTTTGTATTGGAGCGGAGTACCGACGGGCTGAATTTTAAAGAATACGCCATGGTTTCGGGCACTTCAAATACTGCGGCCATTTCTTACTATAAATACACCGACCAGGCACCCGGGAATGCACGTGTTATTTATTACCGCCTTAAAATGGTTGATATAGGTGCGCATGCAAGCTATTCCGGCATTAAGGTGGTGAGTATCAATAACGGCAAAACTACAACAGCCATTACAGCTTATCCCAATCCGGCCAAAGAACAGTTATACATTACCATGCCCGCGTCATGGACCGGCAAAAAAGCAGTTGCCGCATTTTATAATACAGCTGGTATCCTGGTAAAAAATATCCAGTTAAATGCAGTAGATCAAACCGAAAGCCTGGATGTTTCGCAATTGACAAGAGGGCTTTATACAGTTAATATTTACTGCCAGGACACAAATTTGCAAACAAGAATTTTAAAAAATTAAGAGAAACGGTTATAAGGTGTACGCAAATGAAAAGACCGGCTGACTAAAGCCGGTCTTTTCATTTTGCTACTGGCGCCCTTTAAGGGCGACCATCGTTACTAAGATGCAGGTAATAAAATGAATACTTATCCAATGAATAATCCTGGCCAGCAGGAAAAAACTTACCCGGGTTAAACTTCAAAACGGCCTGAAAGACTATCAGGGATTTGCGTGCATTGCTTCGTGGCCTGGAGAACAAAAGACTCATTTACCCAATAAATATGGATGATTGTCATGAAGAGTATAACAGATAAGCCGCGGAGTTAAAATATCATTACACTAAAAGGCAAAGCGACTGTCTGAAAATATTGTCTGTTCGACTGGTAATAAATCGCAAAACCAGAAACCCATTTTCTTTTTTGCCTCTTCCATTTCATTTTTAACGGACTCTTTTTCAGGGGCCTTATATTCCCTGTAAACCTTTTCTCCCACAATAAATGGAACCGGATTTTCAAATATTGGCCCGTCAAAACAAAAAGTATGGAACTCACCATTTTCGCCACAAGGATCTACAGCTTTGGGTAAATCATTAATGAAATTTTTATCAATAATTCTTCCGGCAAACGAAGATTCGAGTAATTCTGCATTGATACAGACTACAATTGCCTTAAATCCCAAATCGATAAATTCATTAAGCAATTCTTTCGTGTCTCTTTTCCATACCGGAAATACTGCTCTTATATTTATCTTGCCTAATTGCTCTTCCCGGTATCGTTTCAAGTCTTCCAAAAATATATCGCCAAATCCGGCATACTTAAAACCCTTTCTTTGCAATTTCATAACCGCCTCTGACATAACTGCTTCATATTCTTCCATAGATGGCTGTTCTGGTAATTCAATGGTGCTGTTTGCAATGCCCAGAGATCTGACTTGTTGTAACAGTAATTCCCTCCTTAAGCCATGCATGCTCACCCGGTTGTGAAATGAGTTGATAGAAGTAAGTAAATGCTCCACGCTGTAATTCTTATCCCTCAGCAGGTAATATAAGGCGAGTGCAGAATCTTTGCCACTGCTCCAGTTGAAATATGTTTTTAAAGTATGCAATTTGTCAATTTGAATAGCTGTACTATTGTAACCGGTACAATGCAATATAAATAAAGTGGTGGAAATTGAACCTTAGCATCCGGGAGGTCTTATTTATCTTATCAACGCAAGGCAAATAATCTATTTTTCTGTGGTATTCAGTTTCATCATGCTACTGCTGTTGCGGGCGCCAGGCAAGTTTTGTTTTAGTAAAATGGATGCTTGCGTCCCATCATGAAAGCCGGTTATGGTTATCCAACAGATTCATTGCCTGTAAGCAGGAAGTGTATTAAATTTGGCGGTGAAACAGGTTAATACAGTTTTTGAAACTGAAACCACATCAAATTTTTCTAAAGCACTCAATTTTTTGCTTAATCCCGGTTTAAGAAATATGGAACGAATTTTTGTGTTGGCCAGAGTCATTCATTTTCACAGGGTTAAGCCTGGCTTGCTACGCTATTTTGTTTCGATAGTATTGTTGTTGCAAACACCTGCCATTTTTGCTCAGGGCGATCTTTTTAGTTTTTATAAACTTGACGCTTATACCGGTCTTTCACATAACCAGGTAAATGCCATACTAAAGGATGAGGATGGTTTTGTATGGTTTGGTACAATGTCTGGCCTAAACCGGTACGATGGCTTTTACTGTAAGGTGTTTCGAAAAAATTTCAATGACAGTTCATCGCTGCCCGATAACAGCATACAGGCACTGTACGAGCTGCCGGACGGAAAAATCTGGGTGTTGACAATGGGTGGCGCCTGTATTTATGATTCACGTACAGAAAAATTTGACACTGATTATTATACCTATTTGCAATCTCTGGGTTTACCTGCCGGTGCAATTACCAATATTGTGAAAGGAAGCAATGGGAGATACTGGTTTCTTTACGACAATTTTGATCTCTATTTGTATTCGGCTACCGAAAAGAAAGCAAAGCGTTTCAATCAAAAAAACAGTATAAATAGTACTGAGAAAATTATTTCCGTCAAAGAAACAGGGAATGGGAAATTATGGATAGTGTACCAGGATAGGTTGCTGAAAGAGTACGATATAGATTCAAATAAGTTTATCTACTCCGGTACTGTGTTGCAAACGCTGAACAAGGGAAATATTTCAAACGTCGTTTTTATAGATAATGATGGGGATGTGTGGTTGTGGTCGCTCAATAGTGGCGTCTATTTGTTCCAGCCAAAATACAATACAGTCAGACAGTTTAATGAAAGTTCTGTTCCTTCAAGGCTAAACACGAACCTTGTAACCCAGGTTGTTCAGGATAACGATGGGCTTATTTGGGTGGCAACGGACCATGGGGGGGTAAACCTGATTGACAAAAAACACAACTTCAGTATTAGTTACCTGCTCAATGATCCCAAAGATTCACGCAGCCTGAGCCAAAACAGTATCAGGGCCATGTATAAAGATAATAACGGAATTATCTGGCTTGGAACTTATAAGCACGGCGTTAATTATTTAAATAGCAATATAGTGCTGTTCCCGCTGTATCGTCACCAGGATGCGACTGCAAAAAGCCTTCCATATGATGATGTTAACCGCTTTGTTGAAGATAAATCGGGCAACATCTGGATTGGTACCAATGGTGGTGGATTGATTTTTTTTGACAGGAAGGAAAATACATTTAAACAATACCTGCACGATCCAAAAAATAATAACAGCCTGAGCAATAATGTAATTGTAAGCCTGTGTATTGATCATAACGATATTTTATGGATAGGGACCTATTTCGGCGGCCTGAACAGTTTTGATGGAAAACAGTTTACTCATTTTTGGCATAGCGACAATGATTCTACAAGCCTGTCGAGTGACAATGTTTGGGAACTATTAGAAGACCGTGAAAATAATTTGTGGATAGGTACATTGGGTAGCGGGCTGGATCTTTTCGACAGAAAGGCAAACCGTTTTCAGCATCACCAATACAATGGAAAGCCACAGGATCCCTTACCCTCCAATTATGTTTCTGCCATTTTGCAGGATAAGAAGGGGAATTTATGGGTAGGAACTTCCGGCGGAATAACTTCTTTTGAGAAAGATCACCCTGGTAAAGTTCTCCATCAGTACGATCAAACAAATAATTTAAGCAACAATAATATAATCTGTCTTTTGGAAGACAGCCGGGAAAGAATTTGGGCCGGAACAAGAGAAGGACTGAATTTGTTGAATCCACAAACTAACCAGTTTCAAAGATTTACAGTATCCGACGGCCTGCCCGATAATATGATATTGAATATTATCGAAGATGACCGTCACACATTATGGATTTCAACACCTAACGGGTTATGTAATGTGGTGCTGAAACAAGACAAGAGCGGACTTGCTTTTTCTGTTATTAATTATGATGAAACGAATAACCTGCAGAACCGTGAATTCAACGATAATGCCGCGCTTAAAACAAGGGCAGGTGAACTGATTTTCGGCGGACCATCCGGTTTTAATATTATCAACCCCGGTAAAATTCAGAAACCCCGTTATCGTCCTGAAATTATTTTTACCGGATTGCAGATATTAAATAATTCGATTGAGCCCGGCGAGGTGATCAATAATCGTGTGTTGCTGCAGCAGTCTTTATCGCGGCTTCAGGGTATTAAACTGAAGTATAAAGAAAATGTTTTTTCAATTGAATTGGCTGCTCCTGATTATGGCCATAATGCCGGAAATAAATACGCATATATGCTGGAAGGATTTAACCCCGACTGGTTATATACAGATGGTACACAACGAAGAATCACTTATACCAATCTCAACCCCGGCCATTATACGCTAAAAGTAAAGGTGCTCAACAGCGATGGCTTGTGGAGTAATATAAAAACTTTGCAGATCAGTATTGAGCCCCCATTCTGGCGAACCCCCATTGCGTATATTATTTATGCCATAATTGCTTTAGCATTGCTTTTATTGGCCAGGCGTATTACATTAGACAGAATACATATGCGCTATGAAGTGCGGCATCAGCGCAGGGAAGCGGAAAGGGCACATATCCTGGACCAGCTAAAGACAAAATTCTTAACTAATGTCAGCCATGAATTCCGGACCCCTTTAAGCCTGGTCATTGCTCCATTAGACAAAATCATTAAAAACACAGAAGATGAGGAGCAGAAGAAACAATTGAACCTGGTGCATCGAAATGCTAAAAGGTTGCTTAACCTGGTAAACCAACTGCTTGATTTCAGGAAAATGGAAGTGCAGGAAATGAACCTGCATCCTGCAATCGGAGACATTGTGGGATTTAGTAAAGATATCAGCCTTTCATTTATGGATGTGGCTGAAAAGAAGAATATACGGTTTTCATTTACGTCTGATATTGACAACCTTGAAATCTTTTTTGACAGGGATAAAATTGAAAAGATTTTGTTCAACCTGCTTTCCAACGCTTTTAAATATACACACGATAATGGGGTGGTGAGCATCCATCTGTCTTACTGTCCTCCCGAAAACAATAACGATGAAGGCACGCTGTCTATTGAAGTAAAAGATTCAGGCATAGGAATTCCCGAAGGCATGCAGGAAAAAATTTTTGAAAGATTCTTCCAGACAGATGTCCCTGAAAGCATGGTTAACCAGGGAACCGGTATTGGCCTGGCCATTACAAAAGAGTTTGTAAAACTGCATAAGGGTATAATATCTGTAAAAAGTGAACCGGAACATGGAACCTGTTTTACAGTTTTACTGCCGGCAAAAAAAATTTATGATGCCCCTGCCCGAACCACTATCAGCCCGGTTGCTATAGATCTTGCAGATGATGTAATGCCTGAGGGAAGTCAAAAAAGCAGCAGGAAAAAAACAATTGTAGTAGTAGAAGACAATGAAGACATCCGTTTCTATTTAAAAGATAACCTGAAGGGTCACTATAAGGTTGAAGAAGCAACTAACGGGAAAGAAGGCTGGGAAAAAATAAAACTGGTGAATCCGGATCTGGTGATCAGCGATATTATGATGCCCTTAATGGATGGCGTTGAACTGGCCCGGAAAATTAAAAGCGAAACAGTTACCGCCCATATACCTGTTATTCTGCTAACGGCCATTGGGAGCGAAGAAAAACAACTGGAAGGTTTGAAAGCTGGTGTAAATGATTACATTACCAAACCCTTCACTTTTGAAATCCTGGCTTCCCGTATCAGGAATTTACTGGCACAACAGGAATTATTGCAGAAAAGGTTTCAAAAACAAATTGAAATCAATCCGGAAGAAATAACTATAACGCCGGTTGACGAAAAATTCCTGAAACAAGCCCTGGAAATTGTTGAAAAAAACATGGATAACGCTGAATTTTCAGTGGAGGATTTTAGCCGTGATATGTTTATGAACCGTGTCACCTTGTACAGAAAAATTCTTTCCATTACCGGTAAAACGCCGATTGAGTTTATCCGTTCCATACGTTTGAAAAGAGCTGCCCGTTTGCTGGAGAAAAGTGGATTATCGGTTGCCGAAATTGCCTATACAGTAGGTTTCAATAACCCGAAGAACTTTACTAAAGCTTTTAAAGAAGAATTCAAGATACTGCCTTCGCAATACGTTGCCAGTAAAAAGCAAAAGGATGAGTAAGATATCTTTCACTAAATAAAGGCCTGCAACCAACAACTATTGTCTTGGTTGATATTTTTGATATTGATCTCTTTCAGAACATCTGGGTATTTCAAAATACAATACCATTATAATTAAAGCATAAGTCACCCATAAACTACAATCGGTACTACCAATCAATTACTACAAAAGACGGATATTGGAATGTGCTGTCATTAGAATTGAAATTCGAAGCAGGGGATTAGCAATGACAAAATAGCATAGACGTTTCAGTTCAACCAATCAAAGGTGTTGACTTCGATTTTCAGAAATTAAAAGTTCTGCCGTAGAAAACATTGGTAAGAAAAACGGTATAATTCTGAATGTTGTCTTCTTTTCAACAAAAATCTGATGAAAATCATCTTCTTGCAACATTTAATGCTGTAGTCTGCAACATCAGGCTACCCTGTTTTATACACCGCAAGGATACCTTTACAGCATCGATTTAAAAGTCTGATTGCTGCCATATGAGAATACAATTGCTCCTCCTTATTTTTCTTTGTGCCTCAATTTTTAATGACGTAATGGCAAAGCCCCCCTTGTATATTCAAACAAGGGAAGGGGTTATTGTTTTTACTGATCCGGTTTTTACAGGCAGTTCAAATGCTGTTAAACTGGAAGTAATCGCAGATAATATAATAAGGGTAACAGCTGCACCGGGAAAAGAAATTAATCCTTCTCAAAGCCTGATTACGGTGTATACTAAAAAACCTGATCTGAACTGGAAAGTAATTTCTTCAAAAGACAGGCTCAGCTTACAAACAAAAGTTCTAACTGCTGTGGTAGATCTCAAAACAGGAACGGTCTCTTTTTGGGATGCCAGGGGCAAAAAAATAATAAGTGAAAAACCAATAACAGGCCGCAGTTTTCAACCCGCCATATTTGATGGCAAATCCTATTACAATCTTTCCCAAACCTTTCAATCCGTACCTGGTGATGCCTGGTATGGTCTCGGGCAACACCAGGACGGAGTGATTAATTATCGTGGGCAACAGGCGACTTTTTTTCAAAACAACACAGAAGTTGCCATTCCCTTTCTTGTATCGAACAAAAATTACGGTATCCTCTGGGACAATTATTCTCTTACAACAGCAGGTGATGTAAGAGCATTTCATCCGCTTTCTGCACTTCAGCTTTTCTCAAAAAAAGGAGAAATGGGGTGGTTAACGGCTACCTATTGCAACGACAAAAACAAACCGCAGGAGATTTTAACCGAACGGGCGGAGTCGAGTATCAACATGGAGTTTTTGGGCGACTCTAAAAAAATGTTGCCGGGCGGTTTTCAGGCTGAAAGGGGCATAGTAACATGGGAGGGGAGTATTGCCAGTTATTTATCCGGTCTTCATCAATTGCGGTTCACCCTTGGCGGTAGTTTAAAAGTATGGTTGAACAACCGGCTGGTTTTTGATCACTGGAGAAAAGCATGGAATCCTGCACCAGCATTGATTCCTGTCGATTTCAAAAATGGCGAAAAAATACCTGTCAAAATTGAATGGACCCCCGAAGGAGGGGAATCCTATATTTCTCTGAAGTGGCAGGAACCACTAAGCGTGGAAGAACAAAACAGTTTTAGTTTTTCCTCGGAGGCCGGTCTGCAGGTGGATTACTATTTTGTATATGGCGCTAATATGGATGAAGTGGTTTCCGGATACAGGTATCTTACGGGTAAAGCGCCTATTGTGCCCAGGTGGGCATTGGGTTTCTGGCAAAGCCGGGAGCGATACAAAACTCAGAATGAAATTATTTCCACTGTCGCTGAATTCAGAAAACGGAATATTCCCATAGATAATATAGTGCTGGACTGGAGTTATTGGAAAGAGGCCAGTTGGGGAAGCCAGGACTTTGATGAGACACGTTTTCCGGCTCCCGACAGCATGATTGATATGTTGCACAAAAAGTATAACACGCAAATCATGATTTCTGTATGGCCAAAATTTTATGAGGGTATTTCAACGTACAACGAGTTTGACAAAAACGGCTGGCTATATAAAAGAAATATAGCCGACAGTCAAAGAGATTGGATTGGTAAAGGCTATGTGTCCACTTTTTATGATGCCTTTGATGAAAATGCCAGGAAGGGTTTTTGGAATCTGATCAATAAAAAAATTTACAGCAAAGGCATTGATGCGTGGTGGATGGATGCCAGCGAACCGGATATTCTTTCCAATGTAGATCCTGTAAAAAGAAAACTGCAAATGTCTCCCACTGCATTAGGAAGTGCAGCACAATATTTAAATGCGTATCCGCTGCAAAATGCCAAAGGAATTTATGAAGGCCAGCGTGCCACTGATCCAAACAAAAGAGTTTTCCTTTTAACACGTTCCGGCTTTGCAGGTTCTCAACGGTATGCTGCAGCTATCTGGAGTGGCGATATCGGCTCTACATGGCGTGATATGAAAAATCAGATTTCAGCAGGCATCAATTTCTCTATGTCGGGGCTTCCTTATTGGACGATGGACATCGGAGGTTTTGTAGTTCCCGAAAAATTTGAAAAACCCAATGCAGAAAGTTTGGAAGAATGGAGGGAATTGACAACACGCTGGTCTCAGTTCGGCGCCTTTGTGCCGTTGTTTCGCGTGCATGGACAATATCCGTTCAGGGAAATTTTCAATACCGCTCCCGATACCCATCCTGCTTACCAAAGTTTTCTTTATTACGATAAGTTACGTTATCGTTTACTCCCTTATATCTATTCATTAGCCGGTGCTGCCTACCATGATAATTACACGATCATGCGCGGGCTGGCCATGGATTTTGCCATTGACACCGCGGTGCTGAATATCGGAGATCAATACATGTTCGGTCCTTCTTTGCTGATCAATCCTGTTTACGAATACAAACAACGCAACCGGCAATTGTATTTGCCTAAAAGCGCTGGCTGGTATGATCTGTATTCGGGAAAATTTTATGCAGGTGGTCAGAAAATAAATGCCGATGCACCTTATGAAAAGATGCCTGTTTTTGTAAAAGCCGGTTCTGTCATTCCCTTTGGGCCCGACCTGCAATACACTTCAGAGAAACCCGCTGATACAATAACGCTTAACATTTATACCGGCGCAGATGCATCTTTCAATTTGTATGAAGATGAGGGAACGAATTACAATTATGAGAAAGGAGCTTTCTCCGTAATTCCAATAAAATACGATAAAGCAACAAATGCAATTACTATCGGTAACCGCAGGGGATCATTTAATGGAATGCTGTCCAAGAGAATCTTTCGTATCAACATCATCACACCCGGTGGGGTAAAAGGCCTGGACTCAGATGCAAAGGATGGCAGGGAAATATCTTATGAAGGCAAAAAAATAATTATAAAGATTTAGTCAAGCTAAACATTTAAATATGAAATCAACCAAAACGATTCGCAAAATGCCACTACTGCTATGGGGCGTCTTTTCTGTATTCCTGGTTAGCCAAAATGCTTTGGGGCAAACAGCCAGGATAAGCGGTACCATTATCAATCAGCGCACATCAGCCCCTGTACCGGGCGCAACGGTTGCTGTAAAAAACACTGCACGTATTACGGTTGCAGATGATGCTGGCCGGTTTACTATTGAAGCCTCAAACGGCGAAATACTTGTTATTACATCTGTTGGTTTTATGCAGCAGGAAGTAAAAGCCGGTTCCGGTGCGGTAAAGGTTCAGTTGCAGGAAGTCAATAATCAAATGGAGAATGTCGTAGTAATAGGATACGGCACTCAAAAGAAAAAATTGGTTACTGGCGCCAACCTGCAGGTTAAAGGTGATGACATTCAAAAGCAAAGCACCACAAATGCCCTGCAGGCTTTGCAGGGACAGGCTTCTGGTGTACAAATCACTTCTTCTTCCGGCCAACCGGGTGATGGATTTAATATCATCATTCGGGGAAAAGGCACTATCGGTAATTTTGGTCCGTTATTTATCGTTGACGGAGTGCAGGGAGTGGATATTAATTCAATCAATCCGGCAGACATTGAATCCATTGATGTTTTAAAGGATGCCGCTTCTGCCGCTATCTATGGTTCGCAGGCTGCAAATGGTGTTGTTCTCGTTACCACAAGAACAGGAAAACAAAACCAAAAAGCAAAGATTACACTGGATGCTTATTATGGTATACAAAATGCGCCAAGGAAAGCGCAACTGTTAAACGCAAAAGAGTATGCCATGATAATGAATGAACAGGCTATTAACTCTGGCAAAGCTCCTTATTTCTCCGATGCGGTACTTAATAATTTGCCTGTAAACACCAACTGGCTGGATCAGATGTTTGTGAAGAATGTGCCCACGCAAAACTATGTATTTGGCGCAACAGGAGGAAACACAGGTTCTGTTTACTCAACATCTTTGGGCTACACCAACCAGGGAGGAATTGTTGGCGGTTCCAATATGTCTTATTATGAACGCTATACGTTCAAGATGAATTCTGAGCATAATTTATATCAGAACATCGTTAAGATTGGTGAGCATCTTACATTCAATAATGTAAACAGTCATGGTATTCAGACCGGGGGTCAGTACAATAATACTTTACGTTCGGCATTTTCAACCACTCCCTTCCTGCCTATGTACGATTCTGCAGGAAACTTTTTCTCTTCTGACAAGTTAGGTTGGTACCCCGGAAACCCCGGTGCAGCATGGGACAATGCTGTTTCCAATCCTTATGCAGCCATGTATTACGGGTCTAATGGCAGAAATAATAATCAGGGTTTATTTGGGGATGCGTATTTGCAATTAGAACCCATTAAAGGTTTAAAATTTCGTACAAGCCTCGGCTTAAATTACTGGAGTAACCAGAGTCATGGTTTTACTCCTACTTATCATCTTTCTATTTTCTCAATGGCAGACACTTCCACCGTTTACCAGTCAATGGGTACCGGAAAAACCCTTCAGTTTGATAATACACTGAGCTATGATTTTACTGTGAAAAGAAATCACAATTTCAGCGTAATGGCTGGCAGCTCTGCCCTAAAAACTAAAGGCTCCGGTCTATCCGGCAATAACTGGGATCTGCGCGTTGTAGATATAAAGCATGCCTATCTGGACGTTGCCCAGGACAGGTCCGCACAATCAGATCACCTTTCAGCAGGTGGCGGTCCTTTTGAAGATGCATTGGTGTCTTACTTTGGAAGAGTGCAATATAATTTCCAGGAGAAATATTTGTTCAACGCTACTTTTCGTGCCGATGGCTCATCCAAATTTTCACCAGAGCATCGCTGGGGTTATTTTCCCTCAGTATCTGCAGGCTGGATTGCATCAAAGGAAAACTTTTTGCAAAACATCCACAGTTTAAATTTCTTGAAACTGCGTGCAAGCTGGGGCCGTGTGGGTAATCAAAGTGTTGCTGCGTATCAATATCTGTCTCCCATCAGCTTTAGCCAGGCGGGATACAATTTTGGTCCGGTAGAAGCCGTAAATACACAGGGCGCTTACCCAAGCCGTTTGGCTAACCCCAATGTAAAATGGGAAACTTCAGAACAAACTGATATAGGATTTGATGCCACAGTAAAAGAAAGATTGAACATCACCTTTGATTATTATATCAAGAAAACAAAAGACTGGTTGCTCTCTGTGCCTATTCTTGCAACTGCCGGAGCTGATGCCCCATTGATCAATGGTGGCGATGTGAAAAACACGGGTGTGGAATTGTCTCTGAATTATCATAATACAATAGGTAAATTCTTAAATTACTCAATTGGAGCAAACGGAGCGTACAACAAAAACACCATTGGAAATATTCCTACCAGCGATCATATCCTTCATGGTTATACGAATGTTTTATTTGCCAACTCTCTTGAATTTTACAGGGCAGCTAACGGCATGCCTGTAGGATATTTCTGGGGTTTAAAAACAGCAGGTCTTTTCCAAACAGAGGCAGAAGTGAATTCTTATGTAAGCAAATCCGGTAAACTTATTCAACCGGAAGCAAAACCAGGCGATGTGCGTTATGCTGATTTGAATGGAGATGGCATTATTGATAACAACGACAGAACCAAATTGGGTGATCCCAATCCTCATTTTATTTTCGGTTTTAATGTATCGTTAGACTACAAAGGATTTGATTTTGCTGTACAGGCATCCGGTGTGGCAGGTAATCAACTGGTACAGTCATGGAGAGGTCCTGGTGGCCGCGGCAATTATTCGGCTGAAATTCTGGGCCGCTGGACAGGTCCGGGATCTACTAACAGAATTCCAAGATTAACAGAAGATGGCGCCAACTGGGCACAGTTCTCTGATCTGTATGTTTATGACGGAAGCTACCTGCGCATCAGCACTATTACGCTGGGGTATGATTTTGCCAGCCTTGCCAAAAAGAGCTACCTCAGTAAACTGAGATTATATGCTTCTGTATTGAATGCATTCACATTTACCAAGTACAACGGAATGGATCCGGAAATCGGCCATAATGATTGGTTCTCATCAGGAATTGATCTGGGTTATTATCCAAGACCAAGAACATTGCTGATTGGTGCAAACATTCGTTTTTAAATAAAATTTGAAATGAAGATGAAAAATTTAAAAGTATATATTCCGATTATCGCTCTGCTGTCGCTGGTAGCGTGCAAAAAAAGTTTTCTTGACACAGAGGATGTAACATCTGCTACTGAGCAGAACTTTTACAAGACACCATCGGATGCATACAAAGCATTGGTTGGTGTATACGATGGATTACAACGGGCTGGAACATCCGGTTTGGGAATGGCTGTTGTTGCCACAGAAGTAATGTCTGATAATTGCTTCGGGGGCGCCGGTAATGCAGACGGATTTGGTATTCAGATGATGGATGAGTTTGACAAACTCCGGTCGCCTTCCGACCAGGACTTGTTTGGTGATAACTGGAACGTATATTATAAGGCTATTTACAGAGCCAATATGCTCCTCACGCACCTTGACCAGGTTGATTGGAAAGGAAGCGAAAGTCTTCGCAAAGTGTACGAGTCTGAAACAAGATACATTCGAGCCAGCCTGTATTTTGATATGGTAAGGGTTTGGGGCAATATTCCATTGATTAAAACACCCACCATTGACAACGTTCCTCAGGCAAGTCCTGATAGCGTATACAGTTTGATTGCTACAGACCTGAAGTTTGCTGCAGCAAATCTTCCGTCAACCAGCTACACAGCGCAGGCTCCTGCCACTTATGGAAGGGTAACAAAGTGGGCTGCTGAATCATTGATTGGCCGTGTGTTTCTTTATTACACAGGTTATTACAACAAACCAGATTTAGTTGGTATAGTGAACAAATCACAAGCCCTGGATTACCTTAAAGATGTAATCAGCAACGGAGGTTTTGGTTTGGTACCAAAGTTTGCCAATTTATGGCCGGCAGCATCGCTTAGCAATTATGCCGGAGAAAACAACCAGGAAACTGTTTCCTCTATTAAATACACCTATACCAGCGACTGGAACGGTAATGTGGATGGCGACGGCTGGATAGTAATGTTTGGCATTCGCGTTCAGGCTATCTACCCTTATGGATTGGGTTGGGGAGCAGGTACCGTGAATCCAAAACTTTGGAATGCTTATGATGCAAACGATACCAGGAGAAATGCTTCTATTATTTCTATTGCTGATGAAAACCTTGATTTTCAAAACAAGAAAGACCAGAGAGAATATACCGGTTACTACTGGAAGAAATATACTCCAATGGCAGATTCTGCCGGTAAAAGTCTTGCGGAAAAAATGGGCGGCGTAAGCTTCCAGATCAGCCAGTACCAGGATTATGTTACCATGCGGTATTCGGATGTTTTGTTAATGGCTGCCGAATTGGGTGCACCAAATGCCCAGCAATATTTTGATGATGTGCGTAAGAGAGCTTTCGGAGCCAATTTTGTTCAGGTTCCGGTTACACAGGCTGCTATTATGAATGAGAGAAGACTGGAGTTTGCGGGTGAGGGTATCCGTTACTGGGATTTGCTTCGCCAGGGTATAAGCACCGCTGCATCTGCCATTGCTGAAACAGTTACGCTTGAAAATGGCGGTGTAAGTACCCCTAAGACTATTTCGTCAGCTAATATTACAAAGACAAAAGGATTGTCGCAAATACCAAATTCTCAAATTACTTTATCAAACGGAACGTTGAAACAAAATGAGGGATGGTAATAAATATTTCATCATTTAAATAAAGCGAAATGAAAAATTATTTTAAAATATTAATGGCAATTAC
>Ga0157376_10001311_pt1 | contig 16397 bp, 12 predicted proteins | sample M45metaG_FD_121801 | JGI IMG/M metagenome (GOLD analysis project Ga0157376, IMG submission 121801) | Miscanthus rhizosphere microbial communities from Kellogg Biological Station, Michigan, USA - M4-5 metaG | ecosystem: Host-associated > Plants > Roots > Rhizosphere > Soil | place: USA: Michigan... | reverse complement strand
GTGGGGGTGGGGGTTGTGGGGGGGGGGGTGGTGGGGGGGGGGCGGGGGGTGGCGTGGGGCGGGGGGGTGGGCGTGGCGGTGGGGTTTGCGGTGGGGGTGGCGGTCGGGGTTGCCGTGGGGGTTGATGCCACTATTTTTGAAAAGACCAACTGCGGCAGATTGGTGGATGCCTCCCGCGAGTTGAATACATCATAACTGTCATCCGGGTTTGGTGGCGCATCCATTACCACCGCTATCGAAGCGGAGGAACTTCCCGCCACAATTCGCGAAGCCACGAAGGAAGTCACATCCCATTCATACCATTGCGGAGTGATGCCCGTAATGGTCGTCGAAGCGAGCACCGATCCCAACGAAGGCTTGTTATTCCAGGTGAGCCCTTTTTCCGTCCAGCTGTCGTTGGTGATGCCCACGGCGTCCTCCACGGTCGTCAACGTGACGGTCGAACTGGGGTCCCGACTCCCATAGAGCCTCAATTTCACCTGATTGTATCCACTCGGGAGCGAAGCCAGGCTGAACCGCAAAAACGCCTGTCGCGTATAACCGCTGTAGCTCACATTTTTCACCAGCAGCGGATTGGCCGTTCCGTAATTGGTCGCCGCATAACTGCCATCGCGCACCATCGAATCCGCCACCGGGTTCACCACCAGCAAAGGCGTGGCACTGGCAGTCGCCGTGGTTGAAGCAGTCGCAGAGGCCGTCGGCGTAGGCGTCGGGGTGGCGGTCGCCGTAGGTGTCGAGGTCGGCGTCGCGGTAACGGTCGCCGTTGCGGTTGGAGTGGCAGTTGCAGTCACGGTGCTCGTTGCAGTGGCGGTCGCAACCGGCGTTGCGGAAGAGGAAGCCGAGGACGTGGTCGAAGCAATCTTCAACACAAAGGGATCTTCCGTGGTGCCGGCAAACGTGCGTTGATAAGCTCCGCTGGTCGTGGGGAAATTCGTCGAGGCCGTGACGCCGCCCACATACACATTTCCCGCCGGATCCACTGCGATGCACTCGCCCTGATCGAACGCGCTCCCGCCAAAGTAAGTGGCATAGCCATTCAGAAACGAACCGCTCGCATTCAGCTTGAGCACAAAGGCGTCGTAATCGCCGCCAATCTTCGACTGAATCGGCGAGCCCGCGGTCGGAAAATCCGCCGAGGAGGCAAACCCGGTGACGTAGGCGCTTCCCTCACCATCGATGGCAATCGCCGTGGCCGCATCCGCCGAGGAACCACCCGCATAAGTGCAATACACGAGCGCCGAGCCGGCGGGATTCAGCTTGCAGACAAAGGCGTCGATGCTGCCCTTGTAACCATAGGCACCGGTGGTGATCGGCAGGTTGGAAGAATTCGTCAGCCCGGCCACATAGGCATTTCCCGTGGAATCCACCTTGATGCCATTTCCCGCATCACTCCCCGAGCCTCCGAAGTAGGTGGAATACTGGATCGCCCCGCTGGAGGTGAGCTTCGTAATGAAGGCATCGCTCGCGGCGCCCGTATTGCCGCGAAGGGTGCGAAAAGCCCCGACCGTGACGGGAAAATCATCCGAGGTCGTATAGCCGGTGAGGTAAAGCGACCCGGCGGAATCCAGCGCGATGGCGTAGCCCTTGTCATCGCCACTGCCCCCGAGGTAGGAGGAATAGAGCACCGTGCCCGCCGCGTTGAGCTTAACCAGAAAAGCGTCGTAACCGCCGAGATAGCCGGGCTGGAGGGCATTCGTGGTGGTCGGAAAATCCGGCGAGAGCGTCCAGCCAGTGACGTAGGCGTTGTCCGAGCCGTCCACCGCAATGCCGAAGCCCAGGTCGTCCTGCGAACCGCCAATCAAGGTCGAATAAACGAGCGCCGATCCGGTCGCATTCAATTCAAAGATAAAGGTGTCCCAGCCTCCATTATTGGCGCTTTGAAAGGCCCCGGCGGTGGTCGGGAAATCGGTGGACTTCGTCTGCCCGGTGACAAAGGCGCGTCCGGCGGAATCCAACGCCAGCGCGAGCGCCCAGTCGCTGCCGGTTCCGCCAACGTAGGTGGAATACACGAGCGCGGTCCCCGCCGGGTTGAGCTTTGCCACATAGACATCGTTGCCACCGTACTTCTCATTGTTGCCGCCCATGAAGGCGGATTGCACGGCTCCACTCGTGATAGGAAAAGCGGCGGAATCCGTCTCGCCGGCGAGGTAAACATTCCCGGCGGAATCGACCGCCAGGCCGCTTCCCTGCGGCCCGGTGCCGAGCCCGAGATAGGTGGAATAGGCCAGCACCGGATCAATCACCAGTGGCGCGCGCCGATCATAGGCGGCCACTTTGAAACCGACCGAGCCGTCTTTCAAAGCGGCATATTGGCTCTCCACCTGCTGTCGTCTTCCCGCCCGCTCTTGATAGACCACTGGACGATGCCAGGCAATTACCCCGGCGGCGGTGGTTACTTCGAGGTCGCCGCTGCGGGGATTCACCGTCACCGCGCTGGCTCCGGAGAACTGCCAGCGGATGGCCGAAGGATCAGCCCCGGGCTGGACCGAAAAGTCGCATTCCAACTGGCCTTGGGTGCCGTAATAAACGAGGTCCACCCCGGGATACACTTGCGCATATTGCACCCGACCGTAGGCCGGGATATTCGTTTGCCACTGGTCCGGCCTGTTACCGCGCAGATAGTTCACCTGCCCGGTGAGTGGTCCCTCTCCCGTGACCTGCGGCACGTCATTTGCGCCCTGCAATTTCAATCGCAGCACCACATCGGGCGCCGGGTTTTGCTGCGCGTGAACACTGGCCAGGCTGGCCCGCTCATCGGAAGCACTCCCAGCCTGATGAAATCGCCAGACGGCTTCCGTCTGCGTGAGGAACAAGCTCCCGCCACTGCCACGCGCCAGAAAGCGCACGCGCGGATCGGTCTGCCCCCGATTTTCCTCGAAGGCAAGGGGCAAACGGGCCAGCACCATCTGCGCAGGAACGGGCTCAATATTGGAAAGGGCTTTTGTCCCGGGCGATGCAACCGCGGCAGCGGAGGCGGAAGACGGTGGCGCGGTCGGTTGAGACAACACGAACCCGAATACGCCAAGAATCCCCAGCGTAACCAGCCTGATGGTTGCCTTTTCGAGTCCCATGTTTCTACGCGCCAAAGCTGGAACCGTTCGTTCCAGCAGCGCCCCCTGTAACCTCTAATTTCCTGATAATCAAGTTATGCTTATAAAACTCTGATCCCAAAGAAAAAGCCCCGGAGTTCTAAAACCCGGGGCCTTTTTAAAAAGGTCGATTTCAATCGCCCGCCATCTGGCAGTCAGCGACGGATTTACACCACTTTCACACCGGAACGCTTGCGCGCGGTGGCGTCGAGCACCTTCTTGCGCAGGCGCAGCGATTTGGGCGTCGCCTCCACATATTCATCCGGCGCGATGTATTCGAGCGCGCGCTCGAGGCTCATTTCGAGTGGCGGAGCGAGGGAGATGCCTTTGCCGTCGCCAGTCGAGCGCATGTTGGAAAGCTTCTTCGCCTTGCACGGGTTCACCGGCATATCTTCGTTGCGGGCGTTTTCGCCAATGATCATGCCTTCGTAAATTTCTTCCTGTGGCCCGATGAACAGACGTCCGCGCTCCTGGATGGTCTCGAGCGCGTAGCTGGTGCTCACGCCGTTTTCCATGGCGACGAGCACGCCGTTGCCGCGGGTTGGGATTTCGCCGCGATGTTCGCCGTATTCCTTGAAGAGATGCGACATGATGCCATGGCCCTTGGTGGCGTTCACCAGATCGGTTTCGAAACCAATCAAGCCGCGGGTCGGAATCACCGCATTCACAGTGACGCTGTGCGGGTTGTGCTCCATGTTCGTGATCTCGGCCTTTCGACCGGCCAGCGATTGCAGGATGCCGCCCAGATTTTCCGAAGGCACGTCCACATAGAGCGTCTCGAGCGGTTCCAGCAGCGAGCCGTCATCGGCACGATGGAAAATTACTTCCGGGCGCGAAACCAGGATTTCGAAGCCCTCGCGGCGCATTTGCTCGACGAGAATCGCGATCTGCATTTCACCACGCGCATTCACTTCAAACTGGCCGGCGGTGTCGGTGTCTTTGACCTGGAGCGCCACATTGGTGCGGGTCTCCTTGATCAGGCGTTCGCGCACCTGGCGGGCGGTAAGGAGCTTGCCTTCACGACCGGCGAGCGGCCCGTCGTTAATGCAAATGCCCATGGTAATCGTGGGCGGATCAATCTCGATGGCCGGCAGCGCGGGGCGCTCTTCGGTGTCGGTAATGGTATCGCCGATGAAGACGTCCTCAAAGCCGCAGATGCCCACGATGTCGCCCGCGCTCGCATGCTTGGTCTCGACCTTGGCCAGACCCTGATGGGTGAAAATCGCGGTGATATTGGCGCGCTCGCGATTACCTTCGCGATTGATGCGCACCGCCGTGCTGCCGACGCTGATGCGTCCGCTGACGATGCGTCCGTAGGCGATACGGCCGAGATAATCGCTGTAATCGAGGTTCGACACCAAAAATTGGAAATAGCTCACGTCGCTCGTCGGTGGCGGCGGGATGTGCTTGATGATCGCATCATAGAGCGGCACGAGGTTGTCGCTCTTCTCGGTGATCTCGTTCATCGCGTAGCCCTGCTTGGCGCTCGCGTAAACCACCGGGAAATCGAGCTGCGCGTCGGTCGCGTTCAGTTCGAGGAAGAGCTCAAACACCATGTCCAGCACCTTGTGCGGGCGGGCGTTCTCACGGTCGATCTTGTTAATGACCACGATCGGCTTCGCGCCGTTTTCGAGCGCCTTCTTGAGCACAAACTTCGTCTGCGCCTGCGGGCCGTCGTGAGCGTCCACGACGAGCAGCACGCCGTCGATCATCTTCATGATGCGCTCCACCTCGCCGCCAAAGTCCGCGTGGCCGGGGGTGTCCACGATGTTGACGTGGTAATCCTTGTATTTGAAGGCCGCGTTCTTGGCGCGGATGGTGATGCCCTTTTCACGCTCCAAGTCCATGGAGTCCATGATGCGCTCCTCGGCGAACTCCGCCTGGTTCGTGCGAAAGGTGCCCGCCTGCTTGAGCAGTTGGTCCACGAGCGTGGTTTTGCCGTGGTCCACGTGGGCAATGATGGCGATGTTACGAATGTGTTCCATGTCGAAGTTCTCTGGTTGTTCCCGATTCAAAGGGCCGGGACTATTACGCGGGATTGCTTCTGCGTCAACCTTCATACGCAACCTTCGTCGTAATGCGGCGCCCGGGCTACTCGTCTTTGAGGAAATAAAGTTTTTTGCGAACCACCGTTTCCCTCCGGGTTTCCACCGTTTTACTCCAGGCTTTTTAGGGAGCGTCCCCACCGAAAAACCAAAAAAACTGCAATTATCATAAGAGTTTTCTGGTTGACTCTTAAGAGAAAACAGCAGAAAAAGAGGATGCACTGTATTTTTCATAATTACCACAGCCATGAACAACCTGCTGACCGTTAAGGAAACCGCCGAATACCTGCGCATCCCCCTGCCCACGGTTTACTATCTCGTGCAGCGGGGACAACTCCCGGCCATCCAGATTGGCGGCCGCTGGCGCGTGAAGAAAGAGTTGATCGACAGTGACATCCTGCGCAAGCGCAGCGAGACGCAGCCCAGCGTGCTCGTGGTGGACGACGATCCCGGCCTGCAAGGCATGTTCAAGCTTTTCCTGAAGAAGGCGGGATTCAGCCGCATGGTGGTAGGCACCGGCAAGGAAGCCATCGCCGCGCTCAAGAAGAAGAAATTCGACCTCTGCTTCCTCGACCTCATGCTGCCCGACATCATGGGCGACGAGATTTACAAGGTGGCCCGCGAGGTGGACCCGAATCTCGCCATCGTGATCATCACCGGTTACCCCGACAGCGAAATTCTCGACAACATTCTCAAATTTGGTCCCGTAACCGTGCTCAAGAAGCCGCTCAAGGTGGACCAGCTCTCGCAGACGCTCAAGATGCTCGGCCACAAGGCCGCCGCCAAGAGCATCGCTGCTTAAAGCGCGAAATCTTCATTACCCAAAAAAAAGCCGCCTTTGCGAAAGGGCGGCTTTTTTTTTGGACTGGATGTTGAGAACTAATTCCCACCGCCCATGCTCTTGCTCATCTGGATGCCCATTTGCATCATCTTGAGCGTCTGATCGAGCTGGTTTTGCAGCGAGGTAAGCTGGCTGGGAGTAAGGATGCCCTGAGCTTGGGCAAGAATCTTCTTATTCATATCCTCCTGGTTCTGAATCAGCTGGTTGGTCTGATCTTCACTGCTCATTGCCGCCATCTTGTCCTGCATCGAAGCATTGCTGCCGGCATCCAGCACACTGGCTGGCATCTCCGAGCGCGCTTGCGACATGATTTGGAGCAGGCCGGTGCGCTGGGAATCGGTGAGCGCATCCTGTCCGGTCAGCCCCTGGGAGAACTGATTGACGATCATGTGATCGCTGATGGATTTTTGATAACTCTCGTACTGCGAGTAACCATCATCGCCGAGAAATTGCTTTAGGGCCGCCGTGGCATCCGCAGCCGGATCGACCCCGTTTGTTTTGTCCCCGTTGATGCGCGCCATCTGCTGGTCGGCCAGCAGGTCGTAGAGCTTCTTCGCATCGTCGGGCGAAAGGTTCAGTTGCTTCACCAGATCGGAATACAACATCGGCATCGCCATGCGCTGTTGCGCCTTGATCATCTCGCGCATCTTCGGGTCCTTCAGCATTTTCATGTAGGCCGAGAGGGGGTTTTCCTTCTTCGGCGTGGCTGAAGGAGTCGCTTCGGCCACTGCCGGAGCCGCATCCAGCTTGGAGCGAAGCTGCTTCGATTCTGCATTGAGCACCTCGTTGCGCTTCTGCAGCGACGCATTTTTCCCCGTCAGCTCTTCCTGCTCAATTTTCTGCTCCTGCTGCTGGTGAGTGAGGGCGGTAATCTGCCCCGCCTGATTCTTGATGATATAGGCCTGCCAGATGGCAACCGCGGCCAGCACCGGGGTAAGCACCATGGCCAGCACGACGAAGACGGGGAGGAGCGCGCGTTTCATAACGCCGGATGGAAACATTTTTAGGAGGCCGCGCCAAGGGAAATAGGGGGCGCGCAGGCATCGCCAAATCTCCCACTTGGCCCGCCGACGATGAATCATGCTAATCTTTCATCCATGGACATTTTTCGCGATCTTCAAAGCAAACGTGCCCTTCACTTCAAAGGCATCCTGTTCCTGCTGCTGGGAGTGGTTTCCGCCGGGTTGCTGCTGGCGAAATCGCCAGATCTCAGCACCGCCTTGCTCCTCGGCATTACCATCTGGGCCTTCTGTCGCTTTTACTATTTCCTGTTCTACGTGCTGGAACGGTATGCAGGGCGGGAACGGAAGTATGCGGGCCTGTGGGATGCGTTGAAGTATGTCGGCCGGGGAAAATAGCAAAGGACGGAACCTATAGAGTTTGGGACAAGAACAAAGCTTCCCTCCCCAATTTAAAATTCACCTTCCAAGGGTATGAAACCAGCTATCTTTCACCCATGCTCCGAATCATCCCGGTCCTGTTTTTACTGCTGCTGATGCTGGCAGGCCGCGCACTGGCGCAGGATGACCTGCCGGTGTTCGCCGATGTGCGGGAGAACGGATGGAAGGACTACAGTTGGGCGACGGTGGGCACTTCCACGACGACGGTACATGGGGGGACGACTTCGCTGAGTGTGGCCTGCCAGGGCTACGGGGCGCTTTCGCTGGCGCATGCGCCATTCAATCCGCAGCTTTACCAGAGCCTTTCCTTTTGGATCAATGGGGGCAGCGCGGGCGGACAGAATTTAATCGTGCAGGGCGAGTTGAATTACGTGCCCAAGACGAAGGTGACCATTCCCACGCTGGCGGCGAATACCTGGACCCATGTAACTATTCCCCTCGCCGACCTCGGCGTGGCGACGGATGGCACGTTCAACGGCTTTTGGATTCAAAACACGAGTGCGAACAGCGTCTCCACTTTTTACGTGGATGACATTTCGCTGGTGGGCGCAACGCTGCCTTCCTCCGTGCAAATCGCCGTCAATGCCGGCACGACGTTGCGCACGATTGATGAGCGCATCTACGGCCTGAATCTCGCGATGTGGGATTCGCATCTCAATTCCACCGCAAGCACCGATGCGCTGACCGCGATGCAGACGCGCGTGGTGCGCTTTCCCGGTGGAAGTAATTCGGACGATTACGACTGGCAGCTCGACCGCAGCGTGGACAACAACACCTTCCAATGGGCAAACAGCGCGGCCACCTTTGCCAAAATCGCCGCCGCGCAGGGAACGCAGGCTTTTGTGACCGTGAACTACGGCTCGGGCACGCCGGAGCAGGCGGCGGCGTGGGTCGCGTATTACAACGGCTCGCCCAGTGACAACACTGCGCTGGGCACCGACTCGAAGGGCCGCGACTGGAAAACGGTGGGCTACTGGGCCGGGCTGCGGGCGGCGGCGCCGCTGAGCACGGATGATGGCTATAATTTCCTGCGCGCTTCGCACATGGCGGCGTATGGCTTCAAAGATTGGGAAGTGGGCAACGAGTGCTACGGAAACTGGGAATACGACACGCACGGCGTCTCAGGCAGCGGGCTCTCAGGCTCGAAATACGATGCGGTAACCTATGCCAATGCCTTTGCGAGTTTTTACCAGAAGATGCTGGCGGTGGATTCCACGATTCACATTGGCGCGGTGGCGACCGTGGGCGAGGATTCCTACCCCGGCACCACCTCGGTGACCAATCCGAACGAAACCACGAACGCCACCCACAGCGGCTGGACGCCGGTGCTGCTTACGACGCTGAAGTCCCTCGGCGTGACCCCGCATTTTCTTATTCATCACCGCTATCCGCAGAACCCCTCCTTCAACGGCAACCCCGCCGATGGGGATGAATGCGATGCCACGCTGCTCCAATCCCCCACCGGCATCGCCTCGGATGCGACCGATTTACGCAAGCAGATCACCGACTACGTGGGCCCGGGCAACGGCGCGGGCATCGAGCTGACGATGACGGAAATGAACTCGGTGAGTTCCCAGCCGGGCAAGCAATCGACCAGCCTGGTCAACGGGCTCTATTTTGCGGATGCCCTCGGCGCGCTGGCGGAGACGGAATACCGGGCGTGCATGTGGTGGGCCTTCCGCAACGGTGCAGTGACCAATGCCAATAATAGTGACTGGCTCTACGGCTGGCGGACGTTTGGCGACTACGGCGTGGTGGCCGATGGCTCGCGCTCGGACACGCCGGCCAATACTCCCTACCCCAGCTATTACGCAGCAAAGCTGCTGGGCAACTGGGGACGCGGCGGCGATGCAGTGCTCTCCGCCACGAGCAGCAGCAGCGCCCTTTCCGCCCACGCAGCGCTGCTGGCCAATGGCAGGCTGGCCCTGCTGGTGGTGAACAAAAGCCCGAGCACTGACCTCACGGCGCAGATCAATCTCACCGGCTTCGTGCCCGGCTCGACCACCGCCCAGCTCTGGCAGTATGGCAAAAGCAATGATACGGCGGGCGGCGATCTCACCACCGGCACGGTGGTGAATGTTTCCAACAACTTCACGGCCACCTTCCCGGCCTATTCGATGACGGTGTTGCAATTTGCCGCGCAGGTGACTTTCGACATCTGGCGGGCGGCGCATTTCACAACTTCTGAGCTCAACGATCCCACGATCAGCGGTCCGGCGGCCGATCCCGATCACGATGGCCTGTCGAATTTACTCGAATACGCGCTGGGCACCGATCCAAAGACCCGCAACGACTCAGCCGCGCCGACGGTGGCGCATACCCAGGTTTCCGGGAAGAATTACCTGACCCTCGTCTTTACGAAACTGACAACGCTCAGCGATGTCGCCTACGACGTGCAGGTGAGCAACGACCTGGTGACGTGGCACTCGGGCAGCAGCTATGTCGTGCGCATGGACGACGGAACAACGACGAGCGCCATTTTCCGCGACCTCACGGCCATCGAAGACTTGCCCCAGCAGTGGATGCGGCTGGTGGTGACCAGGCCGTGAGTTGACCCGTCTTCAGTTTGGCTTTGCTCCGGCTTCGCTGCTGGGCGAGCAAGAGCAGGAGCAAGACAAAGAGTAAGGAATACTCAGCGGTGGCGGTCGTTGAAGCGGGAGGCTTCGCGCTGGGCTTCGCGTTTTTCCACGCGATCCTTCAAATCGGCGCGTTTGTCGTGGGCTTCCTTGCCTTTGGCGACCCCGATTTCGATCTTTACGTTGGCCCCCTTCCAATACATCCGCAGGGCGACGAGGGTGTGGCCCTGAACCTGGGTCAGGCCGAAGAGTTTGATGATCTCCCCCTTGTGGAGCAAGAGGCGGCGGTTGCGCCTGGAGTCGTGCTGCTCGTGGCTGGCCCGTTCGTAGGGCTGGATATCGGCCCCGTAGAGAAAGACCTGCCCGTTTTCCACCCGCGCAAAGGCGCTATTGATATTGGCCAGACCGGCTCGGATGGATTTGACCTCGGTGCCCTTGAGTTCCAAACCGGCCTCGTAACGGGCGAGAATATGATAGTCGTGCAGCGCGCGACGATTGGTTGCGATGTCCGACATGGCTAGGTGGCGCTATTGAACGGCGGCGCTTCCCCGCTGTTTCGTGCCCGGCACGAAAGCTTAACTGACGGTGACTTCCTGCTCGTCTTCGCGGAAGCCAAGCTTGCCTTCGATGATCTCGGTCAACGCGATGTCCGAGAACCCCATGCGGGGACCGGCATCAATCATCGGACGGTGGCCCTGGCTGAGCTGGCGCACGCGACGGGAAACGATATTGATAAGAACTTGGGGGCTGGTAACTACTTTGGATGCTTCCTCAATCAGGTGGCTGGTCATATATCGCGGCGAAAATCGGCTTTTCTTGGGAAAGTGAGTCCGCAAGCTCCCTTGCATTGGGGGGATTGTCAAATTTTGTTTTTGAGAAAGTTTAGCCGACGGGAATGGAGGGGAGAGCCATGCGAAATACTCGAAACAAGCGAAAGAGGGGCAAAAAAGGGGACGGCGAGAGCGGTTCAACTATATTTCTATAGCCGTGCCATCGGTATAAAATCGAAGCGAAGGAGAAGGTTCGTTTCCAAAAAATGCCATTCTGAGGCACGAAGAATCTCTAATCGTTTCTGCGCAGGGGAAACCGTCAATGTCCCTCCCGCACCAGAAATAGATGGAGATTCTTCGTGCCTCAGAATGACATCGTTTTACGAGGCCGCTCCGGTAGAGCGGCTATAGAATTTACTGAACCGCTCTAAACAGCATCAACCCGACGGCAAAGGACGGCATAGAAACCTGTCACCAGTTTCCTTTTTCGTGTGTTTTGCTGGCACTCCCTACCGTCGCTTGAGGGTGATCCGCTTCATGCGGGCCTCGTCGGGAGGGCTCCAGGTGGAGATCTCGGGATCGTCCTTGAAGGCGTTGTGGATGATCCGCCGGTCGTAGGCGTTCATCGGGTCGAGGTGGAAGGGGCGGCCGGTCTTGCGCACGAGCTCCGCCACCTGCCTGGCCTTGGCGACGAGGGCGTCGTCCCGCATTTCGCGGAAGTGCTCCACATCCAACTGCACGCGCGGGGCGCTTTTATCCTGGGCCTGGATGAGCCGGTTGAGCAGATACTGGATTTCCTCCAGCGTCTCGCCATTGCGCCCGATCAGCTTGTGATGATCGCCGGTATAAACTTGCAGAGTGAGGATGCCGTCGTGCTCGTGCTCCTCAATTTCACAGATAAAGCCAAGGTAACCGAGCATCGTATCGAGGATCTCCCTGGCGGTCTGTTTCATGGTGCGGTTTATCTTTTCGGCGGGACCACTTTTTGCAGGGCGGGCGGCTGCTGATTCCGCGTCACATACAACTGCACAATCGTGAACACGTTCTGCACCGTCCAGTAAAGCGCGAGCGCCGCAGCGTAATTATAACAAAAGGCGATAAAGATCAACGGCGTAAACATCATAATCCGCTGTTGCATCGGGTCGCCGGACTTGGGCGTGAGCGACATCTGCCAGAACATGGTGCCGGCCATCACCAGCGGGATGACGTTGACCGGGAAGCCGCCGAGATGGAAAAGGGTGTCGGGCTGCGACAGATCGTGAATCCACAGGAAGTGGCTGTTGCGCAGTTCCACCGCACTACGGAGCATGGCGAAGAGGCCGAAGAAAATGGGGATCTGGATGACCACGGGCAGGCAGCCGCTCATGGGATTCACCCCATAGGTCTTGTAGAGCTTCATGATCTCCTGGTTCATCCGGGTCGGATCATCCTTGTACTTCTCGCGCAGCTCGGTCATCTTCGGCGAGAGGAGCTGCATCTTCTTCATCGACTGCGTGGCCTTGTTCTGCGGGAACCAGAGCAGCGTCTTGATGATGAGGGTGAGGACGATGATGGCGTAGGCGTAGTTGTGCAGCAGGGCGTAGAGTCCGTTCATCGAGTTGAGCAGGAGCTCGCTGATGATGCGGAAGGTGCCGAAGTTCATGATGAGCTTCTGCTCCGCCGGAAGCTGCTTGAGGCGGCCCAGTTCCTTCGGGCCGGCATAGATGGAAAACTCGGAGGAGGAGGACTGGCCGGGAGCGAGCTTGAAGCCCGGAAGCTCCAGCGCCGCCTCCATGCCAAAGAGATTGGGCTTGTCCGCCGCGAGGGAAACCCGCTGCGCCCACACGCCGATGCCGGTTGCCTCCTTCGGGGCCAGGATGCTGGTGTAATACTGGCTGCTCACGCCGAGCCACGAAATCTTGTCCGTGGATTGCGTGTAAACGCTTTTGGCATCGCCGGTTTTGATCCCGATCAGCGGCAGGCGCTTTTCGTTAAACCAGGTGACGTCGGCATAGCTGAGCTTGCCCTCACGGAGCCAGTCCAGCGTGGTGTACATCGCGAGGTCGGATTCGTGAATTTCCTGGGCGGTCCCGGTGTAGAGATACCAGGCGGCCCAGTCAGTATCCTTGGTTCCTTTGTTGGTAAAGGTGGTGGTGAGGTTGACCTCATAATCCTCCGCGCCGCCGGTCGTCTTGGTCTGCCCCGGCAACTGGTACACCTTGCGGATTTCCAATCCCTCGGGAGTAGTGCGAACGCAGGTAACCACGTGGTCACCGACGGTGATATCGTAGTCGCCGGTGGCATCAAGGCCGGGCGTAAGGCTCACCGCGCCAATCGGGAAGTCGCCTTTCCCATTGAGCACCACGTTCTGGTTGTTCTCGGCCTGGTGCTTCAACAATGTGGCCGTGGCGATGCCGCCGCCATGGTTGGTGAAAACATAGCGCACATAATTGGTGGTCACTTCCTGCAATTTCTCCGGTGTCGCCTGCGTGGCAGCGGGTGCGGCGACAGCGGGAGTGGAGGTGGCCTGGGCTACCGGCGAAGCGCCGGGAGTCGGCGAGGGATGGGCCAGCTCGTAGGCGCGACGGTCGGCCAGTTGTTTGTTGTACACCTGCTGGTCGTGATACATCGACCAGACGAGGACGATGACGGCAATGGCGGTGAAAATAATTCCTTTTTTATCCATGGAAGATTGGTGCTGAAAATGAGTGCGTAAAAATTACTGGGCGATCGGTTCGTCGGATGGCAGGCCGGTGAGTCGAAAGGAAAACGCTTACGATTTCAATCCCGAAGGTCCGATTCTCAACGGTGGGCGAGGATTCTTATCCGGCTCGGGCACGGGGTCAACCCCCGCACCACCCCAGGGATGGCAGCGGCAAAGGCGTCGAACCCCCAGCCAGCTCCCGCGCCAGCTCCCGTGTTTTTCGACGGCCTGCAAAAAATAGTGGGAGCAGGTGGGCTCGTAGCGGCAGCCTGCCCCTGGCCCGGCGATGAAAGAAAGCACGGGCGAGAGAAAAATCTGGTAGCCGCGAATGAAAAGCCGGATCAGCATGGTTCACGCAGGATAGACGCTCGCGCAGTGAGCTTCAACCATTCGCTTTCCAAGGCGGAGAATTCCGCGTGGGCCGCCTTGTATCTGGCCACCACCACCAGCCAGCAATCCGGCTGCAACCGTGCACAATGCTTGCGAAAAATTTCCCGAATCCGGCGGCGGACTTGATTTCGGTCCACCGCCCCCCCCACCCTGCGGGAGGTGATAATCCCGATCCGTGGCCGGCCCTCTCCGGTTCCCCGCAGCACGTTTATGAGCATAAACGTGCCGTGCTGGGTCTGGCCGGAGGTGCGGGCGGCGCCAAACTCCGATGCGGTGCTGAGCCGGGCCGCCTTTGGGAAGCGCATGGAACCTGCACCGCGATACGGCTGACCGGGCTGAATAAGAGAGCCGGGCAAGCCGCACGCAATTAAGCGGCGGTGTGGCGGGCGTAATGAACTTCAACGCCCTTCGGCAGCAGGCGCTTGCGACCGCGCTGACGACGGCGGGCGAGAATGGCGCGGCCGTTCTTGGTGGCCATACGGGCGCGGAAGCCGAACTGGCGCTTGCGGGTGCGTTTGGAAGCTTGGTAAGTGCGTTTCATATAAAATCTTGGGCTTCGAGTTTCAGGTCGAAAAGAGCCGAAACCTTACCAGCGAGCAGTGGGTTGTCAACGGTTGCTTTTGATTTTCCGTGGATTTTTTACTCCCCCGGAAATCCCCTTCGCAGAGCCACGCCCAATCACGGTTTACTCTATATTATCTCTCCAAGCCAGTCTCAAGAAGGACGTCGGAAATCCAGGAATACGCCCTAGCAACAAGTTCCCCCTTCGCAACCGGAATTATTGGAGGGCGAGACTGGAGAATCCTCTGAGGAAATTTCAATTTTCACCTCTTTCGTCTCACGCGGATCCCGCCAGGCGGTGCGGGTGCAATCGAAAGGTCTGGCGTCCTCTAACGGAATATCCACCACCGGATCGATGAACTCGAAGCAATCCCGGTAGGGCGACTTTTGATAAAGCTGGTAGGTTTTGTCGCAGACGGCGTAGCGGTGCCCGCGCTCCATCCGGTGGCCGTCGTCATCGAGCACTTCCTTGAACGGGCCCCGGTAAATGATGGCCTGGTTGCGCTCATAACAGGGGCCTTGCTTGCCCTTGAAGGCTTCAATCGTAAGTGCACGAAATTCGATTCCCTGCACGATCCGCCAGGGCTGCTCCTCCCGGTGCAGAATGCGGATGCCATAAAAACCGGCTTCCGCGAAGGCCTCCAAAAAGCTCCATTCCGTCATGGCCCCGGAAACACAGCCACTCCACAGCTCGGGGTCTTCCTGCATTTCGACGGGAATTTCCTCATCGCTCACAAGATCCGAAATGACGACGCGACCACCTTTTTTGAGGACGCGGAACATTTCATGAAAGGCCGTGCGCCTGGAAAGAGGCTCTACCAGATTCAACGCACAGTTGGAGATGACGGCATCGATGGAATCGCTGGCAATGAGAGGGTGCTTCACCCGCAGGCTGGCCGCAAGGGATTCCGCGGCCAGAAAAGCATCGGTGCTGGAAATGGGATGGGCGAGCAACTCGGCATCGAGCGCCTCCAGGTCGAGCGCGAGATCCTGCATGCGGCCTTTGCGAAATTCCACGTTGGCATAGCCAAGACGATCCGCCACCACCGGCGCCGACTGGCGGGCCCGGGAGATCATCTCCCCGGTCATGTCGATGCCGACGACCTTCCCCGACGATCCCACGATTTGGGCGGCCAGGAAGCACTGCTTTCCGCCCCCACAGCCGAGGTCGAGCACGGTCTCGCCTGCCTGTAAATACTGGCTGGGATCGCCGCATCCGTAGTCCAGCGCCACCACCTCCGCTGGCAGTGCCTGCAGGAGTTGCGGGGCATACTCGACAGGACGGGTGAGCCCTTCTTCCAGGCGGCCGGCACCGATGGCGTAGCGTTTACGAACGGCGAACTCGACCGGAATTGGTGTCATTATTGGTCGCTGAGATGAGGGTCTTTTGCCGCCTTGAGGTCGTCCGCAGCATAGAAACCGTATTTGCGGACCAAATCCTGACCGCGCGGGCTGCGCATGAACTCGACCAGCGTGCGCGCATCAAGCGTCGCGCGATTATTGGTCACGAGAAGGATGGGACGGTTGATTGGATATTTATCCTGCGCGATGGCTTCCACCGATGGAGGAGTGACGTTTCCATCCTCATCAGCCAGCGCCAGAAAATGATCCTTGGGAGCTCCAGCCAGATTGGCCGGCAACATCACCATGGCTCCCGGCGTGCTGTTGAGTGCCTTCAAGGTTTCAGCCGGCGTCTTGAGGATGGGGAATCTCGTGGTGGGAGCACGCCGGCAATCGCCATAGACCCAGTTCATAGTCATTTCCCACAGGCCATCGCCGGTATCCCAGTCAAAAAAGGAGATTTCGCGATCGGGGCCGCCGAGATCTTTCCAGTTGGTGATCCGCTTTTGGTAAATCTTGCGGATTTGCCCGGCACTGAGGCTGTGGACCCCGGCATCCCAGACATCGCCGGACACCGCAAAAACCACCACCTGGCGCCCGATGAAAGACGGCGTAAAAATCACTTGGGGATACCTGGCCTTGACACTGCCCAGGAGTTCTCCCGCATACAGGCCCACATCGATCTGCCCCTGCCCCAACCC
>Ga0157376_10001309_pt1 | contig 16408 bp, 14 predicted proteins | sample M45metaG_FD_121801 | JGI IMG/M metagenome (GOLD analysis project Ga0157376, IMG submission 121801) | Miscanthus rhizosphere microbial communities from Kellogg Biological Station, Michigan, USA - M4-5 metaG | ecosystem: Host-associated > Plants > Roots > Rhizosphere > Soil | place: USA: Michigan... | reverse complement strand
GTTTCACGCCTTCCAGTCGATTTTCCTGCACGCGGCCTGCATTGTGGCCATGATCGGGTTCAATGTCTTTTTGGGCCTACTGCACATGATGGGGATTTTCTTCCTGGGATCGGTCATCTGGATGGCCTGCTTTATCCTCTGGCTGTACATGCTTCTACAAACTTTTCAAGGAAAGATGGTGGTGCTGCCCATCATCGGACCGCTGGCCCAACAGCAAGCCGGCAATTGAACCCAACTTAGCCTGCGGCGCGTCTGAGGTAATGTGATTCGATGGCTCCTCATCCTGGCGGCGGTGGTGTATCCGGCCGCGGCGCAGTCGCCCAAGACGGGCGACATCAATTTTTACGGCCTTCGTAAGCTGACGCCGGAGAAGGTGTTGAGCACGGTCGACCTGCAGCCGGGCAGTGCCCTCCCTCCTTCCAAGGGCGATCTGGAGGACCGTCTGGAGCTGATGCCGGGTGTGGCCGCCGCACGGGTGGAGGCGGTCTGCTGCGATGGGGAGAAGGCCATCCTCTTTATCGGCATCGAGGAACGGGGCTCGCCCCACTTCGACACGCGGGCCGCACCATCCGGCACAGCAACCCTGCCTGAAGAAGTCATGAATGCCTACCGGGACTACATGGGAGCCGTGGAGCGTGCCGCCCAGCTCGGCAATGCATCCGAGGACCTGACAGCCGGCGAGTCGCGCATGGACGACCCGGCGGCGCGACGTCTGCAGGAGCAGTTCACCAGCCTGGCCGTGGATCACATCGATGTGCTGCGCGATGTGCTGCATAACGGAGCGGAACCCGAGGAGCGGGCGGTGGCGGCGGCCCTGATCGGCTATCTGCCGAAAAAGGATCAAGCCATCAAGGACCTGCAATTCGCCATGCAGGATGCCGAACCGGCGGTGCGCGCCAATGCCGTTCGCGCCATGATGGCGATCGCGGTGCTCGCGCAGAAGAAGCCCGAGTTGGGCCTGCACATCGAGCCCACCTGGATGGTGGCGATGCTGAATTCGATCGTACTGGGCGACCGGCAGCACGCGGCGCTAGCGCTCGTGACATTGACCGAGCAGCGCAACCCGGCGGCTCTCGACTTGATCCGGGCGCGCGCTCTGCCCGCACTGATCGACATGGCGCGATGGAAAACGCTGCGCTACGCGTTGCCCGCCTTTCTGCTGATCGGCCGCACCGCCGGCATCCCGGAACAGGAATTGCTGGCCCAATGGCGGCATGGCGATCGCGAGACGGCGATCCAAAAGGCCACCGCCCCGGGGCTGAAAGTGCGTAGCGCGAAGTAGCCTACAATAAAGGCTTCAGGCTGGCGGATGGCGATCACAAGACGCGAGATTCTGGCGGGCATGGCGGCAGTTGCGGGGGCCGCGGCACAGCAGCAGCCACCGCAGGGCACACCGCCGCCGGCGCAGCCACCAGTACCCGGCATGCCGGATGGGCCGCGCGTACCGCGCCCGCGAACGCCTCCCAAGCCTCGCACCTCGCCCGCCGTCTGTCTCTACTCGCAGCATCTCATCAAAGTGGAATTCGAAGCCGTCGGCATGGTCCTGCGCGATCTGGGCTTCGATGGCTGTGACTTTGCGGTCGTGCCCGGCAGCCACATACCGCCCGAGCGGGCGGGCACGGACCTGATGCGCGGCATCGAGGCGATTAGCGGTGTCGGACTGGAACTGCCCATCATTTCGACGTCGGTAATCTCGGGCAACGATCCCAATGGACGGCAGATCCTGGGCATCGCGGGATTCATGGGGATCGGGCTCTTCCGCCCCGGTTATTGGAAATACGGCAACGCGCCCGACCTGGAAGCGCGCCTGGCCGAAGTGCAGCGCGAAGTCTTCGGCCTGGCGTCGATTGCCCGTGCCTACAACGTCGCGATGGCCGTACACAATGCGTCAGGCGATACGGTGGGCGCAGGGCTCTGGGATATGAGCGGTATTCTGCGGGGCATCGATCCGCGCTGGGTGGGCTACGATTTCGATCCGGGCTATGCAACGGAGTCTGGCGGCGCGGCCGGGGCTGGAATCGCAACGCGCCTGGCGATGCCCAAGCTGAAGGCAGTCACGGTGCGCGATTTCACCTGGAACAAAGACGGGGGCAGTTGGAAGGCGGTACCCTGTCCGCTGGGTGAAGGGATGGTGGACTGGCGTCAGTTTTTTGCAGCGCTGGCGCGGGTGCGCTTTGTGGGGCCGATTACCATCGAGGTGCGCTACGAATCGAAGGACGAATTGAATGCCTTCCGGCACGATCTGGAATTCGTGCGCAAGCAGATCGCCTCGGCTTACGGCGCCGCGCCGGTAGCGGGCTAACGCCTGCGGCCTGTTAAACGATCGGAGCCGGGTCTTCCGGCGCCGGTGCAGGGTCCGGGTAAGGATCCGGGTCCGGCCCGGGCATCGGAGGTTCGGGATCGGGTTCGGGGTTGGGAATGGCCGTCGCGGCGGGCACCGGCTCGGCGGGCACGGGCACGTGGGCGGGAATCACCACCCGTGCGGGCGCGGATAGCCTGACTTCACACTCGCAGCAATCGCTACACCGGAAGCACTTCTCGCACAGATGATTGTCGCAGGCGTCTTTGGTGCAGCGGGCGCAGATCCGCGTGGATTCCTCTCCACAAATACTGCAGGTGAACGGCATGGCGGCTACTTTTTCCTTCCTGAGGTCTTTTCGGGGGGTGCGGGCGCCATGAAGGTTGCGCGGCAGCGTTGGGCCTCGCGATCCATCACTTCGAACTGATGTTCGCGTTCGGCGGCGAGGTTGATGATGTAACTGCGGAATCGTTCGCGGTTGGCCCCGCCCTCCGCATAAGCCGCCGCCAGCGCCTGCGCGACTTGCGGTGCCTGATATTTGCGGGCCCCTTCCTGAAGCGAATTGATTATGTTTTGTAAGCCCTCCAGCCGAAAGAACAGTTGGAGGGATCCGGAGAGCTTTTCCGGACTCCGCGATAGCACCTTTGTTTCCTCGACGAGCGCGCGCGCCTGCTGCCTGCTCGAGTTCAACTGTTCAACATAGGTCTCGCTAGCGCCCTTGGACACCCAGGCCGCGGCATCGAGTTGGTCGAGGACAGTCAGCACGCGGCTGGCGTGAGTGCCCAGTTCCTGGAGCACAACAGAAATATCCCACGCTGGCTCGAGGCCTGCAGCCGGTGGGTTCGAGGATTGCGCCTGGCCATATGCCGCGGCAGCGAGGAGAAAGACAGTCAGCCGCACTGTTTCAATTTATCACGCGGGAGGAACCGGTCGATCCCGTAAAACGGGCGCGCAGGCGTTTGCGCGCTGCGAGAGGTACGAAACTACGCGTCACCGCCGCCTGGAGGAGGTGGCGGGGGCGGAGCGGGAGGCGCTCCGGTGGGCGCTCCGGTACCCGTGCTGGTGCCGGTCGTGTTGCCCGTATTCTTGCCCTTGTCACCCTGCGCGCCGCCGCCAGACCCGACGGGTCCAGTGGTGCCGCCACCGCCAGGATTGCCCGGCCGTTGGTACACCGCTTGCCGGACAGCGTCTTCCAGTCCCTTCAGCACCTGGCGGAGGACGAAACCGCGATCATGGGCCAGGGGAACCAGGGGCGTATTGGGCAGCACCTGGATGGAGTCGCCCGGATTCAGGCGAACGATGCCGGAAGCCACGAGCAGATGCCGCACGTCGACAATTCCTTCATCCAGGGTCACGAATGTCGTGCCGTCCACGCCCTGTACGTCCACGTCGAAGATCGTGCCGCGCACGGAAATCAGCGCGGTGGGCGTGGTGACGTTATTCGGATTGGGTATGCCAGGCAGATGCTGGATATAGACTTTGACCTTGCCCATCCAGACATTGAGAAGGTCGCCGATACCGTAGGTCTTGCGGAAGGTGACCTCGGAGTTTGGAAAGACCTCAAAGGTACTACCGTCCGAGACCTGAAATTTGGCGTACCCGTCGGGCCCGGTTTTGATGGTTTGTTGTTGACTGACCATGCCGCAGGGTTTAATGGTGGCGCGGTATCCTGCCCGGTCGCCCAGTTGCGAAACGTCGCCGGATTGAACCAGGACCATGGCTTCGGTGGCTTGCGGGGAACGCATGCACTGAGCATGTAACGGGTTCAACGACACCACGAGCGCAGCGGCGGTCAGCAGCGTGTGCACGGTCCGCAGGAGCGAGAGTCGCCTGAGCATAGTCTACGGCTAGGAACAGTCTAGCACCAAACCTGCAATGCATATGCGGGACCAGTACTACTTTAGTGAACAAATCGCTTAAATTCATCAGTTTGGTTGGTGTAGTAGGTTGGGAAATGGGTTAGAATGGGACTCGATAGTGTGTCATAAAGGTACAATTCGACGGACTGCCGGTATCGCCGTTCTGGGTATTGTTCTCAGCGGCTTGGCGACGGCACAGGGAATCAACTGGCGGAGAGTGGGCAATACCGCGGTGAACCTGCTGCTGGCATCGCCGGCGACGGGACCTGTCGAGAAAGTCTGGTTTTCCGAGAACGGCAGCACGCTGTACGCGCGCACGCGCAGCGGCAGGGTCTTCGAAACCTCCGATTACGAGGTGTGGCTGGCCAGCCAAAATACCCTGGAGCCTCCCATGCAGGCAGTGCCTTCCGTGGCTCGGACGCCGGAAAATGGAGTGCGCCTGGTGTCATGTGGTTTCGGCCGGGTTTGCGCCATGGGCCTGCAGTTGTTTCGCTCCGACGATGGCGGACGCAGTTGGGCCAACCTGACCGCGTTCCGAACGGAATCCGTGATCGGCCTGGGTCAGCGAAGCGTCGCGGTTTCACCATCGAACCAGGATCAGATCGTGGTGGCCAACGATTTCGGCGTGTGGCGCTCGATGGATGGCGGACTCTCCTGGACCGGGCTGAACGAACTCCTGCCCAACTTGCCGGTCAAACGAATCCTGGCGACGCCTAGCGGCATTTCTGGCACACGCGTGGACATCGATGGAATCGGCGCGATGGAACTGCCGCCCGGAGGATCGGTGTGGCAGGCGGTGGACGACCGGACGGGCGCTGCCGATGCAATCCGCCTGAAGGCGTACTCCGACCGCGCCGGCGTAGCGTTGAGCGCCTACGGCAGGAGCGATAAGACGGTCTATGCGGGCACTGCCGACGGCCGGATTCTGATCTCGAGGGATGAAGGCGCAAGCTTTACGCAAACCGATACAGGCCGCGCCAGCGGTCCGGTGGAACGCATTTTCGTCGATCCGGCGAGGCCGGACGTGGCACTCGCTGCGTTAGGCGGACCGAATGCGCCCCACGTGCTGCGCACGACCAACGCCGGCCGGTTCTGGGACGCGTTGGATTCCAATCTGCCCAACGCACCCGCCCATGCCGTCGCCGGCGAACGGGCTGCGGGCGCCGTCTACGTGGCCACCGATCTGGGCGTTTTCTGGGCCCATACGGATTTGGACAACGCATCGTCACCCAACGTCAACTGGATTAAGCTATCCGACAATCTGCCACAGGCCGGAGCCACCGATGTCCGGCTGGATCCGGCAGGCGTTCAACTGTATGTGGCGCTGAACGGCTATGGCGTCTATGCCACTGCGGCGCCCCACCGGCTGCGCAGTTTGCGACTGGTCAACGCGGCGGATTTCAGCACACGCGCGGCGGCGCCCGGGTCCCTGCTGTCCGTCGTCGGCGGGCGCGTGAGTTCCGCGCGCGGCGGCAATCTGGATTACCCGGTGTTGGCCGCCGCGGACGATGCCTCGCAGATTCAAGTACCGTTCGATGCCGTGGGGCCAAACGTCACTCTCGCCCTGGTGACCGGCAATGGAAACGTTCAGTTGGGGATGCAGGTACAACCGGTCTCGCCGGCGATTTTTGTCGGGCTCGACGGCACCCCAATTCTGCAGGATGCCGAGTCCGGCCTGCTGTTGGACGCGCGTAAGGCGGCGCACGCGGGTGCGCGTCTGCTGGTCTCCGCCACGGGTCTCGGCAAAGTCACTCCCGATTGGCCGGCCGGCCTTCCGGCTGCCGTCGACAATCCTCCCGCGGTGGCTGCCAGCATCAAGGCCTTCGTGAATGGCGCTCCGGTGCCGGTAATCCGCGCCACGCTGGCCGGCGGCTTCATCGGCTTCTACGCCATCGAAGTGCAACTGCCGGCGATCAACAACTCGGGACCCGCCGAGTTGTACATCACGGCGGATGGAGTGGAGAGCAATCGCGTGCAGTTCCTCATCGAACAGTAGCCGCGAGCCGTCCTGCGCCGGGTGCGATAATCTGCACGTGCGCACCATCATCGAACCTTTCCGCATTAAGAGTGTTGAGCCGTTGCGCCACACCACTCCGGAGGCGCGCCAGGGATATCTGGAAGCTGCCGGCTACAACCTCTTTCTGATTGATGCACGTCACATTCTGATCGACCTGCTGACCGATTCGGGCACCAGTGCGATGTCCACGGAGCAGTGGGCCGCGGTGATGCGCGGCGACGAGTCCTATGCCGGCAGCGAGAGTTTTTTTCGCCTCAAGAAGGTGGCGGACGCGCTCACGGGATTCCGCCACATGGTTCCCACCCATCAGGGGCGGGCGGCGGAGCGCATCCTGTTCACCGTGATGTGCAGGCCGGGACAACTGGTGCCTTCCAATACCCACTTCGACACCACCCGCGCCAACGTGGAATTCACCGGCGCGCGCGCCGTGGACCTGCCCATCCCGGAAGCGCGCGACACCCAGGCCCGGCTGGATTTCAAAGGCAACATGGATGTGAGTGCGCTGGAATCTCTGATCGCCGCCGAGGGCGCGGAGAAGATCCCGCTGGTCATGTTGACGGTGACCAACAACTCGGGCGGGGGCCAGCCCGTATCCATGGCGAACGTCGAAGCGGTGCGCGCCGTCTGCACGCGTCACGGCATTCCGCTGTACCTGGACGCGTGCCGGTTCGCCGAAAACGCATGGTTCATCCGCGAACGCGAAGCCGGATACGCGGATTGGACACCCAAACAGATTGCCCAAAAAATGTTCCGGCTTGCCGACGGATGCACCTTCTCCGCCAAGAAGGACGCCTTTGCCAATATAGGCGGCATGCTGTGCACCAACGACGATCGCGTATTCCAGCAGGAGACCAACCTGCTGATTTTGACCGAGGGCTTTCCGACTTACGGGGGACTTGCGGGCCGCGACCTGGATGCGATTGCGGTGGGGTTGGAGGAAGTCCTCGACGAGGACTATCTGCGCTACCGCATCGTGTCCACCGGATATCTGGGACGCCATATCGCGGACCGCGGAGTGCCGATCGTGGAACCGCCCGGCGGGCACGCCATCTATATCGATGCGGCGCGCATGCTGCCTCACATACCGCCCTCGCAATTCCCGGGGCAGGCGCTGGCGGTTGAGTTGTACCGGCACGCCGGAATTCGCAGCGTTGAGATCGGCAGCCTGATGTTCGCCGGAGCCGCACAACACGAACTGTTGCGCCTGGCCATCCCGCGGCGGGTATACACGCAGAGTCATATCGATTACGTGGTGGAGGCGATTCTGGAAGTCAACGAACGCAAAGAGAGTATCCGTGGGATGGAAATCGTGGAGGCGCCGCCCTTCCTGAGGCATTTCAGCGCGCGGATGCGGCAGTTATAATTGAAGGTCCCATGACCTTCCATTGGCCCCCGGTGTGGCTTAGTCTGCAAGTCGCCGGCCTCGCGACGGCGGGCGCGCTGGTGCTGGGACTTTGGCTGGGATACAGCCTCGCCACCCGCGAGTTCCGCGCCCGGAAGGCCGCTATGGGATTGCTGGCGCTGCTGTTTGCTACCCCGGTAGTGATTTTGGCGTGGGTCTTTCTCCGGCCGGTATTTCCATGGCAGGCAGGCGTCCTTGTGGGCACGATCGCGGCACTGCCGCCGGTTGCGCTCGGGGCCCGCCGGCCGTTACAGGATTTGGATCGCGAGTACGGCGGCGCGGCACGCAGCCTGGGCTCCTCGGAGTGGCGGATTTTCTGGCGCGTCATGCTGCCCCTTGGCTGGCGGCCCATCCTGGCGGCGGCCGCCATTGCATTTGTGCGCGTGTGGATGGAGTGGAGCATCGTGGCCGCTTTATGACCCACGCACAGATTGGCAGCAAGATCCTCGATATCGATCTGCCTCTTCCCAACGGGATCACCGCGCTGCACGGTCGGCCGGGCGCCGGCAAGACGGCAACGCTGCATTCCATCGCGGGTTTCGTGCGCCCCGAACGGGGACGCATTCTCATTGACGATGCCATCGTGTTTGATGCCGGATCGAGAGTGAATCTGGCCCCGCGCCTCCGGCGCTGCGGATGGGTCGGATCGCGCGACGCCCTGTTCCCTCACCTGACTATCCGACAGAACCTGCTGTTCGCGGCCGGCCGCTGGGCGCGGCTGGAACGAACCAAGCGGGCGGCCGAGATGCTGGAACGATTCGAGCTGGCGGACGCGCTCGAAATGCGTCCCCGCGAACTTGCGCCGGCGCGGCGACTGCGAGCCGAAGTGGCCCGCGCGCTCCTTACGGAGCCCAAACTCTTGTTAGTGGACGATCGCGGCGCCGAACACGGCGCCACAGAAGGGCTGCTGCGAATCGTACGCGATACCTTTGATGGTCCGGTGCTGTGGGCTATCGGCAGCCTCGATCTCTGCTACAGTTCGGCCGATCGGCTGGCGTTGATGGAAGGCGGCCGGCTGGTCGGGTGTGGGCCGGTCCGCGAAGTCATGGAGCGTCCCGAGTCGATCGAAGCGGCACGCCTGGCGGGGATCTCCAACCTGTTCCCGGCGACCATCGCGGCGCTCGATCCAGGCCGCAATCAGAGCCGGCTGGAGTGCGCGGACTTCGTGCTGAGCGGGCCTTACTTGAAAGGGCACTTCAAAGGCGACCGGGTCTGGGTCGGGATCCGAGCGGAGGATGTGCGTGTCCACGCGGCCGAGATCGAACCGGAAATCAACTTTGTTTCGGTGCAGTTGTTACGTTTGACGGAGCGGCCGCGGTCGTTGCGTATGGAGTTCGCCGGCAGTATTGCCGCGGAGGTCTCGCGCGAGCAGTATGCCCGGCAGAAGGATAATAAGGGATGGCAGGTGGAGTTTCCACCCGCCGCGCTACGCGTGTTTTAGCCGATGCCCCTGAAGTCTCTCGCCGAATACGAACTGCTCGCCGCACAGGCGCACGGTCACCTCTGCGCAGGCCAGATTCTGGGCCTGCGAATGGCGCTGCACGGAGTGAAACTGCTGGGGCTGGACGATCCGGCGGGAAAGGACCGCAAGCGCCTGGTGAGTTTCGTCGAAATCGACCGCTGCATGACCGATGCGATCGGTGTGGTGACAGGCTGCCGCCTGGGAAAGCGCGCTTTGAAGTTTCGCGATTTCGGAAAGGCTGCAGCTACCTTCTGCGACCTGCAGGAGAATCGCGCCGTGCGGATCGCGGCACGGGAAAGCTCGAAAGAACGTGCGCGCGCTCTATACCCCGAAATCAGCGACAAGAATCAGCAGCAGATGCACGCCTATCGGGAAATGCCCGACGACGAACTCTTCACCGTCGAATGGGTGCGTGTGACGATCGGCGCGGAGGACCTGCCCGGCTACAAGGCGCCGCGCGTAGTTTGCGCCCAATGCGGCGAAGGCGTGAACTTCCGCCGCGAAGTGACGCAGGACGGGCGTACACTCTGCCGCGCCTGTGCCGGCGAGCGATATTACGACCACGCCTGATGCTGCGCTATTACATTACAGACCGGCATTCCGCCGGCGGTCCCGAGGCCCTGCTACAATATGTGGAACGCGCGATGCGGGAGGGCGTGGAACGCATTCAGGTGCGCGAGAAAGATTTGGGCGCACGGGATCTATGCGCGCTGGTGCGCCGGATTCTGACGATGTCCAACCCGCACGGCACGCGCATTCTGGTGAATTCCCGACTCGATGTAGCGCTGGCGACGGGCGCGCACGGAGTCCACCTCACCGGAGATTCGGTGGCCCCGCGAGTCTTACGCGCGATCGCGCCGACGAACTTTATGATCGCTGTGTCTGCCCACACCGCAGAGGAATTGCGCCGCGCCGAAGTAGAGGGCGCCGACTTTGCCGTGTTCAGTCCGATTTTTCAGGTGGTCTCGAAAGCGGGTTACGGCCCGGCACTTGGCCTCGATTGCCTACGGGAGACAGTACGGCAGGTGACGATTCCGGTGTTCGCCCTAGGCGGAATCACTCGGGAAAATGCCGCTCAGTGTGTCGCCGCGGGCGCAGCGGGCATTGCGGGAATCTCCATGTTTCAGGGATGAGGCGAGCTGCAATATATGAGCGGGGCAGAGCTATGCAGCAGGATTCACTTCAATCTCCCGGGCGATGCTGGTTGGTTCGGGAGCGGTCTCACCAAACTCCCGCAGGGCCGCAAGGTGGCCTGAGATAGCCTCGCGGATGTTCCGTTCCGTTTCGTCAAGAGTCTTTCCAGTGGTCACGCAGCCAGGCAGATCGGGAACGTACGCTGCCCAGTTGGTTTCTGCTCGTTCGAAAATGACGGCATACTTTCGGTTCATGCTTTCGCCTCCAGATCAGCGGCCCTCAAGATCGATTTCAAAGTTCCTTTGGGCAATTCGTCGCCCAGATGGCCGGGAATGGTGACCACGTTGGGCTTCGACGGGTGCTTGTAGTGGCGATGGCTACCAGTGGTGCGCATATGCCGCCAGCCATCCGATTCAACCAGCCGAATCACATCTCGGACCTTCACTGACTACATTGTAATATCAGCGTCTCAACCCTACGCGGGCACCCGGAGCGCCTTCACCCGATCGCGCAATTGTGCCGCTTTCTCAAACTCGAACTTGCGGGCCGCCTCGCGCATACGATCCTCGAGCTCCCCGATGAAGCGCAGCCGCTGCTCCGGGGTCAGATTCTCCACTTCTTCGTCGGCCTCCAACGGCACAGTGACGTAGTCGCCCTCGGCCACCGCCACCAAGCTCATATCGATGGGCTTGATGATGGATTGCGGCGTGACATGATTGATCTCGTTGTATTCCACTTGCGTCCGGCGACGGCGTTCCGTCTCCGATAGCGCCCTGCGCATGCTATCGGTCATCACGTCGGCGTAGAGGATGGCGTGACCTTCCACGTGGCGCGCGGCGCGTCCGATCGTCTGAATCAACGCGCCCCAGGAACGCAGAAAGCCTTCCTTATCGGCGTCGAGAATGGCGACCAGCGACACTTCGGGCAGGTCCAATCCTTCGCGCAGCAGGTTGATACCAATCAACACGTCATACTCGCCGCGGCGCAAATCGCGCAGGATGCGTATGCGGTCCAGCGTGGAGACTTCCGAGTGCAGGTAGCGGCAGCGTACGCCGACCTCGGAATAATACTCCGCCAGGTCCTCCGCCATCCGCTTGGTCAGCGTGGTGACGAGGATGCGCTGGTTGTTTTCCACGCGGGCACGGATCTGTTGGAGCAGATCGTCCACCTGCCCCTTGACGGGGCGGATCTCTACTGTGGGGTCGAGCAACCCCGTAGGACGAATGATCTGCTCTACCACCGTTCCGGCAGTCTTCGTGAGTTCGTAGGGGCCTGGCGTAGCCGATACATAGACCAGTTGGTTGACGCGATGCTCGAACTCTTCGAACGTCAGCGGCCGGTTATCGAGCGCACTCGGCATGCGGAAGCCGTGGGCCACCAGCACCTCTTTGCGGGAACGGTCGCCATGATACATCCCGTGCAGTTGGGGAACCGTCTGGTGGCTCTCATCCAGAAACATGACGGCGTCGTTGGGCAGGTAATCGAGCAGCGTGGGCGGCGCTTCGCCGGGCAGGCGGCCGGAGAAGTGACGGGAGTAATTCTCGATGCCGTGGCAGTATCCGATCTCCTTCATCATTTCGAGATCGAACATGGTGCGCTGGTGCAGGCGCTGCGCCTCGATGAGTTTGCCCTGTTTCTGGAGTTCGCCACGCCACCATTCCAACTCGTTGCGGATGCTGTTCATCGCATCCTCTTTCGTGGCGGCCGACATCACGTAGTGCGTCTTCGGGTAGATCGGCAGACGCTGGTAGGTCTGCTTTACAGTGCCAAGAAGCGGGTCGATCTGGGAGAGGTTTTCGACTTCATCGCCCCATAGTTCGATGCGGTAGGCATCGTCATCATAGGTAGGGAACACTTCGATCACGTCGCCGCGAACGCGAAAGGTGCCGCGCTTGAAATCCGTGTCGTTGCGCTCGTAAAGGATCTCCACGAGTTTGGAGACTATCTGATTCCGCGAAATGTTCTGGCCTTTTTCCAGCATGAGCAGCATGCCGTAGTAGGCCTCCGGAGATCCCAGGCCGTAAATACAGCTGACGCTCGACACGATCACGCAATCGCGGCGCTCGAAGAGGCTCTTGGTGGCCGCCAGCCGCAGCTTGTCCAGTTCGTCGTTGACCGTGGCGTCCTTCTCGATGTAGACGTCGCTCGCCGGAATGTAGGCTTCGGGCTGGTAATAATCGTAATAGCTGACAAAGTATTCCACCGCGGCGTCGGGGAAGAATGTCTTGAACTCGTGGTAAAGCTGGGCGGCAAGCGTCTTGTTGTGCGCTAGAACGAGAGCCGGACGGTTGATCGCCTCGATCACCTTGGCCATCGTGAAGGTCTTGCCGCTTCCTGTGACGCCGAGCAGTACCTGGTGCTGTTCCCCTTCACGAACGCCGCGCGTGAGTTCCGCGATAGCATTCTCCTGATCGCCGCGCGGCTGGTAGCTGACGGCCAAACGAAAACTCATGATTTTAGATTGGCACAAAAAAAGGCGGTCTCACGCCAAGACGCCAAGGCGCAAAGAAAGCAAGAGAAAAACAAAAAAGTTCTTCTTTGCGTCTTTGCGGCTTGGCGTGAGAATCTGCTTCTTACTTCAATGCCGCCGCCGTTGCCGAGCCGGAGTACAGGCCGTTGAAGAGCAGTTTGAATGTGCCGTGAGGCTGATCGCGGAAATTGACCTCGGGGCCGAGCAGATACACTTTGCCTTCACCCACGGACGATTCGGCGAAGACGGTGCCACCCTCCAGGTACTGCTGCCCCCAGGCCCATCCGCTTTGCAGAGGCTCGGCGGCGCTGAACCAGCCCACGGCGTTGGTCTTCTTCAGTGAAGCAGTGGGCTCCATGCGGAATATGGGGCTGTTGTCGTAGAACACTTCCACTTCCGGAGGCATACCGTATGCCAGCGGATTCGTGTTATCCAGGTGAGCCTTGAGCAGTGAGCCCGGGATGTAGAACTTCTCGCCCGGCAATGCGCGATCCTTACCGTCGGGTCCTTTTTCCACCAGGTGATTTTTCACCGGGATTCCGAAGACTTCAGCGATGCTGGTGGAACTGCCGATGGTCACGATGCTGCCGCCGGACTCGACGAATTTCTTAAGCTGCGGCATCGTCTTGTCGTCGGAGATACGGCCCAGCATCCCCTGGTATTCGGCCGGGATGGTGGCCGGATTGGGCGCGCCGAAACCGCCGCCTCCACCCCCGCGGCCGCCCACGGCGCCACGGCGAATCGCTCCATCCGTGAAGACAACCACGTCGAACTTACTCTTCAAATCGCCCGCATCCAGGCCCGCCGGGTAGACCACTTCGAAGGGGAACTCGTACTGTTCGAACAGCCACCGCGTCCAGCCCGAAGGCATGGAGCCGCCGTACTGATCGTAGAGGCCGATGCGGATCGGCTTCAGCTTCATGGCATCGCCGGTTGGCGCTTTGGCGACAGCATGGACCGTAACACCGAGATCCTTGGCGCTCTTTTCGAGCACCGGGCGGGCGGCTGCCGATGCCGGTACCCAGATGGCCCCGGTGCCGAGGTCCTCGCCATCCGCCGCACCGGCCGACTTGAGCCAGTAGACGTCGGCCTTCGCCTTCATCAGGCGATTGATCAGCACGAAGGAATTATTGATGCGATGGCTGATCAGGTATCCCGCCGGATTCGAGGGCCCCACGACGGACTTCGCCGGCGGCGGCAGCAATCCATTGATCTTTGTGAATGGCCCGTCGAAGCCCTCCAGGATGCGATCGTACTGCACGCCCATCTGCATGGCGAGAGTCCAGCCGGTGATGTCATAGGGACGCTTGGGCGGACCGCCGGGATAAGCGAAATCGTTGGGATGGTCCTGCGGCTCGAACATGTCCAGGACGTGCGGCCGGAAGGCCTGGTCGCTCTTCACGACGTACGAGCCCGCTGGATAAGTCTTGCCGGCAACCGGGAACGCAGTTCGCGCCTGCCACACGGTGACGCCGTTCTTGAGCAGGGCGTTGACGAACTCCGTGGCCGTGGCGAAATCGGCCTGGTCTGCCGGAATCACGTAGCCCCGCGGGTCGCGCAATTTAGGATCGTGCAGAATCGTGTTGTACAGGTCCATCGGAATCGCGCGTGCCGTACCGCCGAAGGTGCCACCGCCTGCCGGCACGTCACCGCCGGCTGCCGGTGCTGCCGCCGCTCCGGCGCCGCGTCCTCCACGTCCGCCGCGTCCGCCGCCGGCTGCGGGAGGAGCGGTTGCTGCTGCCGCCTCCAGCGCCGCGATGCGCTTGGGCGTCACGGTCCAGTGATCCTGAGTGCCCTTGTCGAGGGAGTTCTTTCCCATCCGCCAGATGTTGAACAGCCAGGTCTCGCGATAGCGCGAAGCCATGTCCATGATGGCGCGGTTCTGCGTCATCTCATATTCAATCGACTGGCGGTAGTGCCACTCCTGCGGCACCACCGGCATGGGCCAATCGCCCTGCGGGAGCTGCTTGTCCGCAATTACGGGAATCTGCATCGGCGTCGGGCTGCCGATAATCTCCGTGAGAATGCCGATCATATTGTGGAAGTACGTGACCGTGCGCAGTCCACCGTTCCACCACGTGGAGTAGTTGGCGCCCGTACGCATCGCGCTGCCGCCTTTGCCCTCGGCCACCAGGCGGCTGTGCATCGCCGTGCCCACCAGTTCGATTCCCAGCGGCACCAGCGGATCGAAGTTATAGTTGAACGGATCGCGGAAGGGCGGGATAAACACCACGGCGCCGGCCGGACCGGTCTGGTGGTGGTTGTACATAATCTGCGGAAACCACTCGATGAACAACTGGCGGTTCATGTTGGTGGATTCCTTCATGTTGGACATGTAGAAATCGCGATTGTCGTCGTGACCGACGTACTTCGCGTAGAGGCGGGGCAATCCGTTCATGCTGCGCTTGAGCGGATCCTTCTCTCGCATGTACCAGTTGGCCACCAGTTCCTGGCCATCCGGATTTGCCTGAACGTTGAGCACAATGACGTCGTTGAGGAAGCGCATGGTTTCTTCGTCGGTGCGGCTCACCATCTGGTAGACCCACTCCATCAGTTGCTGCGAACCCACCGTTTCCGTGGCATGCAGGCCGCCGTCGATCCACACAATGGCCTTGCCCTCTTTTGCAAGCGCGCGCGCTTCCTGTTCGCTGACACCCTCGGCATGCGCCAGTTTGCCGGCGATTTCCTTGTAGCGTGCCAGCTTCTTCATGTTCTCCGGCGAAGTGATGACGGCCATCCACTGGTCGCGGCCCTCTTCGGTCTTGCCGATGCTTTCCAGTTTCATTCGCGGACTCTCGGCCGCGAGCTTTTTCCAATAAGCTTCCAACTGGGTGTAGTTGGCGACCTGATAATCGTCGCCGAGATTGAACCCAAGTGCTTCCTTGGGAGTGGTGATTTTGGGAGCCGTTTGTGCGGGAAGCAGGCAAGCAGACAGGGTTGCTACAACCACGAACACGGTCGTTCGTCGTAACGTCATAGGGTGAGTTTATCCTGCTTTGTTTGATTCTGCTACGAAGATGCCGTGAACTCGCCGGACAGCCGATCTTGGCTCCTAGGATCGTGGTCATTGAGATGTCATCGGGAAATCTGGAATTTGGCAGAAATTGGCCGTTTTAGTAGCCTTAAAATACGTTTTTTGGAAGAGATTCCGCCGATTCTGACGGTGTAACGGTGGCGACTTGCCGCAACCGGATTTTTACTTGCGTATCGGGTGTCGGGGGTCTTATATTTGTTGGAAGCATTGCTCCAATAAAAAGATTTGATGCGAAGCAGAACGAAGAGAGGCTCGGAGAAAACGCTCCGATGCAATTCTTTCCGTCTGCCGGTTAAAGACTTCGTCACCGGGTAGTGGTGGACCCGGGACGCAACAACAGCACAGTCCGTAACGGCTGACTGCTATCTGAATAAGAGAGGATACAATGAACCGAGTACGTTCCTTGCGAACCGTGGCGCTCGCCCTGATTTTCCTGTTTGCCACAAGTCTCGCGTTTGCACAATCGGATTTGGGTTCGATTTCAGGTTTCGTGAAAGACCCATCGGGCGCGGTGGTACCGAAGGCCCGGGTCGCCGTCAAGAATGAGGCTTCCGGCACCGAGCGTGTGACCAACACCAACGAGTCCGGCTTCTATACGGTCACCAATATTCCGCCCGGCATGTACAGCGTCGCGGCTGAAGCTTCGGGATTCAAAAAGTACGAAACCAGGGGCAACAAACTTGACCCCAGCGCCACGCTGGCGGTCGACGTGGCACTTGTAGTCGGCGCGG
>Ga0157376_10001303_pt1 | contig 16425 bp, 10 predicted proteins | sample M45metaG_FD_121801 | JGI IMG/M metagenome (GOLD analysis project Ga0157376, IMG submission 121801) | Miscanthus rhizosphere microbial communities from Kellogg Biological Station, Michigan, USA - M4-5 metaG | ecosystem: Host-associated > Plants > Roots > Rhizosphere > Soil | place: USA: Michigan... | reverse complement strand
CGTTTCAGCTTCTAAACTCTGTGATGCAAGACGACAAAGCCCGCCATCCTGGCGGGCTTTGTCGTTGGTTGCAATCGTAGTGAAGCTTGTTTAAGGGACGACCGGCAGGCTGATGAAGCTGGCTGTGCCGGGGGTGTGCCATACGCGTTGTGTCGCTTTCTTGTAGTCCTGTGCCTTGGCATCGAAGATATTCGGTACAAAGGTCTGCGGGTTGCGATCGTAGAGAGGAAAGAGACTCGACTGTACCTGCACCATGATGCGATGCCCAGGCTCGAAAATGTGATTCACTGTGGGTATTCCGAAACGATACAGCAAAGGCTGATTGGGTGTGATGGCTTCAGGATGCTCGAAGCTGTTGCGATAACGACCACGGAAGATATCCAGCGAAATTGCCAGTTCATAACCGCCCATTTCCGGCTGCGAAGGAACGCTGCCGGGATAGACATCGATCAGCTTCACCACCCAGTCGCTGTCGCTGCCGCTGGTGGAGGCATACAGGTTGACCTGCGGCGCGCCGCTTAAGCGTAGCGGCTTTGTCAGCGGCTCGCTTACATAGGTGAGCACATCAGGACGGCCATCAACGAAGCGCTGGTCCTTGACCAGCCATGTCCGCCACGCTTCTCCGTCGCCACTAAATACCGGCCTGGGCCTGTAAGGTACGGGCTTGGAAGGGTCGGAGACATATTCGTCATACTTCGGTGCGCCTGCGTCCGGAGCTCGGAAGGACAGGCTTCCATCACCGGTGAGATACAAGGGCTGGGATTTGTCGGAGCAGCCGGTATCGCAGCTAAGAGGCCAGGACTTGAAGCGGTCCCAGTGGTTCTCGCCGGTGTTGTAGATCAGCACGGGAGGCGTATCAGCTTTGGGTGCGTTGTCGAGCAGATATTGGTTGAAGAATGGCAGGAGTACATCGCGCCGGAATTGCAGTGTGGTATTGCCATCCCAGAGCAAAGGGCCAAGTGAGAAGCCCTCGTAGTTGACCTGGCTGTGTCGCCAGGGCCCCATCACCAGATAGTTTTTATCGTTGCTGGTGTCTTTTGGCTCGACTGCCTGATATGCGTGGATCGCTCCCCACATATCTTCCTGGTCCCATAGACCTTGAAGCCACATGGTGGGGACGGTCAGCGGCACCGATCCCATGATCTTATCCAGAGCCATCCCCTGCCAGAAGGCATCGTAGGCAGGATGCTGCTCCACTGCATGCCAGAAGGGAAGCTGATCGAGACCGCCAGCGCGTGCGAAGTCACCCGTTGAACCTTTACGAAGAAAGTTCTCGTAGTCGTCGTAGCCTTCACGCGGAATACTGTGGCCCCGGCCGCGTGCCGACGTCTGTTCGATGAAGTAGTCGAGGTTTGGCTGACGGAATGCTCCGTAGTGGAACCAGTCGTCTCCCATCCAACCGTCGACCATAGGGCTTTCTGGAGCTGCTACCTTCAACGCGGGGTGAGGGTGAATGAGTGCCATCACTACGGTGAAGCCTTCGTAGGAAGATCCAAGCATACCTACTTTGCCATTCGATTCTGGAACGTTCTTCACCAGCCAATCGATGGTGTCGTAAGCATCGGTCGTGTCGTCGATGCCGCTGTGATTGAGAGGGCCGATGGGTGGCGGCGTCATCAAGTACTTGCCCTCGGAGCCGTATTTGCCGCGCACATCCTGAAAAACGCGAATGTAGCCGGCCTTCACAAAAACGTCGTCACCCTGCGGCAGCTCATCGAGCATGTGCGGAGACTCCGAGCGGGCTGTGCGTCCTGCGGCGTTATAAGGGGTACGGGTTAACAGGACAGGGGCATGCGTGGCGCCCTTGGGAACCACTATGACCGTGTACAGCTTCACGCCGTCGCGCATGGGAATCATCTCAACGCGCTTGACGTAGTCATAGCTGGATGTTGGTACTGTGAATGTAGCCGGAATATCCGATTCCGGCTGCTTATCCTGCGCGAGTAGCGGCAGGGCCATCATGGTGAGAGCGATTGCGGCAATAACTGGACGGCGAAGAATGGCCATAAAGCATCCTTGTACTTGGGAGTGAGCAGATGCAGCTTACTGTGGAACGATACACATTACTTCAGCATCATTATCTTTGTTTGCCGCAGTCTATCAAGACTACTGGTTGTCGCAAACATGATTGTTTGCGCTACCCTTACCCATCATCAAGCTCTTATGCATGTTAAATAGTGCTGTATGACTCTGCGCGATCTTTGGTCAGGCGTGGAGGAAGTGATTTAATTCAGTATCGAAACCGCGTGGTCTATTCATAGCGCAGCGCTTCTACTGGGTGAACAGAGGCAGCTCGAAGCGCAGGAAACAGGCAAGCGGTAACAGAGCATGCGAAAAGCAAGAAAGTCGCCAGCGCAAGACTATGGGAACTGAAATCGGCGTTGTTCATCCATCGTGCTAGTAGTCTCTGGATGAGCAGGTCGATGGCGAGCCCCACGCTAATGCCGATGAGGACACTTCGGACTGCAACACGCGCAGCCACCCATAAGATGTGACTGCGCGATGCTCCCAGGGCCATGCGGACTCCGAATTCGGCGTTCTTTTGTGCCACGCTGTACGAGACTGCGCTGAACAATCCTGCGAGAGCCAGCAGCAGCGCTAGCGATGAGAAGAATCCGAAGAGGATCGAGAAGAGCCGCTGATGCGTCCATTGCGCATCATGTTCTACTCCCTCGATAAGATCGAAAACTCCATTCGAAACCTGCTGATCGGAAGCTACCGATTGCACCGCTTCCCGCACAGCAGGCAGATAAGCTAGCGGTTCGCCCTGGGTGCGTATTTCAAACTGCGCAAAGGGATACATATAAGTGGTATATGGCACATATACTGCGGGGACAGCAGGATGATTGACGCCGTCATTGCGCGAGTCCGCGACCATTCCTACTACTTGTCTCCAGCCATCGCTACTGGGGGATCCAATCATTAATGGCCCAAATGCTTTGAGCGTGGGCAGACGGAGTTGCTGCCCGATGGGGTCCTGATGTGCCCAATACTGGCGAGCAAAGGCCTCATTCACAATGGCGACTGAATCCCCATGCATATTTTGAGTCTGGCTCCAGATTCGACCTCGACGCAGCTGAATATGCAACGTGGCAAAGAATTCTGGACTGACAAGATGAACACGCACCTCTTGATCCGCATCGTGAGGTTTGTCTGCGACCTGAACGGGGAAATTAATTCCGCTGTATGGCGGCGTGGATTGTGCGCTGACAGCAACTGAAGTCACTCCTGGAAGGGATGCAATCTTCTGCCGGATCTGCTCGATGTAGGCTGCGCGCCCCTCACGGGGTTGAACGCTGTCCCAGTCTTTGGGATTGGTCCAGTGCATCATGATGCCGACCTGCATGACGTTTTTAGGATCATATCCAAGAGGCATTTTCATCAGACCGAGAAATGCTCCGATGGCCGCTCCAGCGGTGGCGAGCAATAGGAGGGTTAGAGCAATCTGCCCGGCAATGAGCAGGTTGAGCTTATGTTTCCCGATACCAGGGGCTATGCGCCGCAGCTTCCCTTGCATCGTATGTATGAGATCGGGTCGCGACAAACGCAGCGCCGGAAACAACCCAAAAACTATTCCACACAGGAAGGCCAGCCCCACGGAGAACGCGAGGATTGGAGTGTTGATACGAATCACGGATTCCGGCGGGAAGGAGCTAGGGGAAAGCTGTATCGGCAATTTTGCCAGCCAGTAGGAAGCGGCGACGCCGAGCACAGCGCCGGAGAATGAGATAACTAATGCTTCTACGAGAAGCTGTCGAATGATTCGCCAACGGCTTGCCCCGATGGCACTACGGATTGCGAGTTCATGCTGGCGTGCCTCGCCGCGTGCAAGAAGCAGGATGGAACAGTTTGCACATCCGATTGCCAATAGAAGCAAAACGCCGGTAAGCAAAAGCGTCAGCGCGTGTCCCATGCTTCGCTGATACGGAACGATGATTGGTTCCAGCTGAAGGCGGAATTTTTTTGTAAAGTGCCCCGGATTTTCTTTTGCGAACTGGTGCACGATTGCGTCCAGCTCTGCATCGGCAGCAGCGAGACTCACGTTAGCTTTCACTTTGATCCAGGGGATATAACTTGCCGGGATGGGAGGATTGATGCTGCCATGCTGAAGGCTCATTGGCAGATAGATATCACTTACGCCGAGTGTATCGTTAAATGCGAAGCTGCGAGGCATGACGCCGACGATCGTGTAATTTTCATTGTCGATCTGCAGGGTACGGCCTATTACAGTGCGGTCACCCTGAAAATGGCGCTTCCAGAATCTGTAGTTTAGAACCACAACATGCTGGCCGCCATTCCTGGCGTCCGAAGGTTGAATTCCTCGTCCCAGAAATGCAGGCACTCCCAGAAAGGTATCTGCATTCTCTGTGATGTACATCACATCAAGATCTTCCGGAAGACTACCCCCTGTTAGCTCGGCACCCCCGTTTCTGAAGCCGAGCAGACTTTCGACCGACTTCGCTTTTCCCAATGTTTCAAACTGCGATTTGAACGTGGCGAACCAGCGTTGGGGTGGGCCCTCAATCGTCATGATGCCGGGGTTCATGATTCTGTCCGAATCTGCGTAAGGAAAAGGATGGATAAGCACTGCGTAAATCAGACTGAACATCGCAGTTGTGGCCCCGATGCCAAGAGCCAGTGAAAGAATGGCGATGATCGCATATCCGGGATTCTTGAACAGCGAGCGAAAACCATAACGGATGTCTGCGCCAAGCTCATCGAAAAGGCGCAGGCCGATTGCATCCCTGTACTTCTCGTTCTGTACATCGATGCGTCCAAGATCGATGCGCGCTTTGCGCTGTGCTTCCGTGGATGTCATTCCCTGACTTACCAGATCGGCGGCATAGGCATCGAGATGAAATTGGAATTCTTCTGTAACTTCCTGATCGATGCGGGAGCGTTTCGTTATTGCCTTCCACCAGCAGCGGAGCGTAGCCAGGAAGCTCATATCTCCTCCGGTTTTGCTTGCAATATGCCGGCAACGACACTTGCCATGTCTGACCACTTTGCCGTTTCTTCCTTTAGCTGACGCTTGCCTGATGCGGTGAGGCGATAGAACTTGGCCTTGCGATTATTGTCCGACTCGCCCCACTCGCCTTCCATCCATCCATTTCGCTCAAGACGATACACAGCTGTGTAGAACGAGCCTTGGAGGATTTCAAGGCGTTGCCCGGAGATCTGCTGGATGCGCAGCAGAATGCCATAACCGTGGAGAGGCCCCAGGGAGACGGCTTTCAAAATGAGCATTTCTAATGCCCCCTGAGGCAGATTGATTGGCTTTTGCATGATCTCTCCTATTTGGAAAAGGAGAATACGCCATGCTCTCCTTTTCAGTCAAGGAGAGAGCAAATAGGGTTGCCGTTATCTTCGTGCCAGGCGTTTCCGGGCTGCGGAAAAGCCGAATCAGATTTTCGTTTCAGCGGCCCGGACCATTTCAACCAGCACTTTGCGGGTTTCTTCCGGATTGGCAACTTCGCGAGTGAAGTTGATGCGGGTGCCTTTCGGCCCATCCGCAGTTCTGAGCCTGAGATGGAACCCTAAACGGTCTACTGCGGTCATCGTTGCTTCTGTTGCCTCGATGCCAGCATGAACACTTGCCAGCGTAATCATCGCTGGAATATGGTCGGAGTTCATGTGATCCAGAATCCGAGGGCCAGCTTCGGCAAGAGGATCGATCCTGGCAGCGTTGTAGTCCTTCGCATCCACCCAGCCCATAACTCCGAAGCCTCCAACGTAGTAGATGTCGAGAGGCTCTAGGCGATAAAAGCCGAAATCTTTGAAGTCGACCCATGAACGGCTGTTTTCATAGCGGGCGAGATAGCGTTCGCGCACCTCTGCGATCTCTGTATCAGTTACGGATAGCACATCGCCTATGAGCGTTGCACGAGCGCTTCCAAGAGGATCGCCATCGGCTGCCTGTCCAACAAAAAGACTGGCCCGTGGGTCGGCCTGCAAATTTTGCGTGTGCATCGCCATATTGCTTATCAGGAAAATCGGGCGTCCTTGTAGATCGATTGCATAGGGCATTAGAGAGCCAAAAGGATATCCGGAGCGTTTACGCGAAATGGTGGAGAGAGTCGCAATGGTTGTGAGAGAGATCAGAGTGCGGACTCGCTCGGCGTAGCTTGGCTCGGGAAGTTGCGGGGTGCTGAGGTCTGTGTAGGCATGCTTGCGCGATGGGTTTTTCTCTGTTGTGGACATAGATTCTGACTCCCTCTTAATAATGATGCTAATCGAACTCTTTGAGGAGGAAGCTCGCTTTAGCTATCTGTGCGTTTGTATGAGAGCCAGCAACGGTCAGGTGGGGCAAGAAGCCTACATGGGATCAACCTAACGGCCAGGCGTCTGCTCCAAAGCAAGAGAATCGGTAAATGACGCTGATTCCGGCAGACAATTACCGCTTGCTATAGAGCAAAGCATCGTTGTCTGCAAACGTGATTTCGGCATCGTTCGGATACAGATTATTTACATTCCCCGGATGAATCAGGCGATGTTTCACAAAGGTTGCCGGAGGTACCTCGCGTCCATGAATTTTATCGAGTGCGAGTTTGATGATGGCGTCGCCATACTTTTCGGGAAAATAACCGACAGAACCAATCAGAGCAGAGCCAGATCTTCGCATTTCGCGTCTAGCTTCGATACTCGCGTTATGGCCAACGGCCAGGCATTCTCCGATGCGTCCGCCTTCTTCGAAGGCCTGCAATCCTCCGAGGCAGCTGGGATCATTTAATGCAGCCAGCAGGGTTTTCTTTGCTCGGCTTTTTAAAAGGTGCTTGCGCATGACGGCTAGGCTACCCTCGAAGCGTCCTTTGCCATCGAGAAAAAATGCCTTCTCGTCGGGGAATCGTGGCAGGATCTCCCGAAGTCCGGCCAGGGTTGCGGTCATGCGCGAGCGAGGCAGTGGTCCTGCAGCCGGAAGCTCCAGCAGAATGACTTCGTCGGCTACGCCGCCCCAGCGCTCTAGGCAGGCTCTGCCAAGTGCGCGTCCGCCAATGATTCCCGCCCTGTAGTTGTCGGCGCCGTAATAACTTGCACCGGGATGTGGTATCTCAATCGCGATCAGGGGAATCCCTGCCTCTAGCAGTTTGGAGGAGACCAGCGACGCACTTTGATGATTGGTTTGAAACTCAATGACGAGATCGACATGCTTGTGAACGAAGGCGTCCGCATTTCGAATCGCAGCCTTCGAGGAATAGTGATTGTCGAGGACCAGCACTTCGATATTTGCCCGGTAAGCGCTACTTCGAATGCTTTCGCATACAAGCCGAGAAAAAGAGAACTCCTCTGATTGCGATGCGTACCCGATTCGCAGGCGCTGCTGTGTCTGCTGGTTCAGCAACCTGTAACTGTTTTTGGAAACTCTTTCGACCATGCCGGAACTTACAAGGGTCGAGAGCAATCGGTAAGAGGTAGGACGGGGTAGATCGATATTTTTGCAGACAGCATCAAGTGTGACGTTCGTTGCGGCCCGCTGTAAATATTTCAGAACCTCGCACGCTCTGGCCACCGACTGAACCCCGTTGTTACGAGACGCAGTGTGCGGCTTATTCAAGCGAGGTTGAGGGCCTCGCATTTTTGGGGGAACAGACTGCACGCGTGCCAGTATACGTAGTCAACCTCGGGATTGGGAAATCGTCCTCAAAATTTCATGTGGTGAAATTTTGAATCTATGCCGCCGCTCTTGCCTTTCCTGAATGAACTGGAAAAGTGTCTCCTAAGCGCCGCGATGCGCGAATTTATGAATTTCGTCTTGAGAAATCTGTGTTCACCTCGAAAACATCTTTGCCATGTTGAAAGTCAGGCAGCTAATTTTGCGGAGTTTCACTAATTCTTTCGCCTGAAGGTAGGAATCGATCGTGCATCTGAATCAGCGTATTTTCCTACGGCTTATTTTCTTTATTCTCCTCGTCGCGAAGTTGGCTTGGATCGCTCCGCTCAGCCGGGCACAACAAATCACAGGTAGTGTGAATGTTCGTGTAACTGATGTATCCGGTGCAGCACTGAGCGGAGCTGTCGTTTCACTAAACCGCATTGCCACCGGAGAAAAGAAAATCGGGACTTCCGGAAATGACGGGAGCTACACCTTTGACCTGATACAGCCTGGCGAATACACCGTCAGAGTCGAACACGACGGTTTTACGCCCACTACATTGCAGAACATCACTGTCAGCATTGGTGAGCATATCAGTGTTCCTGTGAGGCTGGCGGTTGGATCGACCAGTCAGTCGGTAATAGTTTCTGCGGAGAGTGCTTCGCTGCTGAATGTTGAGAGCGCATCCGTAGGCCAGGCAATTCAGAGCCACGTCATCCAGGATCTTCCACTGAACGGACGCAATTTCGTGCAATTGCTTTATCTGGCTACGGGCGCTCAACCGGTGATTGGTGGCAACTCGCCCGCAATGACATGGACTGGTCGCAGCGATGTATCTGTATCGCTGGGTGGACTGCGCGAAAGCGATGTGAGCTATCTGGTGAACGGCATTGAAACGCGAAATCCCCGTTTTGGAAACGCCGGGCTGTTTCTTTCGCCCGATGCAATTCAGGAGTTTCGTGTGCAACGAACGACCTTCGGTGCAGAGTTCGGTGAGAGCGCTTCGGTCGTGAATATGACCATACGCAGCGGCTCGAATCACTTCCATGGAGATGCGTTTGTACTGAACCGGAATCGCGACTACGCCGCCAATGACTACTTCTTGAATCAGACTGGCCAGCAAAGGCCGGCATTTAATCAGAACAACTTCGGTGTCACGTTGGCGGGACCGGTGTGGATTCCAAAAGTTTATGACGGCCGCAACCGGACGTTCTTCATGTTCAACTACGAAGGCTTTCGGCAGGTACAGGGAACAGCGTTGACCGGCCTTTATCCGTCGATTGCGCAGCTGCAAGGCAATCTCGCAGACGATAGCACGGGTACCGGTATCTACCCGCTCGATTCCACATTTTGCGCGCAGAACGTGAGCTCACCAAAATGTGCTGACGTGATCAATCCCTCCACGGGGCAGCCTTTTCCTGGGAATGTGATTCCTGCTGCGCAACTGGATCCCGTAGACCAGAAGGCTTTGCCCTACATCCCCACGCCAAACTTCCCACAGAACCAGGGCAATGCTGCGTTTCCATCGTTCAATACAATTGCTTCCCCTGATATTCGCAATACCTGGGATCAGTACAACGCCCGCATCGATCAGACATTGGGTTCCAAAGACAGTTTGTACGCGACTTTCTCCAATGAAACGCAGAACCTCTACCATCCGTCGATTCAACTACTGGGTGGGAATAACTATCCTCTGGCCGATCATCTGTGGACAGTGAGCTACACACATGTCTTTTCTCCCGCCCTGCTGAATGAGTTGCGTCTGGGATTGAACAATTCGATCACTTACCTGACGCCGGAGAGCGCGAATGGTCCGAACTACGCGCAGTCTGTTTTCGGGTTGCAAAACACTGACACAAATCCGCTGGTTTTCGGCATACCCGACTTCGGTATCAGTGGATTTTCAGGCATCGGTTCTTTTTCTGAAAACATCGGTGCGCAGGCCAAGTATTACCAGTTGACTGACAACGTGTCATTGACCAGGAACAAGCATAACCTGATAGCCGGTGTAGAGTTGATGCACATGCGCATCAACCAGACGACCGACTTCAGCGGGAACCCGAACTTTACCTTTGACGGTCGTTACACTGGCACAGTGAATACTGGATTTGGTTTAGGTGATTTTCTGCTGGGCACACCCTATTCAGCTTCAGGCGCCGCAGGCAACTCAGCACAGGATCTGCATACGAATTATTACGGTGCGTATGCGCAGGATAACTGGCAGATAGCGCCGAGCTTCCTTGTTAGCTACGGCTTGCGATACGAGTTCTCACGTCCGCCGATCGAAACGCACAATCACCAGGCGTATTTCGACCTCGCAACCGGACAGGAAGTCATCGCAGGACAAGGCATTCGCCGCTCCATTGTGAAGCCAGACTATCTGGGGTTTGCTCCGCGCGTCGGTTTCACCTGGAAGCCGCCGTTCTTGAACAATACTGTCCTGCGTGGCGGCTTTGGTATCTACTACGCAACGGACAATCTGAACGAGCTTCAATTCAGCATCGTGGGCTCGCCTTTCTATCAGGTGCAGACGATTAACAGCGATCCAACACACCCTACCCTTTCCATGGAGAACATGCTTCCTCCCTTTGCCACATCGACTAACCTGAACCCGTTCACGCTCGACCCGAACAGCCGGACGCCTTATTACGAACAGTTCGGACTTGACCTGCAACAGGTGGTGGGAAAGGACTATTTGTTCGAGCTGGAGTATGCAGGGAATATCGGTAAGGATCTATCGCAGCGCTACAACGCGAATGTGGCAACGATTGATCCAACGGGTACAGTGCCGATCAGCAGCCGTGTGCCATATCCAGATTTTGGATACATTCTGCGTAGCTGGAACGAGGGCTCTGCCAGCTATAACGCACTGACTGCGAAGATGGAAAAGCGTTACAGCAACGGCCTCTCTTTCCTTGGATCGTTCACCTGGTCGAAAGCGCTGGACCAGGGAATCACCGATGACTTCTCGGCCATTTCGCGAGAATTCCGCAAGTACGACTGGGGAGTGTCTGACTACAACGTGCCTGTCCGATTCGTCGGCAATATCACTTATGACCTTCCATTCGGTTTGGGCAAGACGTTCATGACGGGAGCAGGACGCGGCATGAATTATCTTGTCGGTGGCTGGCAGGTGAATGCCATTGCAACATTTACAGCGGGTCAATATGGAACCGCTACGTTGAATACCGACTGGTTGAATATAGGATCGTTCTCGCAATCGCGGCCAAACCTCAACAAAAACCTTGTCACCGTTGGCAGAAAGCTCCCAACCCAATACTTCAACGCATCAGCATTTACCATTCCCGACACACACGTTGAGGGCAATGCGGGGCGCAATACTTTGGAGCAGCCCGGCTATGACAACTGGGATACGAGCCTCTTCAAAACGCTGCCTCTGCATGAAAACCTCAACTTCCAGCTGCGCTTTGAATTCTTCAATACTTTTAACCACACACAGTTCGGTAATGCAGGCCTGACTCTTGGCCCGGGATTTGGACAGATCACCACTGATCGTAGTCCGAGAATTATCCAACTGGGAGGTCGTTTGAATTGGTAGAGATGGAAATGGCGGATGAAAAGATGATCCAGAAAGACGGAGAAGTACAGGAGAAGATTGCATGATCAACGGAAGAGAATTGCAGAAAGCAGCACGTGAGTGGCGCGGCCTCCTCGTTGCGTGTGGCCTTGTATTGGTACAGATTGGTGGAGCGACCTGTGCGTCAGCCCAGGCGACGGATCATCCAACCTCGGTTTCCATTCAATGGGATAACACACTGCGTATTTCCCGTTCCACGCCAACGCTGCAGGTGGTGGTCAATCCGATGCTGCGCCCTGGTTCGCCTATCGTTGATGGTGCTTTCACTGCGGTGAAAGATCTCGGCGCGGACTATGTCCGTTATGTGCCCTGGCTGCCCTATCCAAAGTTGGGCGTGGCTGAGCTTGAGCCGCCCAAGCCCTCAGGCACCTCGTGGGATTTCTCACTGATCGATCCGATTACGCGGGCTTTTCTGGATTCCACCGCAGGACACTCTACCATTATGAATTTCAGCACGATTCCGGCCTGGTTGTTCAAAACACCCAAGCCGGTTGTCTATCCAAGCGATCCGAATCAGGTGGACTGGCACTATACCCAGGGAACAGAGCTGGTAGACCCTTCAGGCAAAGCGTTGGGCGACTATTACGCGCGGCTGGTGAGCTGGTACACAAAGGGCAGCTTTACCGACGAAAACGGCAAGGTGCACACGTCTGGCTATCACTACAGCTTTCCTTATTGGGAAGTACTCAACGAGGTGGAAGCCGAGCATCAGATGACACCCGAGCAATATACGGCGCGATACGATGCGATCGTGCATGCAATTCACGAAGTAAGTCCACAGACGAAATTTGTCGGCATGGCGCTCGCTGCTCCTTCTGATAATCCGGATTTCTTCGAATACTTGCTGAATCACGCACACCACAAGCCCGGTATTCCACTCGACTACATCTCTTACCATTTCTATGCCACACCTACGGAGAATCAATCTATCGACAACTGGCAGTACACCTTCTTCGATCAGGCCAACCGTTTTCTGACGACAGTGAGATACATTGAGCAGATTCGCAAGCGGCTTTCGCCGGAAACAAAAACGGATACGGATGAACTTGGAGTCATCCTGCCTACCGATAACCGGCCTGACGATGCGAAAATATCTATTCCCACGCTCTACTGGAATGCTGCTGGGGCGCTCTACGCTTATCTCTACGTTGGCCTCGCGCAACAGGGAATCGACGTGATTGGAGAGTCGCAACTGGTCGGCTACCCATCGCAATACCCAAGCGTCACGATGATTGACTGGAAAAACGGAAAGCCAAATGCGCGTTATTGGGTTCTCAAACTGATTAAAGATAACTTCCAGCCCGGCGATAAAATCGTAAAGACCGAAGCCGGTGGGCCGATTACTGCACAGGCGTTTGTCACGAAGTCAGGACGAAAGCTCTTGCTGGTTAATCAAAGAAGCCACGCAGTCGATATAAAGCTGCCGGCAGATGCTAGCCACGGCACGCTGGCGACTGTCGATGAGGCAAGTGGTGAAGGAGCTGCACAAGTCACGCAAATCAGCAGCTCAACAATTCATTTGTCTCCGTTCGCGGTTGCAGTGGCCACTCTGCAATAGAAATCAGAAGAGGTTAAGATCGCTGCAACGAGGAGCATATGCAACGAATCGCCTTTCAACTCCGGATACGTCCGGGGAAAATTGAAGAATACGACGAGGCGCACCGCTATGTATGGCCAGAGCTGATCCAGGACCTGGAGCGTGCGGGTGCCTCTGAATATTCGATCTTTCGTCAGGATACTCAGCTTTTTCTCTACCTCCGTGTGCCGGACTGGAATCGCTTCGTTGCGGCCATGAATACTAGTGAGGCCAATCAGCGCTGGCAGAAGATGATGGTGCCACTGTTTGAGCCGGGTGGCAATCCGATGTCGGACAAAGCGCTTACCTTGATGCAGGAAGTCTTTTATATGCCTGGAAAAAGCGAGGAAGAATGAAAGAGGCCTACAAGCCGCTGAGAATCGGCCTGCTGGGCGTGGGGCTGAAAGATTATTGGAATCAGTTTGAAGGGCTGGAAACAAGACTGCGTGGTTATCTCGATGAGGCCGGGGCGAAAATCAGCAGCACACAGCGAATCCTGATAAACCTTGGCCTGGTTGATTCGCATGAGGGTGCGCTTGCAGCAGGGCATCGTTGCCGGCGGGACGACATCGATATCCTGCTGATTTATGTAACCACGTATGCTCTCTCCTCTACGGTGTTGCCCGTTCTGCTGCGTGCAAAGGTACCGGTGATCCTGCTAAACCTGCAACCAGCGCCAGCTATCGATTATGCGCGATTCAACCGGATGGAGGATCGCACGGCAATGACCGGTGAGTGGCTCGCTCATTGTGGTTCGTGTCCTGTGCCGGAGATCGTCAACGTGATGCAGCGGCTCGATATGCCTGTCTTCCAGGTGACGGGAATGCTGCACCATGATCCTCTGTGCTGGACCGAAATCGACGAGTGGCTACAGGCCGCGGCGATAGCGAAGGCGCTCAGCCACAGCAGGCTTGGACTACTCGGGCACTATTACAGCGGCATGCTCGACATTGCGACTGATCTCGTGCAAGTAAGCGGACGTTTCGGCATCCATGTAGAACAGCTTGAAGTGGATGAGCTCAGCCAACTGTATCGCGAAGTCGATGAAGCAGCGAGGTGGGAGAAGCTTAGACAATTCCGCGAATTCTTCGAGATTGAATCAGGGTGCGATCCGCGCGAACTGGAGCGCGCGGCTACCACGGCGGTTGCACTGGACCGTCTGGTAAAACGTCACGATCTGGATATGATCGCGTACTACTACAAGGGAGTTGGCATTGCGGAGAACGAGAATGTGATGAGTTCCATCATTCCCGGAGCATCCATGCTCACCGGTAACGGAGTGCCAGTCGCCGGCGAATATGAGGTAAAAAACGTTATCGCAATGAAGATCCTCGATCTTCTGGGAGTGGGCGGCTCATTCACGGAATACTACGCGATGGATTTCGATGCGGATCTGGTGCTGATGGGGCATGACGGACCGGGACACGTAGGCATCGCGCAGGACAAGATTAAGTTGCGCCCGCTGCAGGTTTATCACGGCAAGGTTGGACATGGTCTCTCTGTTGAGATGTCTGTCAGGCATGGCATAGTCACGCTTCTCTCTGTCGTCGAAGATCGCGAGCGCGGCTTTTCCCTGCTTGCCGCGCCCGCAGAGAGCGTGCCGGGCGATGTACTGGAGATAGGAAATACGAACAGCCGGTATCGCTTTCGGCTAGGTGCTCGAGAATTTGTTGAGACGTGGAATGCGTACGGCCCAGCGCATCACTGTGCGATTGGTATAGGGAATGTCACGTCCCGCCTGCTGAAGCTCGCCAAAATACTGAATCTTCGTCTCCGACTTATTCCCTGACATGGGTTGGCCCTACAGATGTCGTCTTATACGAAGGTCAATCCATCAAGCATGGCTCTGTGATCCGCTTAGCTGACGAGCTGATCTTTGTAGAAGATGGTGGCGTATTTTATGGAGTCGGAGCAATCGGCTTCTCGCGCAAAGCCGATCGCGAGGCGAACCTCGGGAGCATCGGTATTCGGGTAATTGGTCCACTGGATGGCCATGCCTTCCGGCTCACGATAGTCATACGATGCACCGATACCCGTCAGAAACGTCGTGAGCTCGTTCGGAGGATTCGTGTCAAACTCAAAGATCGTCATATTGTTCGTATTGCTGCTGTCCGAGCCAGGACAATACTCATAGGCCGTACCGGCAAGAGAATAAATGTAGCTTCCATACAAACAGTACCCTTGCGGCGTGCCCGTCGTTCGATCCGAATAGCGAGCCAGTACGGTCGCAGACGCGCCGTTTGCCAGGACGTCATCAAGATCGTAGATGTTGAATTTCATCGTTCCCGAATCGTCATAGCGAAGAATAAGACGGTTGTATACAGGATCAATGTTGCAGGTATTCACTGTCGATCCAGGAACCAGCGTGTACTTTGTGATCTCAGCGGAGGCTGTATCCAGTGTGGCGCCGTCTACAAATTCGAAACGGCCAATTCTTACACCACGCGCATTCGCTCCTTTTCCTGTTGAGTCAACTTCTGTCCAAAGGTATGTAGAAGTTCCAACCGGTTCTACGCCGAACGAGACACCATGACCGAAGCCGGTCAGCAACATATATCCAAGTTTGTTACCGGAGAGATCGAGTTTGGTGAGGGTGAGATCTCCATCACCCCCTCTATAGGTAAGTTGCAGAGTAAAAATGAATCCGTTCGTGTTATCAAATCCGAACGATTGCATGACCGTTCGATCTTGCAACGCAACCTCGCTCCACAATTCTCCTCCGGTTCCCGGAAGATAAAAATGCGGAGTCCCAGCAACTGCAGCAAATATCTTACGGGTCACAAAGGGTTGAATTCCTGTAATGCCAACCAAGCCGATGTTGCGAAGAAATGCTCTGCGATTCAAAGACATGATCGAACCTTTCATGGAAGTTTCAGCAAAGAATGTAGTCGAGATTTAACGAGACGGAACTTCAGTAGCTGACTTTGAGAGACATCTGAAGAGTTCTCGCTCCGCTGAAGCTGGTGATGATTCCGTTGTTGGTGGCAGCCGTCGAAGCGTTCGGCTGGCTGGGAAGAGGATGGTTCAGCAGCCCAAATGCATCCACTCGAAAGGTGACTGAACGCGACTCCATAAAGGTGAACGACTTGAACGCGGACGCGTCAGTGGAGGTCGTTCTCGGCGCGATGAGATCATTCCTCGGTTCTGTTCCAAGCTGATAAACAAGAGGCTGAACATAGCAACTTGTATCGAACCATTCCTGCCGCGATTTATGAGCAAAGTTGTTTCCATTGCAGACGCGATTCGCGCGTGCGGCGTGATACGAGCCGGTATTTGAGTTGTCCGTCGTATTGACATAAAACGGAATACCAGCATTGACCTGAACGATGCCGCTGGCTCTCCACCCTCCGAGAATCTCTCGCAGAAAGAGGTTATTACTCAGGATCAAAGAGCCGCTACCGCCGATGATTGGAAGGGTTAGCTCGCCACCAATTTTGAAAACATACTTTCGGTTGAAATCGGAGAGTCCATAATCACGGTTCAGATCATTCCCATCCAAAGGAGGCTTTTCTTCGCTCGTCACATTGTCGAGAGACTTGCCAAAGACGAAGCTGCTGAAGAACGTTCCGGGAGCAAATGTGCCTCGTGCTGCAATTTCCACTGCGTTGTAGTTCGCGCTGGCTCCGTTCACGATCTGGTAAACATCACCGACCCAGGGAT
>Ga0157376_10001302_pt1 | contig 16426 bp, 10 predicted proteins | sample M45metaG_FD_121801 | JGI IMG/M metagenome (GOLD analysis project Ga0157376, IMG submission 121801) | Miscanthus rhizosphere microbial communities from Kellogg Biological Station, Michigan, USA - M4-5 metaG | ecosystem: Host-associated > Plants > Roots > Rhizosphere > Soil | place: USA: Michigan... | reverse complement strand
GTGATTTTTTACCGTGAATTCCGATAGGTTCAATTTAGCCGCAATCTCCTTGTTCGTCAGGCCTTTGGCCACCAGGCCAATCAGCTCCCGCTGACGGTAGGTCAATCCTATTTTAAGCGAGGAGCCAGCGTCATCGATTACGGCTCGTTCCCGAAACTCCTGGGCGACGCAACGAAAAAGCACCATGACAAACTTGGGAGGGCAAACCGCGCGGCCGTCTGCCACTCCGCGAATTGCCGCAATAATTTCTGTGGACGAAGCATCTTTCAACAAGTAACCCCGGACTCCGAGGCGAATGGCCTTAAGAAAGGTCTGCTCTTCGTCATCCATACCGAACAGAACTACTTTTCGTTGGCAGCTGAAGTTTTTCAACTCATCTATGACTTCGGTGCCGTAAACCGCGCCAAGAGAGTCTAGAAGCAGAACGTCATACTGAGGCCATGTGGACTCTCCGTGGGGCAGCCGCAGTTCGGCAGCCTCCCCGGCCACGTCGATTCCCGCTTGTTTTTGAAACAAGCGGACGAGGGTCTCGCGCAGTAGCCGATTCTGGACCACCAGGTAGACTCTCACGGGCACTTGGGGACAAACGCTGATTTTCGCCTCCATAAAGCGCGAACCAGTCAGGGCGGTTGACCCGGTGCTACGTACCACCTAGCGGGCGCTGAAGAAACTGCAAATAGTCTTCATCTACCGTCTGTCCATCGGAAAGCGACGTATTAGATGTGGGTTAGCTTTCACCAAGGAATTGAAAGCGCTGGATATCGATCGAGGTGCGGGACGATCTGCGCTGGCGTGGAGGCAACGTTTAGAAAGTATCGGTTGAGCATAGCATTTCGCAATTCGGTAAAAGGTATACTCCGCGAGCATTCGGTCAACTCCAGACGGATCAGTTCGCAAACTCACAGAGTTGGTCGCGAACTTAGTGATGAGATGTCGTTATGGCTCATAAGGTTCGCTTTCCTCCTCACTTATATTTTAGTTTGACAACCATCCAAATTCCTAGACGTATGGCTTAGGCGTTCGTACTAGAACGGCACGGACCGAACGGGGATTCAATTGGACCTTGGTCCAATTGCAGCCACTCAGACCAGGTCTGATATTTTACGGGCGGTAGCGTGCTGTGGCGCTAAATTAGAGTTTAGTACTCCACAGAATCGGCAACCAAGACGTGCCGACGAAGACTGGAGCAGCCATGAAAAAGAATTTAGTCATTCCAGCCCTATCCCTGCTGATGCTGAGTTCGCTTCTGGCCGACGACAAGAGTAAGTCCGCCAAAGAAGATGAGCGCCTGGAGGAATCCGCCACGGTAGTGAAGGAGATCATGGCCATGGACGCCGGGCTTCCGCAAGGCATACTCGACAAGGCCGAGTGCGTACTAGTGTATCCCGGTGTGAAAAAAGGTGCATTTATCGTGGGCGGGAGCTACGGACGTGGGGCGATCTCCTGTCGTTCCGGCAAAGATCTAAACGGGCAGTGGAGCACGCCGGCGATGTATGCGCTGGAAGGAATGAGCTTCGGATTGCAGGCAGGCGGGCAAGCGACGGACTTTGTGCTTTTGATCATGAACGAAGGCGGCGCAAACTCGGTGATGTCCAGCAAAGTGAAGCTCGGCGGGGACGCTTCGGTGGCGGCTGGACCGGTGGGCCGGACAGCTTCTGCAGAGACCGACGCAGTGATGAAAGCCGAAATACTCTCGTATTCACGCTCCCACGGAGTATTTGCTGGGCTGTCTCTGGCTGGTTCGACAATGCGGTCCGACGATGGAGCCAACAAGAACCTGTACGGCAAGGAATTGAGCGCAAAACAGATTATTCGAGAGAGCGTAGTAAAGCCGACTAAGTCCGGGCAATCATTTGTCGCAGCACTAACAAAGGCTTCACCCACGCACAAGTCCAAGTAATTTGATCGGCCTCAAGCTGAGGTAACGGAACCTGCTCGGGATCGGCTCTAACGCACACTCCTGGAGCACAGATTTACAGCCTTATTTCTTGGTTTCGAAGATCACCCAGGAACGGCTTACACGCGATCAGATGTTAATCCCCTCGCCCAAGACGGTCATACTTATTTCGTTGTTCCTTAGTTCCAGCGAGAGCGAGATAGTCCAATTAAGCTAACTCTTCACGCAGCGAAACCCGAGATGATTGGTGCCGGTGCTGACTTCGCCTTTGCCCCGAGTGCCAACCATATACCGCGAACAATATTGGTCGGTGCACAGGAACGACCCGCCACGCATCACGCGCTTCGGTTGACTGGGCTCGGCGGGATCGAGCGAATCTGCTGGTCCCTTCGGATTTCGAGTTAGGACCCCCGATGCTGCTAGTTGCCGATAATAGTCGGGGCGATACCAGTCACTCACCCATTGCCACACGTTGCCCGCCATATCATAGAGGCCGTAGCCGTTCTCGGGATAAATTCCGACTTTGCTAGTCCCAATCTGCCCGTCTTCGCCTGAATCTTTGGTCGGGAATTGACCCTGGTAGGTATTGGCCATGAATTTGCCCGCGCGCTTGAACGTATCGCCCCAGACAAACGGTTTGCCAGTAAGTCCACCACGAGCGGCGAATTCCCATTCGGCCTCGGTCGGAAGGCGCTTCCCTGCCCACTTTGCGTACGCTTCCGCATCCTGGTAGGCGACGTGTACGACGGGAAAATCTTCACGACCGGCGATGGAACTATTAGGGCCTTCAGGGTGCTTCCAATTCGCACCCGGCAGGTAGGACCACCACTGATAATGGTTGTTTAGTGGTACCGCGTGATCCGGCGGTGCAAACACTACTGAACCTGCGACTAGATTCTTGGGCGGCGCGTCGGGGAAGTCCTTCGGGTCTGGCTTGCGTTCTGCGACAGTCACATACCCCGTGGACTTCACAAATTGCGCGAACTCTCGATTCGTAACGTCGGTCCTGTCCATCCAGAAACCGTCGACGTAAACGCGGTGAATCGGGCGGGAATCCTTGGTGGCGCTCATTCCAACCTCGTCCATACCAGGGGAATCCTGGGCACCCATCGAGAATTCGCCACCTGGAATCCAAGCCATCTTCGGCGGCTTTTCGTAGGGCGCCGGAGTGTTATTCGGAACGCTGGGCTCAAACTTGCCGATTGGGTCAGCGAAGCTCGCCGAAACGACACTTGCATTGGCCGGTGCAGGCGTGCTTGAAGGGGTCAGCGAGTGAGTGCGAGTGTAGGCGAGGGCCGCGACTGCGAGCGCGCAGAATCCGCCAACGAGCCCCCATTTACGCGCTTTCTCGAGCAGTGGGCGGTGCTCAACTTCCTTCAGAGACTGCTTGCGCCGGCGCTCCGAGCTCATGCGGAATCCTTAACTTTTCGATGTCTATACGGAAACCTTTGGCATTTTTTTAACCACAGCCGAGCGGTCACTCTTGCTGACTTTATCCATATGCTGGGCGACGTCGCTCGTACTGTCCCCAAGGCTATTCTGGTAGATGGCACCCATCTTCTTGGCGACAAAGGTCATCACGCGGCTGTTACGATAGTCAGCAGGATAGGCAACCAACCTAAATCCTGCCGCGGTCTTCAGCAGTCGATCGTTAATAACCATGATCGGGAGTCCGCTTAGCGGAGCGCTTCTAGATTAAAAGCAGTTACCTAGAACCAACCGCAGCAGCGCGCGAGAGATGATTTCCGCCGGAAATTCGAAGTCTTTCGACTAAACGCACGACGTCGGCGATTGAGTGCGCACCGAGTTTTTGCATCACGTGTGCACGCTGCGCTTTCACAGTTTTCTCCGAAGTTCCCAATTCGAAGCCGACTTGCTTGTTTAACAGGCCTTGGGCGATCCGCACACAGACATCTTTTTCGCGTGGGCTGAGCTTGTCGAACGCTTCGCGATCCCTTTTTTGATTTTGGCGCTCATCTCGGATTCGTGTGGATCGATCCAAAGCTCTGCGCACTGCAGAGACCAACTCGTCACCGTCCACCGGCTTGGTGAGAAAGTCGACCGCTCCGGCCTTCATGGCCCGCACCGAAGTGGATATGTCAGCTTGTCCGCTTACAAAGATTACCGGCACACTCTGGTCGCATTGACTTAGAGTACTTTGAACATCCAGCCCGCTGACATCGGGCATTTTGAGATCCAGGATGAGACAAGCGGGAGAGTCTGGAAGCTTTTCGGAAAGAAATTCACGGGCAGAAGCGAAAGACCGTGCGGAGAAACCGTAGGAATTCAGCAAACGGACCAGGGCACGCCGGAGACTCGGATCGTCGTCAATAAAGAAAACGGCTGGATCCATGCGCACACGCTCCCAGAGGAGGAAATTGGGAGGTCCTGATCGAAGGACGGCGCGGTCCCGGCTTAAAGCCTATACCGAATCGAGAGAAAACACCACCGTTTCGCTGCAACCAACTGAAGTGTGTTCCGCGGCGCCCGCATCAACAAAGAACTGCAAAAGAACTACTTGCCTAGGGCCGAGGGTTCGCCATCGCCCTCTCAATCGAAGTTAGGAGATCACCTTCATCAAACGGTTTGATCAACAGAATCTCTTCGCTGCGGCCATCGGCAACCTCGCTAGACTCCGGTTGGACATAAGCAGTAATGAAAACATGAGGAATGTGCGAGCCGAGCGCTTCTATCCTTCCGCAGAATTCGAATCCATCAATCCCTCCCAGCTGAATGTCCACCACTAGGCAATGCATCAGCAACAATTGTGGATCGGCAAGCGCTGCTTCGGCGGATTCGTAAACTATGCTGGAATATCCGTGTACTCTCAGCAGCCGGCCAATGGCTTTGCGGACGCAATAATCGTCGTCCACAATGCCAATTCGAATCGCACTTGCCAGTTCATGGCTGTGGTGTACACTCATCGAAGCTTTGTCGAGCGACCTCGCAGCGACAATAGATTGGCCGTGTGCACCAAGCAATTGGACCTTGGGCGTACATCGCTGCGCTGCAAGCTGGTCCCAGCGAACGCCATGCGCCGATTGAAGGTTAGTGTAGTCGCTTGTTTGTGTTGGTCCTGCCAATTCTTGTCCGCCCCCTCGTTTTCGCAGACTGCCGCTCCAGAAGCTGTGTCTTCTAGGAATGCAGTGCTGCTCTTGGCCGGAAATGGCGGACGAGTGGAGATAAATCAGACCGTTCGGGGCGTGGAAGAATCGTTGGTAAGCGATGGGAATCCCCCGATGTTCCTCGATCCGGTCGGCGTAGATCTTACAGTGGACGCCGATTCTCGCCTGAAATCGATGCGGGAGGCATGGATTCAGGCCAGATTGGGCGGCAAAAAGGTTGATCTGATCGTCGCGCTAAGTGCTCCGCTGCTACTGCAAGCCAACCAGCGGCGAGCTAGATGTTGGCCTGGAATTCCGATCGTCTCTTCTGGCGTGGATCGCCAGTTTTATGAAGCAAACAAAATCGAGTCCACTTCTGGCGTTTTCGCTTCTTACGACTGGTTGGACAATTTAAGGCTTGCAACCGAGCTTTTGCCTTCCACCGAACGAATTGCGCTGGCCGGAGGAGTTTCCGCCTTCGAGCATATCTACAACGACCCGTTGCCTCAGAATTTGCAGGAGCGCTACGCCAATCTGGAGTTCATCGATCTAACCAACCTCCCGTTTGACGGTCAACTAGCGGCGGTCGGTCAAATTCCACCAGTCACGGCAGTGATGATCGGTGCTCCATTTCTGGACGTGCGCGCAAACATGACCCTGCCCGGACCAGGCGGCTTCGGTGTGCAGATTGCTAGCACCGGGACTTTCGGTACCGCCGGACTGGGAGGCCACTTTGTTGATTTAAACCGCGTCGGTCGGGAAGTCGGCAGCGTTGCATTGTCTCTACTGGAGGGAAAAACCCAAACAGACGCTCGCGAAGCGTCCGTCGAATTCAAGCCGCTGCCAATCTGGAAAGACCATGGAGATGCGATGGCCGTGGCCGCACTCGCGTTAGTGGTCCAATTTCTGCTTATCGCTTTTCTACTTTCAGAACGGAGCCGACGGAGGATTTCCAGTGAGGCACTTGCGGAACGGCTGCGTTTTGAGAAGTTGCTGTCCGAGGTATCCTCGGCCTTCGCCAACCGCAATAACCGGGCGATCGACGATGCCATCAAATCTTGTCTGAAGAAATTGAGCGCATTCGTCGGCGACGGCGTGGCTAGCATTTGGCAGTGGGATATCAAGTCTCCTGTGTTATTCCGCACGCATACCTGGTCGGAAGTTCCAGCCGGAGTTTCCTCAGAGCTTTCCGCGGCAGACTTCTCTGATACCATTCGGCGTCTGGCGACCGGTGAAGATGTTCGCTTTCCCGACGAATCCGGAAGGCTACAGTTGGCCGATTGCGAATCGTTTCGAAAAGCCGGCATCACCCAATTTCTTGCCACTCCGCTTTACAGCAATCACCAATTCATAGGCGCTCTTTCGATCTCCGGAAATCGAAACCAAGGGGATTGGCCAGCCGCACTCCCGTCGCGCCTTCGAATCATCGCCGAGATATTAGGGAACGCTTTGGCCAGGGAACTCGCCACTGATGCGTTGCAGGAAAACGAGCTGCTTACCGGCTCCATACTGGACTCCCTGCGGAGCAGCTTTGCCGTTATCAACAATGAAGGCATCATCGTTGAAGTCAACAAACACTGGATGGAGCGTGCTGCTGAATTTACTTCGGCGCAATTGTTTGCCGGACCAGTAGGCGCAAACTATTTGCGCGGTTGGGAAAACAACGGACGTACTGCCGAGGCGGCCGAAACGCTGCAAGGAATTCTGTCAGTCTTGTCCGGTGCTCAACCTTTTTTTGAAAGAGACTATTCCTACGCCGCAGATTCGAGCGTGAAGTGGTTTCGCATGGCGGTTACCAGAATGTCTCACCACCTCGGTGGCGCCTTAGTCAACTATATGGACATCAGCTCGCAAAAGATGGCCGAAATCGAACGAGCCCGTATGCGCGATGACCTAGCCCAGCTCAATCGTTCCAGGGAAATGGGCCATCTCGCCGCCTCGCTGGCTCACGAGCTCGCCCAACCGTTGGCCGCGCTCCTCAGCAATGCCCAGGCAGCCGCGCGCCTGGCTGCGAGTTCCGAACCAAACATTCCGGAAATTCAGGAAGCGCTTGCCGACATTATTGAAGCCGATAAACGGGCGTCCTCGGTTCTTGACAATGTACGCGCGATTCTCAAGAAACACACGATCAAGCCGCATACTGTTAATCTCAATTTAATAGTTCAGGACGTAGCTCTATTGGTCCGCAACGATGCATTTCTAAATGGCGTGAAGTTTCAAGTGATCTTGTGGCCCGGCGCGGTCCTGGTACAGGGCGACGAAGTTCCGCTTCAGCAGGTATTACTCAACCTGGTAAACAACGCGATGGCCTCGATGCGTCAGGTGCCGCGCGAACGCCGGGTCCTCAGTGTCAAGACTCAGGTCCAAAATGGACTTGGCTTGCTGTTTGTGGAAGACGAAGGACCAGGCATCCCCGAGTCCCTTAAGCCCAAACTCTTTTTGCCATTCTTTACTACCAAAAACGAGAGTCTGGGCATGGGACTTTCCATTTGCGCTACCATCCTTGAGTCGTTAGGTGGAACGATTAGTTTTGCAAACCGCGCGGAACAGGGAGCCGTCTTCAGCGTAGGGCTACGTCTGGCACAGATCCCCTGAGTTGTTGCGTGAGTAACGAAGCCATCTGGATCTTCTTTGCCCGGACAATTACGGGCGCTTCCGCTTTGCAGATTTCGCGCCATCCGGTTGGTTCAGAATCAGCTCGGACACTTGGCCCGCGGCGTCTTTCTTAAATTCGACGCTGAATCCGTTTAGGCCCTTCAGATTGAACGCCAGGCCGCGTAGGGGGACGAGGTCATAACTCGGCTGGCCAGGGATCGTGAGTTGCAGCGATTCCCCAATCAATCCGATATGGGCCACGACGCCACCTAGATCGTAGTCGCCAATCAAGCCAAGCAGATTTTCTTTCGAGATTTTGTCCGGAGCGCGGGTGAAGACGATATCTTCCGGCAAAGTGGATTCCAGCGGCATCGACAGTCGATCTATGTCGCCACTCCAATTCATGTAGAACTGACCTTTGGTTCCAGCGGCAACGGAATCAGAGGACTGCGGAACTTCAAAAATGTCGTAATGAACGCGGGCGAACGGATACGGACCCAATTGGTTGAAGGTGATGGTCAGAGCATCGCCACTTTGTGCAATCTTCACAGTACCGTAGGCCGGATGGGAGTAGTCGCCAACAAAATCCGAGAGCGGATGTGACAGCTGAGTTCCTGATTTTGCCGTGGAGACCTGATGCTTTTTGGATTCTTCAGAGGCTTTTTTCGCCTTTTCGGCAAGTGTTTTGTACCGGTCCAACCAAGGATCCAGCGAAAGCCCTAGCAAGCGATCAAACGCCGAGTAGGCGATCGGTTCAAGAGCGGGATTGTCACTTAAGTTGGAAAGGATGACGATGCCGATTTTATCTTCGGGCAGCATGGTGAGGAGCGAGTGAAAGCCATCGATGCCCCCGTTATGCCAGACCATGTGATGGCCGCGGAAAGTGGTGTCGACCCATCCCATGGCGTAGGTCATGGGCCCAAGGCCATTTTGCGAGAAAAATTCCGGCAAGCTAGTAATGGCCGTCTGACCGGTGTGGACGAGCTTCAAGTTGTTTTGTGAAACAATTCGTTTATTGTCGTAGGTCCCGTCTCCCAACTGAAAAATCAGATAGTGGGACATGTCGTTGATGCTGGAATTGATAGAGCCGGCTGGGCCGATGGCATCAATATTTTTGAACGGGACTTTGGTGACGACGTCCTTCTTGAGGCTGTAGGGCTGGGCGAAATCTGGGCTTTTCTGACTGTCGGCTACGGAGAAATTTGATTCCTTCATACCAAGCGGCTGGAAGATGCGAGTGCTAACCAGATTTTCCCATGAAGTGTTGGCGACGTGGCCTTCCAAATAGCCCATGGTCATGATCATCAGATTGCAATATTCATATCCGGCACGGAAGCCCTTGTTGGATTTCAAGTATTTCAGTCGGCTATAGATATCTTCCCTGCTGAAGTTGGACGAGTACCAGATGAGATCGTGTCCGGGCAATCCGGTGCGGTGGGAAAAGAGATCGCGTGGAGTGGCGTGATCGGTGGCAATGGGGTCGTCGATCTGAAACGTTGGCAAGTAGGTGCGGACTGGGCTGTCCCATTCGACTTTGCCTTCATCGTTAAGGGTGCCAAAGATTAGCGATGTGAAGGACTTGGAGACCGAACCGATCGCGAAGAGGGTGTCCGTAGTTACCGGCAACTTATTTTCAACGTCTCGAAAACCGAATCCCTTGGCATAGATCACTTTGCCGTCCTGAACGACGGCGATCGAAAGTCCAGGGATATGCGAGTTGGTGATGGCCTTGGCGACGATGGCGTCGAAATCGGCGAGAGATTTAGGGGCAGCGGCTGCGTTCTGCCCTACACACGGAGTGGCGCACACTAGGAGCCCGAAAAGAAGTACAGTGAACACGGTTCTGCTGTGCATAGATATTTTCCTTTTCGGCAAATCGGAAACACCGGCCCAATAGCGAGGCTAGTAGTGAACGTTGAAATTCATCAAGTTCCAGGAGAAAGCGAACCAGATCAGCGCGAAACACGCAAGGGCGATCGCGACATCCTGAAGTTTGGTCCAGAGCCAAAGACCCGGTTGGCGCAGACTTCTCACCGCGTTCAGGCAGGCCAGAACGGTTCCCAGGACGCAAATCACGCCGAGAATTCCAAAAATGATGATCCAAGGCGGAAGTCCATTGATGCCGTTGGGGTCATCGGAATTGGCCAGCACGGCGAACCACCCGGCGAAGAAGACAATCAGCAAAACGCAGGTGAGCCGCACCAGCAAACGGCGCTTGCTGGCGGACGGATCGTAGTTGAGCGGTTTGCCATAGTGCTTGCGCACAATCGCGGCAATCGGCCAGAGCAATACGGTGAGACCCACGACGCATAGTCCAAACACAAGCTGCCCGATACCAAAAGTCTTGCTGTGGAACAAGCCGACCTTTTGAAAAATGAAGAAGGGATAGTCCAGCTGGAACTGCCAGTTCCCTGCCGCATCTTTCTTGAATCCGACGAGATCCTGGCCATGGACTTCCCGAAACAGGAATGGAGAAATTTCTTCGTATTTCTTTAGCTGGCCATTTTCAGCCTTCAGGGGATCAATGCTGATGGTGCCATCAGCGTTGGCCATAACTTTGAGTTCACCCAAGACTGTAGTGATCGCGAGAAAGGAAGAATCAAAGCGGCGGCTCGATTTGTAAAATCCAGTGATCTGAGCGACATTGGAGGCCGCGTCCGGCGGTTTGACCCCCGCCGGCGGAGTATAGGAAAAATAACGGTCGAGAAATGCCTCGAAGAGGGCTGTGCGCGGACTGGTCTCCCCTTTGCCCGCGCTGTTATAAGAAACAAAGAAGCCTACGTTCTTGTCGAGTAGGAGATGCAGATCGCTATGAAAAACCACGGTGTCGCCACCATGTCCGATGATACGTTGACCGTTGCGTGATTCTTCATAGAAGCCGTAAGCCATAGCGTTGAGGCGGTCGTCAGTGCCGTAAAGCCGTGAGTGCATGAGCTTGGCGGTTTCCGGTTTCAGGATCTGCTTGTCGCCGAACTGGCCGTTTTGCAAGTGGGCAATTATGAAATTGCACATGTCGCGCGCGGTGGTAGCCACGCTACCGGCCGGTGACGCTTCTACAAATTCGTAGGGCTGAGCCTTTTCGGAGCCCTTCTTGTAGCCGTTGGACATCATCGCCTTCAAGTTTTCGGGAAGCGGCTGGACGAAAGTGGTGCGGTGCATCTCCAGCGGCGTGTAGATGTTGTCCTGAACGTATTGCTCGAAGGGCTTGCCGGAGACGCGTTGAACGATATAACCGGCGAGAGCGGTGGCGTAATTCGAATAGGCGGGGACGACTCCCGGCGGGAAAATGCGATCCGGCACGTGGTGTTTTAGAAATTGTTCGAGGGTGTGCATGTGCGCTGCGTCGGAAACGAAGAGGTCACGGCCAAGCTCTTCGAAGCCGGCGGTGTGCGTCATGACGTTTTTCAGCGTGATTGGCTTTCCATACGCGGGTGGGATCTTGAAGTCGATATATTCATTGACGTCTTTGTCCAGGTCGAGTTTGCCCTGCTCTGACAACTGCATGACGGAAGTCCAAGTGAAAAGTTTCGAGATGGAGCCTGGACGGAAAAGGGTGGTGTCGGGCGTGACCGGAGTGCGTTTATCGACGTCCGAAAAGCCGTATCCCTTAGCAAAGATGACCTTGCCGTCTTTGACCACGGCGACGGTAGCACCGGCGATATCTTCGCGCTGAAGTTGCGAAGGCATCAGGCCATCAAGAAAGGCTCCCACGTCGGTGCCCGTCAATTCGGGCGTGCCCGTCGCTTGCGAATTGGCGCTCTTGGACTCAGGCGCTGGCTTGGCAACGGAAGACGGAGATGTTTCCTTCGCAGTCTGCGCTAAGGATCGATTGGTGAAGTAGACTCCAGCCATCAACATCGCGAGCAGGCTTGCGACTTTCAATTTGTTGCTCATGATTCCCCCTGAATCACGCTGAGTAACTTTCGGTTTGAACCTGACGTTTCCGTCGCCGGGTTTACCCTGCCACGATTAAAACGTCTGGTACCGCTCGGTCGAGCATTCCTAGAATGTGATGCGCAAGCCGATCTGCCCTTCGCGTCCCGGCAATTTCTGAGAAATTGTGCCGAACAGATCACCAGTACTCTGCTGAATCTGGATGGCTGCGGGATTCCCATTGTTAAATAGGTTGAAGAATTCAAACAGGCCTTGTACTCGGAAGCGCTCGCGAATGACCCAGGTCTTGGCAATCCGCAAATCCATGTTCACAAACGGCGGAGCGGAAAACGCGTTGCGTCCAGTCTGCAGGTCGCGGCCGTTGAAATTGCCGTTGCCATCTTGGTCGAGGGGAGCCTTAGCGCTTGCCGTATAGCGGAACCCGCTTTGGGCGCGAAAAATGCTGCTAATCTGGATCTTCCACGGCAATTCCACGAGTCCGTGGATTTCAAAGGTATGGCGCAGCGCGAAATCGGAAGGCCCGTTATCGAGTGTGGCGCCATCGTAGAAAATTCCGGACTTAGGGACGAAGTTCCCGTTGCAAGCGAAGAACGAAGCGCTCTGGTTGGTCTTGCTCGGGCAAACCACGTTGCCCTTGGTATCGACAACGCCGGGGTCGGTCACGGTGGGTACGATTCCGCGGAAACTGTCTGTCGGGAACCCATTGTTGCCGCCGAGTGAGTCAGTGCTGAGGTTGGAATTAAGGGCGTCGTCGTTTTCCGATACGTAGGAGTAGCTGCCACCGAGCGAGTAGTGTTTGCCCATGCGTTTTTCAAACGAGAAAATTCCGGCGTTGAATGTGCCGGCATACCAAGGGCCGAAGCCGTTCACTTGTGTGAGCGAACCGCCGCTATTGTCGATCCTGGCTTCCAGAGGAAGGTTTGTTTCTCGAACGCCGAGGATGTTAACGATGTCTTTGTGGTAGTAATCCGCGGAGACAACCCAGTCGTTGGCCAACTGGCGCTGGACGCCCAGGTTGTAACTGCGCGTATAAGGAGTGGCAAAGCTTGGATCGACGGTGACCGGAAAACCGCTGGCCGGAAAAACATTGAACGAGAGCGCGCCAAACGGACCCCATATCCAGAAACCTGGAGGCGCGCCGATCGCGGTGTCGGCAGCAGTCAAATAGTCATTCGGACTGAGGCCGGAGAGTTGCTCCACATTGCCTATGTTCACGGCTGAATTGATCGGAATTTCGCCGTGCCCTGGCGCGACGACCTTATTGAGATGGTCGATGCCGAACTGTGCGGGCACGCCGGGTGCGCCTGGTCCAAGAACTCCTGGTGGAATGCAATTATCAGGTTGCGTGAGTAACTCAGCATCGGTCCTAGTTTGTGAAAGGCATAAGCCAAACAGGGCCGGAGCGATGGTGGGTATCCCGGAAAACAATCGGGGAAATGACAGCGGCTGATCCTGACGAATATCTGCGCCGCCAAATCCCGGAATGTCGCGAACAAGGCCGAGACGGAAATGGTCGTAGAAAAGACCAAAGCTTCCGCGGACCACGGTCTTCGAATCGGGTGACCAGGCGAAGCCAATGCGCGGCGAGAAATTGTCTTTCTTGTTGAAGGCGGAATCGTAGTCCCAGCGCAGACCGGCGTTTATTGTCAAATTGTGGCGAATTTTCCAGTCGTCTTGAAACCACAGGCCGTCGTAGTTGTTGCGGAGGTGGATTTCGTTGGCTTGGGGAGTGAGACCCCCGCGGGTAAGCAATAGGAAGAAGCCGGCATCGATTGGGCCAAACTGCTCAAAGTCGGCTTGGGTGGTGAAGAGCTGATCATTCTGCAGATTTGCTTCGACACCGTCCACGAGGGTGTGTTCATAGTCCCAGCCGAATTTGATGGTATGGCGACTAATCGACTTGGCCAGACTGGCGCCGAAGGTACCGTATTTCTGCTCCATGGTGGAGGGCGTAAAGGTGGCCCCGTAGCTGAACTGGCCAAGGTCCCCAAAGATGCCGCCGGTGCCAAAATCGCTGAAGAGATTGAAAAGCGTGTTCGGTCCAGCTTCAGGATGCGCGGCGCTGGTAAGAGTGGATTCGTCGCGGTACTGTCCGCGGAGACTAAGGATGAATGGATTGCCGGAGCCGCCAAAGGTAACCGTGTCGCTGAACCCGAGAAAAAGGTTGCGGTCACCCAGGTTCGTGCGGGTAGACGGAAGATTGGTCGAGGCAGACAGAGGGTTGGTGCTGTTGACGTGAACGTTGGTGTAGTTCATCTGTTCAGTGACGTGGTGGTGGCCCAGATTCTGGTCGAACTTGGCGAAAGCGCGGACCTCCCGATCGGTCGTCGGTCTGTTAAACGCCTGTTCGGAATCGAGAAGGAATTGCGGCGTGTTGGGCGGAGGAACGAAATTGAGCTGACGGTTTTCGTGAATACCCTCGGCGGAAGCGAACCAGAACGCTTTGTCCCTAACGATGGCGCCACCTGCTGCAAGATCGTAGTCCCAACGCAATAGGTACGGCGCATCAGTTCCAGGAATATCGGAGCTATCGAACGCATTGTTTCGATGGTAGACGGAGGCAAGTCCATGGAGGTCGTTGCTGCCGGATTTAGTGATGACGTTGATGACCCCACCGGAGGCGTGCCCAAACTCTGCCTTGTATCCCGCAGTTATTACTTGGAACTCCGCAATGGTGTCCTGATTGAACTGCGACGCCGGCCCACCATTGAGTTCGTTCTGGTTAGGCAGACCATCGATGAGAAACCCGGTGTTGTTGGCACGTTCACCAAGAATTGGAGTTGCATTGTCGCTGTTGGTGTCTGCCTGACGATAAATGGCAACGCCGGGAACGAGTTGGAGAAGATCTAGATAGTTGCGCCCGTTGATGGGCATGTTCTCAATCTGCTGTGGAAGGACAGTGGCACCTGAGGAAGACGATGTCGTATCTAGCAGCGGAATTTCTGACGAAACTTCCACTCGCTCCTGGACCGTGCCAACGTCTACTTTGATGTCGAGAGCCAACGTGCGGTTTAGCGTAAGTTCGACTCTTTCGAAGATGCGGGTGGCGAAACCGGAGTGACTGACCGTCAGTTTGTAATCGCCGGCCGGCAAACCGGGAATCTGATAAGCGCCGTTAGCGTCGGTCACAACCGTACGACTTGCGGCTACCGTGGAACCTTCCGCTCGAACCTCGGCTCCCGAAACTGCCAGGCCTTGTTTGTCGGTCACCGTCCCTTGAATCGTCGACGTCGTTTGTGCCATCAGAAACGGCGGTGAAGCAAACGAACCGAGTAACACTGCGATCCACAAGCCTAGACGAAAATTGCGAAATACTTCGGCGCGAAAACGCATGGTCACTTTCCTCCACCGTGTAAAATTCTTTGGCCTGAACTTCAAATTCCTATTACTCGACGGATTCGGTGCCGTTTCCCGGCAAGCGATACCAACGATGATCGGCGCGATCTTCTTCTTCGCTGCGCCGCAGCAATTCCAGAGAGCGAGCGGTCTGGGTGTGCGCGCAGGCTATTAAGATCGCACCAAGCAAACTCATGGGAGCGACGTAAGAGCCGCCGAAAGACGGGCTGGCGACAGCAGCGATACAACTGTCATCGCAAATGCGAGCGATTGGAGAAGTTTCGCTGTCAGTGATACCAAAGGTCGGAACCCCAAGTTTCTTAGCTCGAAGTGCGGCCTCCACCGTGTCCCGGAGGCACTGGCCGAAACTAATCGCGATCAGCAAATCCTGCCGAGTGAGGCTTCTCACCCTGCGCTGCACATTGCCAGTGCTGCCGATGGGAGCCTCGGCATTGAAGCCCAGGGTCATCAATCCGTAGCCCAAATGCCAACTGAGGCCGGCTGCGAGGTCAATTCCAACTATCAGGATTCTCCGAGTCCGCTTTACGTGGTGGGACAAGGCAATAATTTTTTCCGGATTCGTAGCGGCTTGCAGTGCTTGGAGGTTGCGAAGATCCATTTCCATCCCGTGGCGAATCCGATCGGTAACGGTGCGTTTCTCCTTCGAGGCCGCTTTGAGAACAGCGTATGGGGTGATTTGAGTGACGAAGTGGGCGCGCAAATCCGCCGTAAATTCGGCGTACTTACCGTAACCCAAGGCCTGAATGGTGCGCACAATGGTGGCCGCGTCGACGTGATAGCGCTTGGCTAGTTCACGAGAGGAAAGAAAGTACGTTTCTTCGGGGTTCTCGAGAATCAAACGGAGCAGCTTTCTTCGCGTGGGATTGAGGCTTTCGGCCGCAGCGGCGAAGCGGGTTTCCAGCGTAGTTCGCCCATCGCGAGGCTGCGGCCAGTTCCGGCGCCCCGCAGCGCGCCGGTTATGGTTTGATTCCGCCAAAGACCACCCTTAGTCAATCAGAGAAAAGGAACCAGCCAACCAATTCTGGCTTAAGCGAATACAACGAATGTTGCAGCTTGTCAATACTTTTCAATATCTGTTGCAGCAGATCCGTCTTGCAAATAAAGCGAGGAACCCGGAATCGAAGGCCAAACCCTGATGCAACATTCAATGCTATTGCTTGACACCCTGCAACAGGTGTTGTATTTCAGTTTCTGCCATAATGGCGCACGCCTGGACTGTTGAGGCCGCACCAGGCTTCTACAATCGAAGATCGGAAGCTTCCTTGAAAAGAGACAACTCGACCGCCAAGGCCCTTCGACAGTTGGCGCCATGAACGCTGTAGCGCCGGGACAACTCAGACGAATTCTGGGGTTGTGGGATCTAGTGCTGATGATCGTCGGCACAGTTATCGGCTCTGGTATTTTCCTCGTTCCCGGTGCGGTTTTGAGGGCGGTCGGAAATTCGGTTCCGATGGCACTCGCGGTTTGGCTGGCCGGCGGAGCACTTTCGCTGCTGGGCGCCCTGACGTACGGCGAATTGAGCGCGATGAAGCCGCAGGCGGGCGGCCTCTACGTTTTTATTCGCGACTGTTACGGTCCG
>Ga0157376_10001296_pt1 | contig 16472 bp, 20 predicted proteins | sample M45metaG_FD_121801 | JGI IMG/M metagenome (GOLD analysis project Ga0157376, IMG submission 121801) | Miscanthus rhizosphere microbial communities from Kellogg Biological Station, Michigan, USA - M4-5 metaG | ecosystem: Host-associated > Plants > Roots > Rhizosphere > Soil | place: USA: Michigan... | reverse complement strand
CTTCGCGGATCAAGCCGAAGCCGGTGGTGAAGGCCAAGTCCACAGCGGCGAAGCGCGTCCTGCCAAGCCGAAAGGCAAGCGCAAGTAATGCCCCTGAGGCAACGCCGCCCACGGCAGCGTGACCCGAAGTACCTGAAGTGGCTGCGCGAACAGCGATGCGCGTGCGGCTGCTTCCGGGGTCCTCCATGTGACGCGGCGCATCTGCGCTCGCGCTCACTGGAGTACGACAAGGAGAGCGGCTCAGGGAAACCGGATGACCGCTGGGCGATGCCGCTGAACCATTGGTGTCACATGGATCAGCATCGCCACAATGAACTGCAATGGTGGGCTGACCGGGGCGTGAAAGACCCGTTCGCCCTCTGCATCACCCACTACCAACGCTACCTGAAGGAGCGAACATGACCGACCAGAACCGCGCCCGCGACCTCGACCTCGATGACCTGAAGAGCATCGTCGCCACCATCCCGACCAAGCCAGCCGCGCGCCGCCCCGTTGCGGTGCAACTCGATCACACGGGGGCTGACCCGCACACCGCTGAGAACCTCGACAACCTCGGCAAGATGTCAGCCGACGCCGTGCGCGCTCAGTACGAGGCTGCGGCGAAGTCGTTCGAAGTGATGGGCGAAGAGGTCAAGGACCGCATCAACAAGCTGGAGGCGTCTCTCGCTGAGGGTCACGCCAGCATGAAGCTGCTGGAGGAAGCCGCTACCGCCATCCGCGAGCAGGGCAAGCTGGCTCACATGCAGATTGCGGAAATGTCCAACGTCACCAAGCACATCAACGGCATGTGCGTTGAGGTCATGAAAAAGGTGGGAGGCTGATGGTGGCGCGCACATTCACCAACCCCGACTACGGCAACGAAGCCCGCGTCGAGGTCTGGGAGAACGAAGTCGCACTCGTTTTCGTCGCCGCGACCAACGAGAAGGCTGATGCCCTCGCGGAGAATATCCTGAGCCAGTTGAAGTCGGGTGCCATCAACATCACCCTGATGGGCAAGCCGACCAAGATCACGGAGGACTGAGGATGGGCAAGCGAGAACTGGTCGATATCGCCGCCGAGTTGAAAGGCGAGACAGATGCCGCCTATCGCATCTTCGACGGTGATCGCACGGAGTGGGTGCCGAAGTCGCAAGTCGAGCGTAATGACGATGGCACCTTCACCATGCCCGAATGGCTCGCGCTGGAGAAAGGGTTCATCTGATGGCTGACCGACCAACCCACATTGTCGAGTTCGATGAAGCCGAGTTGATCTGTCGGATGGTCGAAGCCTTCGCTGATACTGCGCGCCCCGCCGGTCTGACGGCGGGGCAAGCCGTCGATGCCATGCCGCCATTCGAACGCCATTGCTGGCTGCGAGTGTCAGCGGCGATCAAGGACTACTGGGACGAAACCATTTTCGACATGAAGCGCATTCAATGATGATCACCCGCCGCCTCGTTCTCGCGCTCGTCGCGGTCGCCGTCACGCCACCCATGCTCGCGTGGTCGTTTAGGTCAGAACCTAAATTACCACGCCCGCAGCCGACGCTCTCTGACCGGCTGAACGAAGTCGATGGCGACTTCCCCGCCGCGAAGAAGGAGGACCGCCTGCCTGAGGTTCGCGCGGTCAGGACCATCCCGATCACCCAGCCGCCCGCCGCCGCGATTGGCGCGGAGGCTTCTGAGCGGCTCCGCAATGTCGTCCTGACGCCCCCACCTGAGGCTGAGGACGACCCGCCGCGAACTAAAAAATCCCCGTCACGAATTGTGCGCCGCACCCGCGAGGCTCGCGGTGATGTCTGCTCGCGTCACCACATGCGGAAGGTCATGGTCGGGAAGTACCGCTGGCGCTGCCGCCGGTAACAATCCGGCTGCCGGATTGTGACGCCCGAATTACGAGGCATTTTCTGTCCCGCTCTTAGCGCGAGCCGATTGCCCAGCCTGATCAACGGCTTGAACCTGTTTCGGAGAAAAACTTGCCGACAAAACCACCCCCTCATTCCGCTCCCTTGGGAGGCGGCTACGTCACCGCGCTGGTGAGGGTGCTGGACGCGGCTGAGCGGGAGCGGCGGGTGACCGAAAACTGGCAGCCGCTCCGCTGCATGGGCTGCCTCGGACCTGAGGACCCGCCCCACTTCCTCTGCCCCGGCTGCCGCGCCGTTCTGAAGCCCCCGCCCCGCCGCAGCCGCCGCGCCTGAGGGGCTGCGCGCCCCCGGCTGCCCCGGTTGCCCCACCCCACCCGGAAAACGCCTGTACGGGGCTGTCTGACCGCCCGCCGGGGAGCCGCAGCGCGCCCCGCTGAGCGGCTTTCGCCCGCCGGGGGCATAACCCCACCACCCGACCCCGGAAAACGCGCCCCTGAGGCTGGCTGCTGAGCGGCTGGGGGCGTTTCCCGCCCCGGCTGGGCTGGGGGCAGCGGAGGACCGGGGCGGGGCGGCTGAGCCGGTGACTGCCTTCAGCCCACCCCGGTCAGCAGCCCTTGCATATCGAAGGCGGGGCTGGCGGGAAAGCCGGAAGCGGCTCGACCTGTGACGAAGGCGGGTCGTCAGCGAAAGGAGCCGTGAGGCAGCACTCCGAAGACGCTGAGGATGCCGACGATCACCAAGACCGCGATGATGATCATCAAGCCCTTGCCGAGAAAGCCTTCCTCGGGATTGACGCCCATCCAGAACTTTATCAGGAGGGCAATCAGGATCAGGACCGCTGCGGCTACGAGAAAATACATGGCTTATCCCTTCGTTCCGACTTGCTCGCCGTTGATGAAGATCAGCACCTCGCCGCTGACCTCGATGTCGATGCGCGCGACCGGCTGGTTGGGAGGCGGCAATTCCTCCGTTGGCGGGTCGATCACCTCTCCCTTCATCTCGCCGCCCAGCACGTCAGCGATGGCGGTGACGATGGCGTCGAACTGATCCGCGTAGACCTCGCAGTCGCCTTCGCTATCCACGAAGCAGACTTCGATCAGGATGCTGGGCATCTCGGTGTTGTTGAGAAAATAAAGCCCGGTGTTTTTCTTCGCGCCCCTGTTGATAAATCCGCATGAGGCAATCGCCGCGCTCACCTTCGCGGCGAGGTCAGACTGACTGTAGTAGAGAACCTCGGTGCCGACCGGCTGCTCACGCTGCTCGAAGGCATTGAAGTGGACGCTGACGTCGAGGTCGCGCGTCTCCGAATTGTGGGCGTCAACGATGGTTTCGAGATTGGTCGATTGATCCTTGCTGGTGTCGTCATGGAAAACCACCACGTCAACGCCGCGCGCATGCAGCGCTTCCGCCAGCGCATCGACCACCTTCCGCGCCTCGTCCACTTCATCGATGATGCCGTGCGCGCCGCGAACGTATTTGCCGTGTCCTGAGCTGATAACGATGCTCTCGTAAGGCATTCGAACCTCCCTTTCTGGAATGAACACCACCACCTCGTCATCGGTTTCGATGCCAAGGGCACTCATGAGGCCGGGAGAGATATCCGCTACCCTCCCGGTGTCGATGTGCGGTCCCCAGTCAGCCGGGTAGACCCGCTCGTAGGTGATCCCGGTCGAGGGCGCGTGAACCGTCACCATCATGTCGAGCAGGGCATCCTTCGGGGTGACGGAGTAGTCCCACCGCATCGCGATGTAGAACTGCTCAGGCGCGAGCCGCCGCGCCAGCCCGGTGGTCCCCGGCGGCTGATGCGACAGGAAAAGATGCGGGGCATCCTCGACCGCGTAGATGAAGGCTAGCCCCTCGTCAGGACCCACCCCGGTGTCGTCGGGTCCACCGAACCAAGATGCCCGCCCCTGCACCACGGTCATGTCTTCGGACCCTGTTTGCAGTCGCGGATGTCCCTGACCATCTGCGCGATCAGGTCGGTCTGGTTCTTGTTGCGCTCAGCGGCGTTGGAAGCCACCTCGCCAAGAACGTAGGCGGCGAATGCGAGGAAGCCGATGTTGACGACCAGCAGAGCGATGGCGAGTGGCACCGACCGCATCGCCTCGACCGTGGTGCTGGCGACCTTGCCGACCTGTTCTGGGATGGTCATTTCGGGTCCACCTTCTGCGGTGAGATGTGAAGCTCCCGCGTCATCACCTCGCGGATGAGCTTGATGCTGTCGTTGTTCGTCTCGACGGCCTGCTCCAGTTTGGAGATGCGAATTTTCATCTCCTCCATCCTCAGGACCGTGTACTCAGCGCCGCGCGTCTCCATCGTGTGGACGCGCACTTCCAGCTTCGTCATGTACGCGAGGAAGCTCGCGCCCGCCGCGCCGATGACGATCAACTGCCCCAGCAGAAAGACGATCAGCGTGGTCTGGTGTTCTGATAGCCAAGTCTTGACCTTGTCGTTCACGGTCCACCTTCACGGTTGACCCGCCTCGTATTGCAGCCGCGACCCGCCTCGCGACCTCTAGCATCATACGCCTCCGCTCAGCGCACTTGGCACAAATCACGCCGCCTCCAACTGCTCCACCCGCGCCGACAATTCCTTCACCGCGTTGACCAACGCGTAGATCAAAGCCGTGGTGTCGAGTTCGCGCTTGTCGGTCACAGCCACGCCGTCGATCATGCCTTCTCGCAGCGTGACCATTTCCGGCATCACCGTCTCGACCTCCTGCGCGATCAACCCAACGAACACCGTCTCCGCGACCGCCGCGCGATAGTGAGGGCTGTTGCCGTATGGGACGGCTGCGGTAGCTCTGAGGTCCGTCTCGATGATCTTGTTGTCCACCATCGTCTTGAGAGCTTCAGGCTCAGTCGGCGTGTCGTTGCCCTTGTAAGTATATCGCTTCGGCGTCAGCGCCTTGATCGCTTCAAGCCCGACAGTGTACGCGCCCAGATCATTCTTGATGCGCGCATCCGATGTCGCGCCCCATGCGCCGCCACCGGGCTTGAGCGCGTTCGCGTGCTGGCATGTGAATGCGCCGAGCGTGAGTTGAAGAATGTCCATGTAAGGACCCGCGCTCGCGTCGGTCTGACCGATGGCATAGATGCCGTTGTTCGAAGTCCAGATGCCGTAGGCAGGACCAGTGCTGGAATAGAGTGCGTAGCACGGCGCGCTGCCCAAGCCAGTCGAGCACATCACGCGACCGTAGTTATTGGCGACGTAGCCGCTGGTGGTGAGCGCGCCGACAGTAGCCCCGGCGTTGACTGAGAGTGCCCCTTGGATGCCCGTGTTGGCGTTGACGACAAGGTCTCCGCTGAGTGTTGTGTTCTGCGCGAGGACTGTCATCCTGCCCATACCAAGTCCGCCAGTGCCACCATCGGCGGAGATGCGAACGTCATAGTCGCTGCTGGTCGCAGACGTGTGGAAGTCGATGTAAGCCGGTCCTGCGGCGGTAGGTTCACCGAGTTCGATGGCACCACTCTTTACATAAAGACCGCCGTTGGAGAGGTAGGTGCCTCCTTGAACGGTGAGCGTCCCGATGACGTTCACTTGCCCGGTGTCGCGGCGAATGCCGAACGGCGAGTTGATCTGCGTGCCGTTGTTCGCGTAGCGACTGATGACAAAATCAGAACCGCCGTTGCTGCCGTTCTCTGGCTCTGCCGTGCCAAACTCCATTGCCCAGCGATAGGCTCCGCTCTTTGACCCTGCGATGACTGCGTTGCTGCCGTCCTGCCGGTCGAGGACCATGAAGGGTCCGTTCTTCTTTATCGACACGTTGTTGGCGAGAACGACCTGTCCGGTCGCGCGTTCGATCACCAGCGGTGCGCCTTGGTTCACGCCTGCATCGTTGTAGCGATTGATCGCGAAGTCGGAGCCGACATTGCCAGTGCTCTCCGCGCTGCCGTTGCCGAGTTCGATGGTCCAGCGGTTCTTGTCGTTATAGGCACCAGCAACGTATGTTCCGGCAGCGCTGGTCTTGTTGAGCGTCAGACCGGGATTGGCCTTCTTGATCGAGAGCGCGCCGCTCATCGTGTCGCCAGACTTCAGAACGTAGTCCTGCATCACGTTGCCGGTGACACTGAGCTTCCACTTCTCGCCGTCCCACGTATATTGATTGTAGGTCTGGCCGTTCGCTGGTGAGCTTGGAAAATCGTACATCACGCGCTCCCTTCAAGTGCTTCGATGCGCGCCTGCATCTCCTGAATGGTCTTGGTCAGCGCCGCGATGATCGTCCACGGATTTGGCGACTGGATCAGACCCTCGGCATCCTTGGTGCCGGTCGATGCTGACGGCACCAGCGTCTCCTGAAGCTCATGCGCGACGAAGCCCCACCGCTCGACATCATCGCCAGCCATGAACGGCGTCACGGCTTCCTTGGTATCTGCCGCGACCTTCTCGCGGTTCTCGACTTCCCAAGGCGGCGTCCAGTCCTTGTGGGTATACTTGATCGGGCGCAGCGCCTTGACCGTGTCCCACATCGAGCCAAGCTCAACCACGTCCTTCTTGATGCGATAGTCGGACGTGAAATAGATGGTCCCCATGTTGGTGCTGTCAACGAAGCCGTAGACCGCCGCGTTGTAGTGGAAGTTCATAACGGAGGATTGGTATGATCCGTTCTGCCCGTTGCGTGATGCGAAGCCGTCCGAGAGTTGGATTGGACCGTTGAGTTGATAGGTGAAGTTGGGCTTCACCTGACCGGGGAAATTGATGATGTAGGCGTTCGAAGCGGGGCTGTAGTAGCTGACGACTGCGTTGCCGCCGACCTCGTTGCAATACCAGAGATGGCTGTTCGCTCCGGGGCTTCCCGCATTGACATAGAGCGAGCCGCCCAGCGAGCGAAGGTCGCCCTGCGTGTACAGCGTGCTGTTCGCATAGAAGTACGAACCGTTCCACTCAATGAGCTTTCCGCCATTGCCAAGGCTCAGACGCCCTGTCCCAGCGCCCGCGCCAACGGTAAGGTTCTTGTTGATCGACACGTTGTTGGAAATGCCGACGTCCCCGGTGTCGCGAGCGATGAGCAGCGGGATGTCGATAACGCTGCCGTTGTCGCCAGCGCGGACGATGGTGAAGTCAGAACCCTTGTTGCCGCCACTCTCTGCGGTGCCGTTGCCAAGCGACAGCGCCCAGCGCGCCAGCCCAGCGTTGTTCCTGCCAATGAGTTCGCGCGTGCCGCCAGCGCCTGTTCTGTCGAGATAGAGGCACGGCGAAGTCCCGGCGATCACCGCATTGGTGGTGAATGCTATCGCGCCAGTGGCACGGTTGATGGTCAGCGGCGCGAGACCGGGGATGCCGGTGCCCGCATCGTCGGCGCGGATGATTTCGAAGTCCGAACCGACATTGCCGGTGCTCTCCGCAGTCGCGTTGCCAAGCCTTACTCCCCATCGACCCTTGCCGTTCTTCCTGCCGATGATCTCCGCGTTGCCGTCAGCCGTCTTGTCCAGTATCACCAGCGGCTGGACCTTGTTGATCGTGAGGTCGCCCGTCATCGTGTCGCCAGCTTTTTTCACGAACGATGTGCTGTCGCCTGCGCTCAAAACCCAGCCGTATCCATTCCAAGTGTAGGAGACGGCTCCGACCGTGTAGACCTGACCGTTGGTCGGCGTTGCCGGAAAATCCATTGCCATCTATCGCGCTCCCGTCAGCGTTGCGACTTGCGCTTTAAGCTCCGCAATCTGCGCCGCCATCTCTTTCGTTGCGTTGATCAGCGCGAAAATGATCGGTGAAGTGTCGAGCATGCGGAGATCAGTGACAGCCACTCCGTCGATGAAGCCGGTTGATGGCGTCACCATTTCAGGCATGGCGACTTCCGCGTCCTGCGCGATCAGACCAATGTACTCCGTGCCATCGACCGCCTGCTTGTAATGCTCTGAATTTGGATACGGGACGGTCGGTGTATCCTTGTTCTCAGGCTCATCCTGCGTTGGCGCGCTTCTGTTCGACGGACCAGTCTTGGTGTCGTTGCCCTTGAAGGTGTAGCGCACGGGCTGGAGGCTCAGAATGGCATCAAGCCCGCTCTCGTAATTGCCCAGCACGTTCTTGATGCGCTCGTCTGAACTATCAGTCCATGCCCCGCCTCCCGGCTTCGCGGCGCTGCCGGTACAGATGAGGAAGCTGTCGGCGCGCATGTAAACCTGCATGCCGGTGGAGCCGTTCCACATGCCCTGATTGTTGGTTGCGGCGTCCCAAAAAAGATTGCCCTTCAGCGTCCCGCCGCCGTCAGCAAAGTACCAACCGGCGTTGGACGCATGACCAACGACAGCAACCCCGCTTGGAAATCTGACGTTGCAGGTCGAGCGCTGAACGAGGAGCGCAGTCCCGATCACTGAGCCGTTGTCGGCTTGGCAGATGATGTCGAGGTTCGACCCGCTGTTGCTGCCGCTCTCCGCATCGCCATTGCCGACGCGAATGCCGACGCGGTCAATGCCGTTCTTCCGGTATTTGATTTCACCATTCGGTCCATTGAATGCCAGACGCGGAATGCCGCCGCTGGTGACGTGAAGCTCCTGCACGTTGGTGATGCCGGTAGCGCGGTTGATGTCGAGCGCCGGTCCCAAGTTCGCCCCGGCATCGCTACTGCGATAGATCAGAAAATTAGACCCAGCGTTGCTACCACTCTCAGCCGCGCTGTCACCAAGATGCATTGACCAGCGCGGCACGCCATTCCTGTAGCCATCGAGAGAACTGGCATTCGTCCCGACTGGCTTGTTGAGCGTGAGGTTGGCTGAAGTCGTTGGATTTGAAATAACGAGGTTGCCAGTCATGGTATCGCCGGTCTTGGCGACGAACGAGCCGACGCCCGCCGCGCCGCCGACTGCGACCCACTGGCTGGAGTTCGCATCCGCAAAGTACAGCCACAAAATTCCGGTGTCGCTCTCCCACCAGAGCATTCCGGCGAGCGGACCTGATGGCGGCAGATCACCAATCGCAATCGCTGCGCCTGACGCCTGCGCGCCGGTCTGAACCCATTGCAGACCAGAACCATCATCGAAATAAATGTAGAGCAGACCCGTGTCGCTCTCCCACCACATCGAGTTTGGATCAACGCCCGTTGGCGGAACGTCACCGACCGATACCGTCGAGCCGCCGCCGCTCTTGACCCACGCCGCCATCGAGCGACCGTAGATTTTTCCGTCGAGCGGCGCTTCGTTGATCAGTCCTTGCGGACCCTGAGGTCCCGGCACGCCCTGAATGCCCTGCGGTCCCTGAATGCCCTGAGGTCCGATCAGTGAAGTCCCCGGAGGCCACGTCCCCGACTTCGGTCCAAACAGAAAGCTCGTCGTCGTGTTGATATAGAAATCGCCGTTGACGCCGACCGTCGCGATTGGATTGACCGCGCCGTAGAGGATGGTGTTTCCCTTCGGACCAACAGGACCCTGAGGACCAATCATCGATGTGCCGGGAGGCCAAGTGCCCAGCTTGGGACCGAAGATAAAATCGGTCGTGATGTTGATGTAGAAGTCCTCGTCGGTGCCGTCACCGACAGTCGGATCAGTCGTGCCGTAGAGAACCGTGTTGCCCGGTATGCCCTGCGCGCCGCTGCCACCCGGAGGACCCATCGGACCCGGAGGTCCCTGCTCCAGCGTCTGGATGACCTCGGTCTCTTCCTCAAGGATCACAACGATGGAAGTCGCATCGCTCTCCTGAACGATGACGATGTCGTCGTCCTGCTCGACGGTGACCTCGGTCATCGCGTTGCCCCCGCGTTGTTCGTGAACAGACCTGACCAGACGCGAACCTTGTAGGTGTTGCGCGAGAAGATGTTCGACTGATCGAAGTCGCCCGTCCCCAGCCGCACCAGAACATTCTGAGACACGCGAACGGTGAACTGCCCGTTGAGCGGGTCCGTGAATACTATCTCCCCGGTGTCGGTGCCAAGCCGCAGCACCGCCGCCTGATCCTCAGCGTGGCGGCGAAGCATCATCTCCATCACGCCACCCGTGAGGTCGATGGGCACGCCGACCACGGTCTCCCACCTGAACGTGCGATAAAAGTCCGCGTCGTTCTGCGTGATGATGTTGACGATAGCCATCGCATCAGTCCTGCTTCTTGAGCCAGTTTTTACGAGCTTCGGTTATGTCGGCAGCGTAGATGGCATCAATCGTTTCAAGATTGGTGGCAGCCCCCGCATCAATCTGCGCGACTGCATATCCAGAGCGCGAAAAGCAATCGTTGATGTGGGTCAGCAAATCGACGTGCAGTTGATACATCCCTGCGGCGTCAAGCTCATGCACGGTGCCGACCGCGTCGTGCCACAACGTCACCACTGACGGCACTTCATTTTGCGCCGTGTAGGTGCCGGTGATCTTTGCCTGAGCGCGGTCGTCGGTCTTCTGCGGGAAGCCAGCGGTCGTCGTCATGCCGCCCTGCTCTTTGCGCCAGCGCGCATTGCCGTTGTAGTGCTTCAACTGCGACTTGGAGTAGACGCCGGGGTCTGGCTGGATGAAGTCCGAAGTCTCCATCAGCCACGCAGGCAGCGGCGCGGCGAGATTTCGCAGGCGGTTCGCCAGCGTCTCCACACTCTCGGTCGGCTCCGCATCGCCGTTGCCCGTGACCCACGCGAGATAGTCGGGGTCATTGATCGCGACCAGCGAGTTGGTCTTGCTCTGGTAGACCTCAGTGGTCGAGCCACCGATGTTCCAGTAGTGATCGAAGATGTTGATGAAGCTCATGCGTATTGTCCTCCCGCTCCCACTGAGCCAGCTATTGTCCCCGGCAGATAATTTGCATTGCCCGACGCGGTCTGGATCACGCCGTTGGTCGATGCGCTGTATCTCTGTCCGGTGATGTTGCTACCGCTTGCGCCGGTCGCGGCACCGTTGATGGTGCTGAACCACGGGCGCAACTGTCCACCTTCACCAGCGGAGACGAAGCAACCGATATTGACCGGAGACGGAATGGTCAGCGACGGCCGCGTTGGCACGTCCGCGCCGCCGCCGTACAAGATGCCGTTGGCGAACGCCACCAGATGGTTTGCGGCATTGCCGATGATGCGATTGGCTCCGTGATAGCCAGCGGATGCGCCGGGACCAACCATGAAATGCGCGCCGGGACACGCTCCCCAAGTGCTGGTGCTGAGTTGCAAGACGCCGCTGCCGCGCCACCACATGCCAGAAGCTCCATCTCCCGGCTGCGGTGCCGTGGCACGGAAGTTGAAGCCCGCCATGTCATAGTTGCCACCATCAGCGCCGCCGCAAGTGCTGCCGGTGCCGATGTTGTTGAGCGTCACCGCGTCAGGGTTGCTGGTGTTGCCGGTGAGGACGACATGCCCGGTGCCGTTGGGCAGTGGAAACATCAGGCACCCTGACCAAGTGTAGTTGCCGTCAGCGACGTGGATGTTGAAATTCCATCCGCCAAGATTGTACTGCTTCATTGTGCTGAAGGCTTTGTGGATGGTCTTGAACGGTCCACCCTTCACACCCGCGATGACCGCAGACGTTCCATCGTAAAGCTCATCGCTGCCGATGGTGTTGTTGACATAGAAGTCGCGCGGATTTGCCATCATGACGATGCCGCCCGACGCGCCGCCAGCGATCAGTTGGAAGTTCGCGCCGTCATAGGCGACCTCGATCAACTGACCGACCGTCAACTCCCACGCAGCCATCGGCGTCAGGTCGGTGTGGATCAGCGGCACCTTGCCCAGCCCGCTGACGTTCACCGTGCATTGCGACGTGCTGCCAAAACCCATCTTGATGATGAAGCGATGTCCAAGCTGATAGCTTCCCACCGGCACGATGGGCGTGATCTGAATATCGTTGGGTGCCCCGACATCCTGACCGTAGTTCACGAAGCCGCGCTGCACCGCCTTCGAAAGCTGGAGCAGATCAGCGTCGGTCGGAGTAAGACCGTTCTTGTTGATGAAGTTCACAATCTCGCGCTGCGGATGCTCGATGGATTGCGCGGGCGGAATTGATCCCATCGTACCCGTTGCCGGGTTGCCGTTGATGTACGGCGCATCGGGGTCGCTGATGCCGTAGGGCTGATAGTATTTCATTGGTCTCCCCTCATGGTGTTCCTGCCATATCGCCGCCCTGCTGAAGTCCAGAGTAGTCGAAGATGATTTGCGTGTGCGCTGGCTTCCAGCGGTTGAGCAAGCATTCAAGGTCGTCAAACACACCGATGCGTAGATGCGGATCAACGCCCGTCTGACCTGACGCGGCTCTGAACCATGTCAGCTTCGCGTTATCGACATGGACGGTCCAGAAGAAACGGTTCGCCTCAGGTCCAAGACCGTAGGACGGCCACGCTGAAAGCTCGCCATCGTCAATCTTGTTGCCCTTCGGGTCGAGGATGTAGTGACCCCACTCGTCGCGCATCGGATCAGGCGGGAGGTCGCCATAGACCCGGCTGTCACCGCAGCGGTCGATGCCAACCACCCACGGACGATATTCGTGGATGGTGATCGTATAGCCAATCGATGCCGCGACCTCGATGAAGAACTCTCGCGACTGCGCGCCCTGAATTGTCATGCGCTGAACCAGCGCGAACTGCCGCTCCGCAACCGACTGCGGTGCCTCGTAGCATGGATCAGGCAAACCCCAGTTGCGCTCCCAGTCAGGCAGCAATTCGACGGTGAGGCGTGGGTCGCTTTCCCATTCCAGCAGATGGCTGGCGCGGATTTCGAAGTCACCCCAGATGCGCGTCAGACCGCGCACCACTTTCATGAGCGCGCTCTCTTCGTGACGCGGCCACGCCTGCCCAAGCGGAAGCAATCCCGACATGGCTTCGGCGTAGTCTTCGCCGGTTCTGGTAACGTGGCGATCAGGCTCAGGCATAAAGTACAGTCCCCAAGGCTGGCATGTATCCCGGCGCAGGCATCTCGGTCGTCTCGTAGTCGAGTTCGTGCGTCTCCTCGCCTACCGCTTGGCTGATCGCCTCATCGACCCACGACCGATACCAAGTCTGCCCCGGCTTCGAACGCCGCATCTCCAAGTCCTTGAGCGACTGCTCGATGCGCGCCCGCACGGTCGGGTCGTCAACCGTCAGGTTGCGAATGGTGATGTCGTAGAAGAACATGATCGGCGCGACCACGTAGCAATCCTTCACGGTCACCGGGCGCATCTTGTCGATGTGATCGCTGACCACGATGATGTCCTGCTCCTGAGGCAGCCCGTAGTTATCGGGGTAGAGGTCGTCCATCAGGAAGCGGACGGTCATGGTGCCCGGTCCCTGCTCAGGCGCAGCCCACGCCCGCGTCACTCCCGGCACTTGAAGCGCCCAGTAAACATAATCCGCCTGCGCGCCACCCATCGGCGGGTTTTGAATGCGAATAAGAATGCGCTCGCGCAACTGGTCGTCGGTTTCCTGATCGACGCCGCCGCTCATGTCGCCAAACAGGAATGCCCCTGTGACGCCGACGACAGGCTGCGTTGGCGCAACGCTGGTGCCGTCAGGAAGATTGCCGACGATGCCAGCGGTCAACGCGACAGCCTCTGACGTACCAAGCCCGCCTGAGCCGATAGCCGCTGCCGTGACGGTTTGATACTGCACGCCGTTCGAACCGGACAGCAGCGTGCCGATGGGTACCACCGCGCCCGCAACGCCTTCGAACTGCACGGTGCCGTTGGCGTAGGTCGCTGCCTTGCGCCCCTTCGAGCCATCGGCGTTGGACAGCCAGATGATCCCGTGACGATCAAGCCATTCGGTCTCGGCGGTGTCGGGCATCAACTGCTTCGCCAGCCAGTCGAGATAGAGCATGGTCAGATGCGCCAGCCCCGACATGCTGTCGCTCATGATGCGAAGCACCGAGTTGGGGATCATCGCCTTCGCGCCGAGTTGGCTCAGCACGTAGTCCCGCGTCAGCTTGCGCGTCTCTTTGAGCGTTGGCGTAGTCCAAGGCATCAGGCTCTCCCCAACTCTTCCCAGAGGTCTGCGTATCGCAATTCGATGGCCGGGTCGGGACCGCGATAGATGGTGACCGCAATATCGATGCGGTCGATGTCCACCCGCTCAGCTACCACGTCGATGCGCGAGGCGATGCGCTGATCGATGAATGGACGCATCGCATCCCGCGTCCATCCGTCAGCGCGCGACAGCGTCGAGCCGCCGCTGGCTCCAAGCCCGGTGATCTTGGCGCGCCGCAGCAGCCACAGCAGGCAGCCGACCGGCCAGCCCTCCCATAGCTCCTGAGCGTCGGTGTCGCCCCACCAGCCCGCGCGGTCGGTCGCGTCAGGGTCAGGCAATTCCTCATCGGGCGGCGCGAGCGAATTGGTGCCCAGCGCGACGATCACCGCCGACTGCAAATCGAAGCCGTCCTCGATCAGGTTCATGTCATTCATGAGCCAGTCGAGTTGAACCGCGTAGGCGGGGAAGTCGAGTTGCTGGAGAAAACGGATGTCGCCCCTCATGTCAGCCTCGCTTCCAGCGCCGCCACTCTTTCCTTCAGCGCAGCAATCTCCGCATCGCGCGCTTCGAACGGCTGACCGTCCAGCGAGGTCGGAGGACCCGGCTTCGGAGCCTTGACCAGCACCGCGCCAGCGCCGCTCGTCTCCGTTGTCATGCCCTTGCCGCCGTTGACACCGTAGACCGGGTGATCAGCGTTCTCGCTGCCCAGCCTGACCTCACCGATGAACACCCACTTGCCGCCATCGTAATAGCCGACGACCTTGTTGCCTGAGCGAAACTCGATGCGCTTCTTTGAAACGCGCATCTCGTTGTGGACATCCTCGTCCTTGCCTTCGTGCTTGTAGTCCTCATGGTTTGGCGCGCTCGCTTTCTCGGCAAGCTCGTCCGGTGTCAGCCGGGACAGGTCCCAGCCCGCCTCAGCCCACGTCGCCAAGTTCTTCTCGGGCGTGCCGCCCTTCTCGCGGTCCTGCTTCTCTTTCTTGATGTGGCGAACCGAAACGAAGCGCTCCTGCTTCTCGGTTTTCGTCGTCTGCTTGCCGTCCTTCTCGATCAGGACCTTGCCGGTCTTCGGGTCACGCAGCAGCTTGCCACCCGGTGCCTTGCCGGCGCCTTCGTCATCTAGCGACATGATGAAGGTCGCGGCGTTGCGGATCAGCGTGCCCTGCCCCTGATGGTCGTACTGGAAGCTCTCACCCGGCTTCATGCCCATCGGGCGGTGCCTGCGGTCATCGACACCAATTACAACAGGATGATTGCGCTGACCGCCAAGAAAGACCGCGATGCCCTCAGCAGCCTTGCCCTTGAGGTTTGCCATTCCTCCACCACCACCGCCACCTGAGCCGCCGCCCTCCTGCTCATCGCGCGGCATCGGCACCATCGACATGCCGAAGTTCTGCATGCGCTCGACAATCTTGCGCCCCTCCTTGACCATGCCGTCGAACGACATCTCCTGCATCATCGGATTGTCATTGCCCTTGTTCAGCGTCAGCCGAACAATCTGGTGCATCGTGCGCCCCGCCGTTTCCAGTAGGCTGTTCCTGTTCATTGCTGATCCCTGCCCGCTGCGGCTATCGCGTCAATCGTTGCCGCCGCCGCCTTGTCCCTCGTTTCCTGTCTTTTCTGAGCTTCGTAAACCAGCGCCTCCTTGCGGTAGTTGAAGCGACCGTTCATGTGGATGGGCTTGACCATCTGCAACGTGGTCGTCGTGCCTCCGGGGTTCTGTTCGTAGACGCACCCGGCGCAGCCCATCACCTCGTCGTACAGGATCAGCGAGGGCGAAGTGACCGTGTAGTACTCGCCCGCCCGCCAGATATCGTCGGACACGTTCGCGTCCTTGAACCAGCCCTGCACCGTGATCTGCGCTTCATGCTCGCTGCCCTCGGTAAAGACGAACTCCATGTCCGCGCGCCGCTCAATGCCGTGCTGCTTGTCGGCAACGTCAGCAACGACGACCATGTGACGGTCGCGGGTCGAGGACCCGTTGCGCCGCGCAATCTGCTTGTTGGCGAAGTCACCGTTCTCGCTGTTGCTGCCCTTGTTCTGACCGACCGCGAATATCTGCTTGTAGATTGACGGGTCACGAACGACCGCGTTCGCCCGCAGGATGTTGATGCCCTCGACCAGCCAGCCCTTGGTGCTTGCGCCGTTCTCTCCGATCAGCAGCAACCCGCCGTTCGCTTCTGAGCCGATCAGGGTGCCACGCATCTTGGCGTAGCGTTCGATGGCCTGCATCGGCGTCTCGCCGGGGAGGACCTGAATGTTTTCGAACGGCGTGCCGTCAACTGCGCCGCGCTCATGGATTTGGATGTTGAGATGCGCCGACAAGTCCTTGGCGAGTTGCGTCACCGACTTTCCATCGTGACCGTCCAGTTTTTCGAGCGGCACCGACGAGTTCACCAGATCAGAAGTATCGCCGCAGCCGATCAGCCTGACGCCGTGCTGCGAGGCATCGTAGCCGACATGCCGCTCGGTGATGTAGCCGAACACCGCAGGCGCGCCGCCCAACAGGACCCTGACGACATCACCCGGCACGAACTGCCTGCCCTGAACGCTCAGCGGCACATCGACTTGCTCGGTGCATTCGAACTGGAAGGTCGGGAAAGCCTCGGTCCACTTCTGCTCGACCCTGACGGTCGTCCAGTTGGTGAAGAACTGCCCGCGCACTTCGAGGATGGCCTGCTCCTTGTTGGCGTCCTGCAACCGCTTGTACAGCGGCGTGCCATCCGTATCCCTTTCGGTCGTCGGACGATTGATCGGGCGGTCGCGCAACTCCGCAGCAAGCTCGGTGATCGGCTCAG
>Ga0157376_10001293_pt1 | contig 16485 bp, 32 predicted proteins | sample M45metaG_FD_121801 | JGI IMG/M metagenome (GOLD analysis project Ga0157376, IMG submission 121801) | Miscanthus rhizosphere microbial communities from Kellogg Biological Station, Michigan, USA - M4-5 metaG | ecosystem: Host-associated > Plants > Roots > Rhizosphere > Soil | place: USA: Michigan... | reverse complement strand
GACAAGCTGGCGATTGCGCTCGGCCCGCAGCGGGCGCGCGAATTCCAGGCTGTGCTGCGCGCCGAAGAAATCATGCAAAAGCTGAAGGAGGCGGTGCAGGGCAACTCGTCGACCGTGATGCAATTGCTCGGGGCGGGCGCTGCGGGGGCCGCTGGTGGCGGTTATCTCGGTTTTGACCCCACCACCTCGGGCATCACCAGTGCGCTCGCCGGTGGGCTCAAGAAGGGCGCTGACGCCAACATGGCGCGACACATCACCCGGCTGATGATGTCGCAAGATCCGGCGGTGCTGCAGGCCGGCATCCGGCAGCTTGCCCGTAACGGCCGCAATCTGGAAATCATGCAGCGGGTGAGCAACGCGGTGACCCGCGCTGGCGCCCAGCAGGGGGCCGAGCGCATCCCCGGCCGCCAGGCCGGCGGCCCGGTGGAGGAAGATCGGCCCTATGTGGTGGGCGAGCGCGGCCCCGAGGTGATCGTGCCCGACCGCGACGGCAATGTCGTGAACAACGATGAGGTACGCCGCTATCTGCGCGCGACCACGCAGGACTATCCCAAGTTCGGCCCCGGCGGCATTCCGGTCAATCCCGAGGCGTTCACGGCCGCGCTCCAGAGTTTCCCGGAGAGCACGAATATCGAGGACCGGCGCCCCGAGCGCGCCGCGGCCGAGGTCGCAGCAGCCAACGAGGCGGCGGCGGCCAAGACGCGCCGGCGTTATCCGACGCGCGAGCCTAGTCCCGAAGCCAAGGCCATGTCCGGTGTGACCTGGGAGCAGTTCCTGCCCAGCGAGGAACGCGCTCGGGCGGCTTCGATGGCAATGGCGCGCGGCGAACCCGCTGATGCGCGCGACACGTTCCTGTCGTCGCTCGGCCTGGTCGGGTCACCAGTAGCGGCACCCGCCGTGCGAGGAGCAGGGACGGTGCTCGGTGCCGGTGCAGTGCGCTCGGCCAGGCCGGCGGCAAAGGCCGTCGAGGCGGTGGCCCCCAAGGCGCCCGAGGTGCCGATGCTCCTGGGCAACCCGGAACTCCGCGGCTCGATGAGCACCACGGACAACGTGCCGTTCACCTATCGCGGCAAGGGGCCGGCAGAGTGGACCCCGCAGGAGTACGAGGAGGTTGGCAAGCATTTCGGCGTGGACAGGCTGGGGCCGGAAACGCCACCCACGGCGTTCAAATATGGTGATGGCAAGACGTTCAACATTCCCGGCGGGCTGGAGGGGCAATTCACTTACTACGACATGCTGCGGATGAAGGCTGACGGCATCGATCCCTCCCGCATTCCGCGCGATGTGCATACCCAACTGCAGCAGAAACTGATGCGCTCGATGGATGTGCCACAGCCGGCCTCCCCCGAGCGGACATGGTCGGGCCTGATGTTCGGCATGACCTCGCCCAACAATCCGCTGTTTCCCAATCAGCTAACGCAGTCGGTCCTGCGTATGCGTGAGCCGGGATTACGCCAGCAACTGGCCGACGCCATCCCATGGAAGGTCGGCGAGAAAGTTTCCCAGGCGGATCGGCTGGCGGCCAGCGACAACATTGCCAACATGCTCGGCATCAACGCGGCATCGAAGGGTGGCCTCGGCGTGCGCGGCTCGACCGACTACACCCGCATCGCCGAGTTGGCGCAGATGTGGGAGAAACATCCGCAGTGGTTCAGCAAGACCGATGCGGAAACCTGGCCCAAATACGTCGAGCGGCTCTCGTCCCAGGTGTCGGGGCTGTCAATGAAGACCGGCTCGTTCGGTGGCGTATGGCAAGACCCGGCGCATGCCGGCGTTTCGGCGATCGATCGGCACATGGTCAATGAGTTCGAGCGCACCGGCAACCTATTCAAGAGCCCGGCCGAAAAGGAGGCGTTTGAAAAGCGTGCCGTCGAGCGGTGGAACAACGCCAACGAGGGCAAGCCGGTGGAGAATTATGGTCAACTCCCCGAAGGCTTCCTGACCAAGATGAAACTCGAATATGTCGGCAACGAGCAGCAGGTAAAGCTTCGCACAACGAAGGGCGACATCAGCCCGAATGTGCCGGCGCACCTGGCCAATGTGCAATGGCCGTCCGAGCCGAGCCACGTCAAGGTCATGGGTGACGCCTATCAACGCGCGCTCGATTGGAACCAGACACTTGCCACGCAGCATGGGTTGAACCTGTTTCCCTCGCAGTGGCTGGAGTGGGACCGCATCCGGCGCCGGTTCGAGCCGCACGAAAACATGTTCCCCGGCCTGGAGCGGATGCCTGCGATGTCGCGCGATCAACTGCGCCAGGTGTCGGCCGAGCACACTGCGTCAGGGCACAAAACCTACAAAAAGACCGAGGGCGAGGAAGGCCAGATGAACCTGCCGCCGACCAGGCCGCGGCCCAATCCGGGAAATTTTGCCTACTTCACGATGCCGCCGGCCGGCGGCCTGCCGAGATCACTGATGGACCTTTTCTACCGGCAGGATCAGTAGGCCCAGGCGCGCTGCTCGTCCCGTACCCAGTGCAGGAAATCGCTTTTCCCCTAGGGCGCTGTGTTTCAGAGCCGGCGCCTGGACCATACGGCAGACTACCACAATCTGTGACCGGGAGGCAACCATGGTCGAGCGGCTCATCTACGCATTGATTTATCTATGCGGCCTCGCGCTGTGCTTCTACCTGATCGTCTGGGTGCTGGGCGCGATCGGCATCGTGCTGCCGCACATGGTGGTCGTGATCCTTGGCGTTGTGCTGGTGCTGATCGCCATCCTGATCCTGTGGCGGCTGTTCGCCGGCTCGGGCGTTCCGTTGTGGCCCTCATGAACCATGAGCGGTTCGTCGGCATCTTCGTGGCCATCTTTGCCGTTGCCGGCACGCTATTGCTGCTGGCGTTCTTTGAGCGCGAGGCGGCGAGCAAGGTGACGTATGACTGCGTCGATCCGACCGAGCGCGAGCGGGTGCGCGATATCGCGCTCAAGGGTATCGATGACGGCCTGCAGAACGCGATGCGCCACCTGTTCGACATCTGGCAGAAAGACCCCAATCAGGATCAGCCGGCCAGGGCGCAAGTAGGGACGACCAACGCCATCAACGCGCACAATCGCGCGCGCAAGTATGCGCTCGCCTGGAACCCGCAAACCTGTCCACCGGAGAAATAACATGGCAATTGTCGTTCTCAACGGCCCCAACATTGCGCCAGGCGAGAGCCTGTCGGATGCGCTCGACTGCAGCGCCGGCCGCATCATCAAGATCACCATGCCGAAGCTGTGGACCTTTGCCGACATCACATTCCAAACGTCAAGCGACGGCGTCGGCTTCAACGACATCATGAAGCCTAACGGGCAGGAGGTGCTGTGCACGGTGTTTGCCGGCACCGCCATCATCGGTATGGACACGGTGACCGGCTTCCTGAAGATCCGCAGCGGCACGCGCGACCGGCCGGTGGTGCAGGAAGATATCCGTACCTTTGCCATTGCGATCGACACCGGCGCGGCGTCGGCGCCGGCCGGCAATGAATTGCGGGTGCGGCTGCTGGGAGGGTTTGCGCCATGAAGGTTTGCATCAGCGCAGGGCACGGCAAGAAAATCCGCGGCATGTCGTCGGAATGGCTGGACGAGGTGGACGAGGCCCGCCGGGTCACGTCCGCGGTTGGCAACAATCTGCGCGAGGCCGGCGTGGATGTGGCGACCTACTGGGATGATATCTCGACTACGCAGAGCGAGAACCTTGAGCGCATCTGCGATTGGCACAACGCGCAGGGTTCGCACGACTTAGATGTGAGCGTGCATTTCAATGCCAGTAACGGCCAGGGGCACGGCACCGAGGTGTTCTACACGTCCTCGGCCGGCCATGAATATGCCGACGCGATTTGCGATGCGATCTGCGAGGCGTCTGGGCTGACCAACCGCGGCGCCAAGAACGACGACACGATCGGCGGGCTGTACTTCCTGTCGCACACGAACGAAGTTGCGGTGCTGATCGAGGTGTGCTTCGGCGATAACGAAACTGATTGCGTCACCTATTACGATGAATTCGACAACATCTGCGAGGCGATCGATCGCGCGATCTGCGAGGTGGGCGATCATGACGATGGCGACACCAGCCCACCCGATCCCGAGCAACCCGACGATGACGTGTTGTTCAGCGCGACCGGAACCTGCTCGACCTTTGGCGGCCCCGACGACACCGGCGTCAGTCCGAGCGAAGGGTTGGCGTTCTTCTACGAAGTGAACGATGCGCCCTGGCTGTTCCTGAAATCGCAGCCACCCGGCACAACCGGCCTCGCCCGGCGCATGGACCCATCGGTGTTCTTCGTGGCCTGCCGTTGGGTGTACGAAGACACCAGCAAGGACATGCTCGGCCACAGCGGCCAGATGGCGATGGTGACCAACAAGAAAACCGGCGTGCAGCGGCTGGCACACCCTGCCGATTGGGGGCCACATGAGGAGCAGACCGGCCGGGCCGCGGACCTGAGCCCGGCGCTGGCCAAAAGCCTTGGGGTGAGCACCGACGATGTCGTATCAGTCGTGTACCCCTGGCGCTCGCCTAGTTAGGCGCGGCCTGCTGGTGATTGTGATCGAAGCCCAGTACGGCGCCGCTGGCATCGCGCGAGGTGTCATCCAAGATGCAGTATAACTGCACGCGCCGCACGTCGGTCGATCGCAGGATCGTGCCGGCATAGGCGTGGGCGGTGTCGAGCGTTTCGAAAGACTTGGCGCGCTGGTCCAGCTTGGTGCCTCCGACCTTGCGCCAGACCATCACGACGAACGGATATTTTGGGATCACGGTTTTTCCTCCTTGACGCATTAGAATTTTCAGCGTGCGTTCCAGCCTGATATTTTCCTCGGCCAGCCGGACCAGTTCGGCCCGCAGCCGTTTGATGGTGTCGCTGGCGGTGCTCACGGCTTGGGCTCCAGTGCGCGGCTCATCGCAGGATCAACCCGAACAGTACAAAACCGAACGTAAGTAATTGCAGAAAACAAATAGTTGCCAACATCAGCCTATCCTCGGGCCTCATGGCTTTGGCTCCAGTGCGCGGCGGGCGATGCGCGGCACATCAACGTCTGCGCCAAGCCTCACAGCCCCGTTAGCATAGATGTTCGCAATCTCTTGCAGCGCCGCCCGCAGCCGCTCGTTGTCTTGCAACACGCGCTCGTACCAATCAGCCGGAACGTGATCGGTCATGGCTTTGGCTCCAGGGCGCGGCGGGCAAGCGTCCTGATCCACGGTGGGACGGCGTCGTCATCGGCCAAGGCTTGCAGCGCCTCCCGCAGCCGTTCGTTGTCGCGCAACACGCGCTCGTACCAATCAGCCGGAACATGGTCGGTCATGGGGGTGCCATATCCAATTGGGTTGAAGTGATCGCGGTGCCCCGTCAGGAATGCCACGATCTGCTCGGGCTTGGCGTCCTTCATCGCAGCGGCACCGCGCAGCCGGTGAGCACGATCGCCAGAAATGTGCCGATCCCAATACAAAACAGTATCCAGCCCAGCGGTGTTGCCCACCATGGCACCATTATCTTGCCCTCGGCTTGCGGACGATCTCGCCTGCGAAATTTCGCCAGGCTGTGATCTTGCGATTGCGGCGGATGCCAGCGGCGGTCGAGCGGACGCGGTTGCTCTTGGCAATTGCGGGTATGTCGGTCTTCGAAGTCTTGGTTTGATGACAGGCGGCGCACAGGCATTGGATATTCTCCAGGCTGTTGTCGTGGGAGAATTCCGATGGGTTGATGTGATCATAAGCAAACTTGCCCGGTATCAGCAGCCCGCCGCAGCCTTCACAGCGGCCCTTGGCGCGGCGCCAAGCGGCGAGCCGGACGGCCTTGCTGAATTCAACGCGCATGGTCGGCCACGTCATCGGCGAATTTCACGCCGCGTTTGGTGCCTTCGGCGAGGATGAATTCGATGAAACTCACCATGTCGCGCTTGGACATTTTTGATGATTGATTGCCGTACGGGATGAATACCTTGCAATCGAGCGACGGCAGGAATTCGATCTCCTGGCCCCAGGCATGCAGGAATATTGCCTTCCATCGTTCGGGCTCATAGTAGTTTCCGCAGTGGTTCCACTGTTGCGACACCTCGGTGAGCATGGCCCACATCTTTCGGTTTTGCTCGGCGGTGCGGCGATCCCCTTCCTCCTGCACAATCATCTTGTAGGCATTGCCTGCGGTGAATGATTGCTCGGCCAGCCGGCTGAACCTGTCCATTGGTTCCAATGCCGAGCCGTTCCACACGTAGAACATCGGGGGGGCGCTCATTTGGCTTCACTCTGCTTGAATAAGCGATGGGTTTGCTGCATCCCCTTGGCAAATTCCTCTAATTCTATGTCGTAGAAATCCAGCAACCAGACGATCTGATAGGTCATTATGCTGATCATATCATTGGCGGCCTCGTGCGGTTTGAGGCGGCCCATCTTGTAGAGTTCGATGCTGTCATCGAACCAGACATCATGCTTGTCCTTGATGCGCTCCATCAGGTCATTGCGGATTTGCTGGCGGCTCATGCTGCTACCCTCTGCCCATAAGAGCGAACGCGCGCGACCATGGCCTGCAGTTCGTTGTTGAAGCGCGCAAGTTCGTCCATCAGCATGTCGATGTACTTCTCGTCGCGCTCGGCGCGGCGCACGAACATCGGCATGCCCGGCCAGTACACGCAGAGATCAACCCACTTGCGGCCGGTGACCAGCAGCGCACCCTGACACTGTGCGATGTGCTCAGGCGGAAACCGATCGGCGTCATGGGTGGCGATCAGCAGTTCCGGCTTTTGCGTCTTGATCTCCAGCACGCCGTCGTCGCCCAGCAGGGCGTCCGGGCTGCAGCCGACATAGGCCCTGCGCACGAACCCCACCCGCGTCGGCCGGGTATTGTTCCAGCCGAAAATGTAATTGGCGCGCGCCTCGTCCTCCATCCGGCTACCGCGCTCCATTTCGGGCGAGCGGAATGTTTCGGCTGGCTGGCCGGTGATGATCTCGCCGGCAAGGCGGCGCATGTAAGTGGAGCGCACCTTGCCTTCGCCCTTGGCAAGCACGTCCTTGAAGCAGGACGCGGTCGGGATGCCGAGGCGGGCCTGAAACCATTCCGGCGATCCCTGGACGCAGTCGATGATCTCCACTGTCATTGCGTTTTCCATTTTGCGGCGCCCGGCGACTTCGGCCATATCATAATTTTCTGCCGCAGCATTTCGTACAGGGATGCCGGCACCTCGGCCAATTGGTCGTGGCCGACCGACTTGACCAGCAGTTCGATCCACTCCTGCTGCACATCGGGATCGCAGTATTCGCGCGCCTTCTCCCAGACGTATTCCATCTGCTCGGCGTTGAGCAGTTTTTCCGTGCTGTCCTTGCCATTGGAGCCGCTGGTGGCGTTGGCGTCGTCATCCTCGTCGGCGGCAATGCCGATCAAGGCACTCAGCGAATAGCGGCGCGCATAGGTTAATGCCGAGCCTATCTCCTGCGGTTTGCCGGACATCGGCAGGGGGTGTTCGCTGGCGATCCACTGGCCAGACGTATGCAATAGCCGCGTATGCAAGACACCCTCGCCGATCGTCTGGACGAAGGCGAGGCCATTGGTGGACAATGGCTTGCGCGCGGCGTTGATGATGGCGGCCAGATCGGCATATCGTGACTTAAAATGCGGATTGGTCCGGTTCATGACGGCGTTTTCCATCATGCCCTGAGCGGCGGCCAAGGCGGCGGCCAACTCGCTAATTTGTTCGGACGTGTTCATTGGCAGCATTCCTCGCAGGCCCATGTTTCGATCTGGTAGGCCCATGTGCGGTAGAGCGGGCGCTTCTTGCCGCAGCAATCGCATTCGCCGAAGGGCTGATCGTCGGCGCGCTCGTCATCGGGCGAGGCGAGTTTCCAGTCGTCATATGTGCGGTAGCGGGTCATGACGTGCCCTCTGCCTTGGCGATGGCGGCGCGGGCTGCGTCAACAAGGTTTTTCGGCCCGATGTAGTGGGTTGCCTCGCCGTTGAGGTAGTCGGCGCGCGGATGCGCCTTGTTGACGATGGCTTGCAGCGCCGCCAGCAGATCGGGCGCGGCGTCCCGCAGGCGCTTGTCTGCCCGCAGTTTTTCGCGTTCTCGTGCGAGAAACTTCTGGTGGGCGATCTGGGCATATTCGTTCAACATCACTCTGCTCCGTCTGATGTCGCCAATTCGGCGTCCTTGCGGGCCTGCTCGACCTGCTCGCGCAGTTCCTTCACGCGCTCGCGATCCAACGGCATCCCCATCCCGAACTCGGCGATTTCGAGCCGGATTTGGAGGGCGCGGAAGTGTTGTTTGGGGGTCATGACACCTTCTTTATCGGGTTGGCTTCGATCCAGCGCATTGCGAGATCGAGCGATGTGGTCACATGGAGCGGGTATAAAAAGCAGCTATTTGCAAAAACCTTCACGATCGGCTTGTTGGGATTGCCGTTCGTTTCAACCCTTCTGCCGAGATAAAACATGTGCTGGGCGGCGTGTTGTTTGGGGGTCATGACGCCCCCTCCAGCTTGCGGATGAGGGTGACGAGGGCCTCGGTGCCGGCGTTGATCGGGGCCTGCAGTTCGGCGCGCTTGGTGTCGTCCGTTACGTTGGCCATCTGCCAGCCGATCGACAACCCGTTGAGGGCTTCGTAAGCTGCGTCGAGAATTTCTTGGGTGGTGGCGGTCATTTGTCCTGCTCCCGTTTCGATGACCCTGTATGTCACAAGCTGTGACCTAGGTCAACACCCCATCCATGTTATTTTTTGGACGGGGAATGCCGGCGCGGCGTGCGTCACCACCGCGCCGGGCCATTGTTGCGGGGCCTTACGAACGGCGTTATATATCACGTCTTGAAAATCACCACAGGACGTGTCATGCCTCGACGCATGCTTGTTTCCAGCGCGACCGAAGCCATCAACGTGCTGGGCGGCACCAACAAGGTCGCCGCCATCTTCGGTATCAGCTACCGGGTGGTCAGCAACTGGCACACCCGCGGCCTGCCGCCGGATACCTACTATGTGATGGCGCCACGGCTGACCGCGCGCGGCTGCACGTTCAGCCCGCTACTGTTCGCCCAGAAGGAACCCCGCCGCCGGCGGGCCAAGGCCGCCGATCAACCCCTAACCCTCTAAAGAGGACAGCATGGCTGACCGATTGACCGACATCGTGCTCGGGCTGCAACGCATGGCCGATGGCGCCCGGATGCGGGCCGAGGATCTCGAATACAGCCAGCGCGAGGAACGCTACGAACTCATCCACTACCTCGACCAACTGCTGACCATGGTGGACAAGCTGCGCGGCTCGCTGCTTGAGGATCGCAAGCGGCTGGTGGAGCACGAGCGGCCGGCGCAACTTCCGCAAACTCCGCAAACTCCGCAAATGCCCCGGGTGGTCAAGCAGGGGCCGCGGGAGGCCGCGGGATGAACCGGGTCGATATCTTCGGCTCGGAACTCAGCCTGGATCTGGCGCTCGACGGCTTCGATCTGGACCTGATCGGCTTTGATTGTTCCGACGAATTGCTCGATGAATATCACGAAGACCCGAAGGCTTTCCGCTGGCGGTGCCCGTTCAATCCGGGCTGCGGCGCGCAGAGTTATGCCGGGTGCCCTATGCGCGATTGGCGGGCAAAGCGGGCGCTGATCTCAAACCCGCCGGGGCGGCAGCAGTGATCACGGTCGACCTGACCTGGGGCGAGGTGTTCCAGGCCGGCCTGATCGCCCTCATGCGGATGGTCAAGAACCTGCAGGTCGGCGCCAAGGAACGCTATGGCGCCCAAGGCATAAGCCTCGACTATGATTTCAACGGCTGTCTGGGCGAACTCGCGCTGGCCAAATGGACCGACACGTTCTGGTCGGGAAGCCTCGGCAACTACCGCGCCAGGGATGTCGGCGTCTGGCAGGTACGAGCCGCCGGGCGCCTTGATGGCCGGCTGATCCTGCACCCCCCAGACAGCGACGACGACCAATTCGTGCTGGCGCTGGTGCCGCACGACATGCTGCCGCGGGTGTTCCTGCGCGGCTGGACCCGCGGCCGCGACGGCAAGCGGCAGGAATACTGGACCGATCCCAACACCGGCCGGCCGGCGTTCTTCGTGCCGCAGGAAATTCTGCTCGATATGGAAGAATTGGCAGCAGGAGGCAACCTATGAGCAAGGCGTGGATGCCGATGTACTGGGGCGACTACCTGGCCGACACCGGCCATCTGACCATGGCGCAGCACGGGGCCTACCTGCTTTTGATTGCGCACTATTGGCAGCATGGCGGGCTGCCAACCGACACCCGCCGGCTGCAGCGAATTGCCAAGTGCCCTAACAACTACTGGAAGAAAACATGGGAGGAGATACAACCGTTTTTTTCACTTCAAGTGAACAAGTTCGGTTCACTTGAAGTGAAGCATAAACGCATCGACAGGGAATTAGAAAAAGCTTCAACAATCGCTCTTAAGCGTCAGGTTTACGGGGCAAAAGGCGGTTGGGCCAATCGCGGAAAGACCAACCAAGAACGCAATTATGGCAAGCAATTGCTTAAGCAAACGGTCGACCAATCACAATCACATAGTAATCTTACTTCCTTCTCTGTAGCCGCGCGAGGTGCAAGAAAGCGGCCAACCGAGGAAGAAAGATAAGGGAAGAGCGCCATGGGCTACTGGTTCAAGCAGGAAGAACAGAACAAACGCTATCCGCCCCGCCGCCACCCCGACCCAATCCCCCCAGGCCAATCATTCGAGGAACTCACCGCCGCCCACGGCAAACCAAACGGACCCTTCGATAAGGAACGCCAATTGCCATACAGCGCGGTGGACAAATGATCCGGGTCATTTCCCTGGGCGCCGGCGTCCAATCGACCACCATGGCGCTGATGGCGGCGCACGGCGAACTAACGCCGATGCCGGACTGCGCCATCTTTGCCGACACCGGATGGGAGCCGGCGGCGGTCTACGAGCACCTTGACCGGCTGGAGGCGGCGCTGCCGTTCCCGGTCTATCGGGTGACCGCCGGCAACCTGCGGGCTGACGTGCTTGCTCGCAGCAACACGACCGGCGGCCGTTTTGCTGCGGTGCCCTGGTTCATGCGGATGCCCAATGGCGACGACGCCATGGGCCGCCGGCAATGCACCAAGGAATACAAGCTGCGGCCAATCCAGCGTGAGGTGGTTCGCCAAATGGGCGGTCGACCCAAGGCCGGCGTGGAAATGTGGATCGGTATTTCCACCGACGAGGCGATGCGGGTGAAGCCGTCGCGGGTGCAGTATGTCGTCAATCGCTGGCCGCTGATCGAGGCCCGCAAAAACCGCAGCGATTGCAAGGCCTGGTTGGAACGGGCGGGCTGGAACGCCCCACGCTCGGCCTGCATTGGCTGTCCATTCCGCAGCGACGAGGAATGGAAGGCGTTAACTCCCGCCGAACTCGCCGACGCGATCGAGGTGGACGCCGCGATCAGGCATCAGCCCAAATTCAAGGGCGAGCAATTCGCCCACCGCAGCATGGTGCCACTGTCCGAGGTGGATTTCAGCGACCGCGGGCAACCTGATCTATTTGCCAACGAATGCGAAGGCATGTGCGGAGTGTGACCCATGAACCGATATGTCATCATGGCCCGCGAAAACTGGCCAGGCGCCGTCATGCGCGAAATCTGCCGCTGCAACTCCAATGCCGGCGATATCCGCAACGCCCTCGCCGACTACACCGTTACCGGCTCACAAGGCACTCGAATATATAAGTATAACCACGTTGAAATCCTTAAGGTTTCTGTCCGAAAGCAAAGGGAACAAAAGGGGGAGGAAGGCGCCCAAATGAAACGACCCATCAGAAATGTTGATGACTTTTCCGGCAAGCCATCTGCAAATCAGATAGCTTGCGTGCTTGAGCAGATCGACGCCATGAGGGCAGGCAATGGCGAGCAAGCGGCGCAAGGGCCGGCCGCGGAAGCCCGGCCACCGTTACCGATCGGGAAATCTGAGATCGAGCAGTGATCCGCGAATATCGCCGGCGGCCGTCGCCGCGTCGCAGCCGCACCGCAAGGGCCTTGGAGATCATGCGGCCTCGCAACTCGCGGAGAGTGAACTGGGCCGGTTGGTCCTTAGAGGTCAGATCAGCGCGCTCCAATACCTCGCCGGACAACGCTACGCCGCCCAGTGGCGAGCCTACCTCGCAACCATCGATGGCCCCAGGAGCCCACAGCGAGGGCAAGGACGAGGAAACCCCTGCGCCGGGTGTGATGGACCGGATCGAGCCGACAACTGCGCCTGCGGCCGCGCCAGGCGATCCTGGGAGCGTTCCGTATCGTTCCTATCTCCCGCGGAAATCATGGTGACCGCCCGGGTGGCGGTCTGGGATTGGCCGTGCCGGCCGATCGATCTGATCGTGCTGCGCTGTGGATTGACCATGTTGGCCGATGTTTTGGGATTGACAACGCGGAACAAATCGCGGCCTGTGGAAAACCTCAATCCCAACTATGTCCGATAAGCCTCGCATTGATTGGATTGCCATCGGGTTGTGGCTCGATGCGGTCGTTGTCGTCAGCTATGTGGCCTACGTTCTGCACCTCGGGCTGGTGATCCGGTGAAGTTTTATCCCGGCCTCGATCATGCCCATCATGCGGCCAACCTCGACCGGGCGTTCATCAGCATCAACACCGTGCGCGGCCGCAAAAAGCCGGTGCCGTCGAGCGATTGGATACTCGACAGCGGCGCCTTTCGGGAGATTGAGCAATACGGTGGCTATCGGCATGAGCCGGCCGACTACGCCGCCGAGGTCAACCGGCTGGCCGCGATCAATCCCGGCCTGCATGTGGCGGTATCGCAGGATTGGATGTGCGAGCCGTTCATGTTGGCCAAGACCGGCCTGACGGTCGCCGACCACCAGCGGCTGACGATCGAACGTTACGATGCTTTGCGGCCGCTGGTTGATGTGACGCTGATGCCGGTGCTGCAGGGATATGCGCTCGGCGACTACCTCGACCATATCGACCAGTATGGCGACCGGCTCAAACCCGGCATGCTGGTGGGCGTCGGCTCGGTCTGCAAGCGCAACGTGGACATGCGGACGATCGAGGCGATCCTGTCCGCAATCAAGCGCAAGCGGCCTGATCTGCGGCTGCATGGGTTCGGCATCAAGATCACGGCGCTCGGCAGTGGTGTGGTGCGCGATTGCCTGCATTCGGCCGACAGCATGGCCTGGTCGTTCGCAGCCCGATACGAGGGGCGCGACGCCCATGATTGGCGCGAGGCCGCGGCCTACGCCAAGCGGATTGAGGTGATGCCCTACCAGTATGGCTGGGCGTTTTGACACCGGCCGAACTCATGCGTGAATTGCGGGCCGAGCGCAAACGCCGCGGCATCCGGTTGAGCGATCTGCAGCAGGCGGTCGGCTACCACCGCACCGCGATCGGCGCCTGGGAGCGCGGCAAACACTCGCCGCCGCTGGTGGCGCTTTACGATCTATGCCAGGCGATCGGCGTGGAATTGACGATCGATCTAGCACCGACCGATGTGCGACCTCCTCGCGCTGGCGACGGTCGGGTTAGCGGCCGGCGGGTTACCCTGTCCTAGAGGCCCGCCGGTCCGATTTGCCGTCTGCGGCGTTGTACCCAACGAAACTAAACCCCCAAGGAGGCGACCATGGCGCAACACGACACCCACGAGAAGGCCCAGCCCGAGCAGAAAGGCCCAGAAATCGTCGACATTGACCTGACGACCAAGTTGCTGACGATCGCCCACCACTCGGCGAACGACGCCGGCCTGCGGGCTGTCCACGCGGCAGCGCGCAATCAACTGGCGAAGGTCAACGCCACCATTCAGGAGCAGATCGATAAGGTTCGGAAGGCCGAGGCGGACAAGATCGCCGCGGCCGAAGCCAAGGCGGCCGACGAGGCCCTGGCGGCCAAGCACAAGGCCGAGGACGAGGCAGCAGCCGCGGCTAAGAAGGCCGCCAAGAACGAGGCCGGACATCACGCCTGATTTGTGAGAGAGTGGCCCGGATCGCACGGGCCTGCCGGACACCCCCCGGCTGGCGTTTGCCGATCAGACCGCCGGGTTCGAAGCGACGGACAGCCGCACGGCGGCAACGCGACCGACAACCGACTTGCGAGCAGGCGGTGCCGGGGGCAGGCCGGCGCCGCCGATCGTCAACACCGTACCCCTTAGCAGGTTCCACGCTGTCACGCAATGTGTCGGATATCCGACGCAACAGGATGTGACAATCACAGCCGGCGTGTATATGCTCGATGCATGCACCACAACGTCTACACGTTTTTCTCAGTTCATAACTGCCTCGACGAGGAGTTCGACGCGCCCGACATCGCGGCCGACCATGACCTGTGCCAGGCGATCGTCGCCGGCCGGATGGGGCTGCATCCCGAGGCGTGGAGCAATCGAAGTGCGCTGACCGCTGTCATACCGTTGGGGTTTTCGGGATACGAGCAGCAGCCGCCGGCTTATGTGCCGTACGAGCGGCATTATCATCCCTCGCCGGCCGACCTGAAGGCGGCCTGGCACTGGCCGCGGCCGGTGGAGGAGCCGCCCCCGCGGCGCAAGCCAGGGCCAAAGCCGAAGCGCGAGCGGCCGGCCTGGCACTGGGTGCCGCCGGCCGAGCGGTCATCGAACGATGCGCCCAGCTATGGCACGCTGCAGCTAACCTGCGACGTGTGCGACCGGGCGCGGTTCGGGGGCTTTGTGAGTTACCACGGCGATCGGCCGTTCAAGGTAGCCGAGATCCGGGCGCTCGGTCACAAGAAGGGCTGGACCTGCATTGCCGGCACCGATCGGTGCCCGGCCTGCTCAAAGGCCGCCGCGGTAAATCCCGTAGGCAACGGCACAGGCGGCGACCAGGGCCACGAACAGCACGCCTAGCGCGGTCATCAGCACGACCACATCGCCCGACATTCTCAGAACACCCACAGCGCCATCATCACCATGAGGATGTAGAGCATCCCGCCCACGATCGCACCTTGCCAGCCGGCGGTCATGGCATAATAGCCGACGCAGACGATCCCGAGCGCGACCAGCAGCAAGTCAATGCGGCGGATGCCGCGGCTTACGTTGACATCACCCCATCGGCAGAATGCGTCCCAGGAGGACGCGAGGCGGCGTGGGATTGGTATCCGCATTGCTGGCGCTCCAGTTTGTCGAGGCGTTTCTGCAGGGTTCGCACCTCGGCCAGCAGCCAGGTGATGCAGCCGTCCTGGGCGTGCAGCCGCTCAAGCATTTGGCGGTGCAGCCATTGGCGGCCGGGCTCGTCGGGATTGTATTTTTTGGTGGGCATGGGTTCCCCCTGAAAGTGGCCCCGCCGGCCAGAGGTGCTAACCGGCGAGGCCGTGTCGCCTAGCGCATCGGGCAGCTAGGCAACGGCGTTGCGGCGTCGGCGATGCAGGCCGAAGAGGCCGAGGCACGCTGCAATGACGCCGGGAATGCCGGCGCCGATCGCGGGCGCAGGCACGACGGTTGGGACGAGGAAGAAGCTTTCCGCGCCGTCGCTGGTATTGCTCCAACGCGCGAGGAATGCGATCTGCGTGTTGGCATTGATGTCATTCCGGTCGATGTCGAAACCGCTGATGGTATAGTCGGGGAAGCCGTTGCCATTGTTGAGCGTCGGCAGCGACATATGGATCTGGCCGGTGTCGGCCAGGATGATCTTGTTCGCCAAATCCACGACAACGAACCGCTCCAAGATTTCTGGGCCGGCGCCTTGGGCGGTGTTCACGTCGATGCCGACGTTGATAGTCCCTGCCAGGTTGTTCAACAGGAATGCCTTGAGGAAGCTATCGAGATAGCCGGTGCCCAACGTGTTGTTATCAAGCTGGACGCCGCCCAATTCGGCGGTCGATGACGTTGCGAACGTGGAGATATTGCCACCCTGCTTGTAGTTGTTGTAGCCGAAGGTGGCATCCTGCTGCGGCTGGGTGGTGCCGCAGATGATGCACTGAATGTTCTGCGGCTGGTTGCCCGCGGGGATCGGGCCGGACACCGTCAACGTCGAAGTGAAGGCGTTGGTCACGAACGCGGTGTCGTTCAGGGGGTTCAAGCCCCCGCCGAAGTCGAACTCGATAGCCTGCGCTGGCAAGGTAGCGAGGGCTGTTCCCGCCAGCAGGAGGGCCGCTAGGGTTAGTCGCTTCATCTAGGTTTTCCTTCTGTTGCTACAGTAGCGCGGAAACGCTGTCACGAAGCGTGGGCCAGCGCCATTTAATTCTTTTGGACGGGCATTGATTAACGTCACAGACTGTGACAGGTTCTCCTGCTAACGCAGGAGGGATTATGAGGACCACGCTTATCGCCGCTGCGATCGCGATATCGGCCGCGCCTGTCGCAGCGCAGGAAAGCATCCACGTCAAGACGGCGTCACCGTTTCCCTCCACCATCACTGCGGTGCCGTTGCTGGAACAATTGGCCAAACCTGCCATCGGGGTCATCACACCGGCGCCGGTCGAACGACAGCATCCGGAAACCACCATTATCATCAAGTTCGGCCGCGGCGGCCTGATGCACGAGCATACGTTGCGGTTTGCCGACTACCGGCTGACCAAGGCCAAGGTGGAGGTTCGCGGCCCCTGCTATTCGGCCTGCACGATCGTGCTG
>Ga0157376_10001289_pt1 | contig 16510 bp, 13 predicted proteins | sample M45metaG_FD_121801 | JGI IMG/M metagenome (GOLD analysis project Ga0157376, IMG submission 121801) | Miscanthus rhizosphere microbial communities from Kellogg Biological Station, Michigan, USA - M4-5 metaG | ecosystem: Host-associated > Plants > Roots > Rhizosphere > Soil | place: USA: Michigan... | reverse complement strand
GACGGTGATGTGCTCCAGCGTCTGGTTTTGCCGCATCAGGTCGAGGTTGTAGTCGACCCGGATGCCGAAGAGCTCGAGCAGCGGCGCGACCATGTCCTTGTGCTGGCCAGTGAGGCAGTTTCGGTTCTCGATCAGGCGCGGGTGCTTTTCCAGTTCCGAGATGACGGGAGCCATCTTGATGGCTTCGGGGCGGGTGCCGAAGACGGTGAGGACTCTAAGCATGTTGGCCTTTTCCGCCCATTTTCAGAAGATACGCGTCGAGAAAGTATTTCACGGCCCAACTGATCTCCGCCCCGGGAATGTATTTTGCACCCTTGCCGTAGCTGCCGAAGAAGCCACCCGAGCGGTTCTGAATCTTCTCCAGGTAACGGATGGCAAGGTCGGCCCGCTGCCGGTTGCCCAGCGTGTACCAGACGACGGCGTACTGGGCCATGCCGGTCGAGCAGACCCAGTCCACGTCGGGATAGCCCGGAATGCCGCCGTCGCGGCGCTGGCATCGTTCCACGTCCGCCATGCCGCGGGTCACGAGCTCGATCTCCCCCATTTCGCAGAGCGCTTCCATGGCATAGGCATGAAAGTGCGACAGCCGATTGAACGGTACAAGTGCCTCCTGTTTCTTGTAATACGAAAGCACGAAACGGGCCGCCTCCACGTACTCGGGGACGCCCAGCAGCTCGCCTGCCTGGGCGAGCGGAGGCAGCACATAAGTGTGGATAAGATCGTTTGCAATGCCGGTCCACAGTTCCGTCGACGGCGTGGTGAGGCGGCCGTCCGAGGCGACCTGTTTCATGACCCAGTCGCATGCCTTTCGCAGTGGCGTCTCGATGCCGTCCATATCCTTCAGCGCCGCGCAGAGCCCGCGCATCACTTGTCCGGTGTCGAAGGTATACGGTACTCCGTCGGGAGCGGGGAACGCGCCATCCGGCAACTGAATCGAAAGCAGCCAGCGTATGCAGGCTCTTGCGAGCTCCCGCTCACCCCAGTTGTAGAGCGTCGGGACGAAATAGCCCGTCACCTCCGGATACGGCACGGGCTCCTTGGTATGCACAATGACACCCTGACCCGCCACCATGTGGTGCCTGAACCAGTCCATGGCCCGTTCGTAGCTTGGTTTTCGTTTCTGCAGGAAAAACATTCAACCTTCCTCGCTCAATTGGAACTTCCGGGCCTCGCGCTTGGTCTTTTCGCTACGCGATGCGGCCCAAATACGTCGTTGTCTGGGGATTCAAGGTGTGAAAGAATTGCTGCTCCGGATTTTGGCATTGGAGGTCCCCCGACGGGGGCCTCCGCGCATGTTGGGGCATGGGTGCAGAACCCGAGGGAGTCGAGCATGTTCGCAATCCGTCTATTGAGGACCGTAGTCATCACCGCGGCGATGTTGGCGGCGACGTTGGTATCGAGTGTCGCAGCCGCGTCCGACGACGAAATCCCGGTGAACGAATACGTAACGCTGCCGAAGTTCTGCTGGTTTCAGTTCAGTGGGGGCCGGGTGGGTGGTCACGATCTGGGTCCGGAAGCCAACGTGACGAATTGTGGCCCACATATGAATCACTATTGCTACGGCCTGCTCGATCTCCAGCGCGCGAAAAGGGCGAAGAACATCTCCGACCGCAAAATACTGCTCGGACTCGCCCGACAGCATACGGTTTACACGCTAACCGGGATGAAAGCAGACGGCACTCTCGGGACGTGCTCCATAACCCCCCACGTCGAGGGAACGATGCGGGACATCAATCTTCAAATGCAGATCTACAACATCAAGTCGAAGTAAGTAGCGCTATTGCGCGGCCGCGCAACCGTTTGCTCATTTGGCGGGCTCCTTGATTCGAAGAATCTGATTACCGCCCACGCCCGTCAATTCCTGGACCGCTCCGCTCGGCCACTGGACGCTGATTTTTTCCACGCGGGCGTTCTTGGCCAACCCGAAATGAAGGCGGCTGTGATTCTGGCCGCGGTGGTGAATCCCGCCATCCTGAATTCGCGTCTGCGTGACGCCACCCGCGCTCACGCGAACGCGGGCCCCGATGCCGTCACGGTTCGACGTCGTTCCCTCCAGATCGATTTCGAGCCAGTGGTTGCCCGTGTTGCATAGGTTGCGATACAGGCGATAGCCGCCATCCTCGGAAGGCATCCCGAGGCTTCGGCCCATGCTCCCTCCGGTGGCGACGAAGAGATCGAGACAGCCGTCGCGATCGAAGTCGACTGTCGTCACCGAATCGCCGACCCCGCTGCGTGGACCAGCGGCTCCCCCGGCCAGCGGGACGACGTCGAAGTACCCGTCCCCCCGGTTGAGCAGCAGAAGGTTCTCCTGCTTGCCGATTTCACCCGATGCAAGCACGAAGAGATCGAGGTGCATGTCGTTGTTGAAATCGCCGGCCACCACGTTGACTGCGGCGATGGCCCTCTTGTTGATGCCGCGCTTGTCACCTTCTTCCACCAGGCTGCCGCCACGGTTCATGAACAGCCGCTGCGGCGCTTCTTCGGCCTTCGCTGGCTCGCCGATCGCGGTAAGCTCGGTTATCGGCTCGGTCGAAATCACCTTGAACGCGATCTGCTGAGGCCTGGTCTTGCCGCCCGGCGTCGGATCGCGGGCGCCGGAGACGAACACCCGCCACGTGTCCGGCGCCGTCAGCCCTATATAGACTCCCGCTTGCGCGCCCGGCTCATAGGACGTGGCACCGGCAACCTCCGGCGCATCTGGCGCGAGTGAAAAGCTCAATCCCTGGGGATGCGCTCCCTTCTCGCCGATGTAGATCCTGTCCACCGACGCGATATCCGGGGAATAGGCGGATCCGACCCGAAAGCCGACTTTGCCTTTCGTACGGAAGCTGAAACCCCACTGCTTGCCGACATTCGCTTCGTCGATCCAGGTGTCCGCGATCAACTCGTTGTCGTTCGGTCGTCCGAGCGCTACCGGGCCGGGGGGGTTCTTGCGCGCCAGAAAGAGGTCGATCGAACCGCTGTTGTCGAAATCGCCGGCGGCGATGTCCTCGAATGCCGTCGCCGGGAGCAGGTTCTGCTCGCGCGCGGGCAGCGCCGAGATATCGAATATCTGCGAAGCGACATTCTTCCCCTCGACCTTGCATACCAGGTCGACGTGCGCGTCGGCGCCGAGCTCGGTCACGATGCAAAAGACCGGCGATCTCGACGCGAACTTCAGCGCATCGGAGTCTTCGACAAACGCGTCGCCTTGCCGCAGGAATGTAAAGGGCGGCGTCCGATCGTCGAATCGGGCTTCGGCCCCTTCGAAGAGATCGAGCCGGCCATCACGGTTGAGGTCGACCCATAGCGGCATGCGCGAACGGTTGTACGGATTGGCAACCCCCATGCCCGTCGCCATGTCGTCGAACTTCTTGCCACGATTCATGAACAGTCGCTTGGGCTCCGAGCCCACGCCCTGGCCTGCGCCGGTCATCTGGACGAGGTCGAGCCGGCCGTCATTGTCGATGTCGGCCCATGCGGCGCCGTGCTTGTCGCCGCCGAGGTCTCCCGGCGCGAAAAATTCCTTGGTCACATCGGCGAAGCGCCCCTTGCCGAGGTTTCGAAACAACTGCGCGTCGCTGAGGTGGTTCGTTACGTAAACGTCCGGCAGTCCATCACCATCGAAATCTCCCCACGCAACACCGTGGGTCATGCCGACATACGACACCAATCCGGAGGAGGTCGTCACCTCTTCGAACAGCTTGGTGGGAACCGTGGGCGCGTTGCAGCCGGCCAAGAGGCCGAACAGCAGCGCGATCGAACGCGAAAACGAGACGGTCCGCATCGCCCGTATCAGACTTCGATCCACTCTTTGTCGGCCACCATCGGGCGCAGCTCGTCGTACGCCCACTTCGCAAACGGGTGATTGAAGCAATCACGCGCCGCCACCTCGGGGAATTCGCGCTGGCCCACGTCGTTACGTAGAAAGACAGCATTGAATCCGTGTCGCTCGCACCCGACCAGCCGATAGCCTTTCTTCGCCGCCAGCTTGACGAATGCAGGCAGCGATGCGCCGGAATAGATGCCAAAACCCTTGAAGAAGCCGGCCCGAAAATCCGGACTGTACGGTACCGTAACGGAGCGCTCGCTTCCCCAGATCGCCTGCACTTCGGCAATTACCACCCGCGGCGACACGACTTCGATGGCATTCCACAGCCAATAGTCGATCCCGTCGATGTCCAGCGAAAGGAGATCGACCTCGCCGCGAAATCCATTGCCGCCGATCAGCGAGTCGACATTCTCGGCCGTGATCCAGGCGTGCACGAACCGTGGCGGATAGAGAAAAGTATCTGGATGGGACGCGAAAATTTGCCGGCCGCGCGCGACGTTCGCTTCGACGCCGTCGAACAACATTCCCGTCCACCCGTGATTGATGATGAGATTCGACGTGTTGCACTGTTCGCCCGTGCCGGCGCATATCTCGACGCAGTGCTTGTTGGTCGTTCCGATAATGGAGAAGACGTACCAGAGAATTCCGTCCTCGCCGTTTTGCGAATAATTGCGGAACTCGATGTCGTCGAACGCGCAGCGGATGCCTTGGCCGGCCAGCTCGCGATACTTGAGCGCCAGCAGGATCTGGGTGCCGCGATCGACGTGCGGACTCCGCTGCTCTATTCGTTGCGCAACTGCGGAGAGCTCATTCAGCGTCGTCGTATGTCCTTCGAGCTGCGCTGTCACGCCCGCCGCCAGCGCGGTACGACGCGCCACGTTCTTGAACGAAGACTTCAGATCCATCGCTGTGCATCCCAGGCGGCATTGAGGTGGGGCGATTGTCTCATGGCTCGCGGATCCGGTTCGTGGGAGTGAGTCCCTCGACCAGCGCGCGCATGCCGCGGGAAAAGGCGCTGCGGGGGCGCACTCTGCCCGAGCAGACTTCGTAAAACCGGCGTGCGGAATGCGCCGGCGTGAAGGCCTCGGAGGCGGCGTGCCGAGCAGCCCGCGTCGCGAACGTCGCGTAGCGGGCGGCATCGTCTTGCACGGTGCCGATCGCATCAACCCAGGCGGCGGCGTTGAGGTAGTCCTCGACCAGGAGTCCCCCGTCTCCCACCGATTCGGGAAGACCACCGCGCGCGCTCGCGATGACGGGAATGCGGCACGATTGCGCCTCGACCGCCACCATGCCGAAGCCTTCTTCCCACACTGACGGCGCGAGCAGCAGCTTGGTCCGGCGATAGATCTGCCGCATGTCGGAAACGCGGCGCAGAAAGCGCACATTCGGAACGCCGGCGAGTTGTTCCTCGAGCCCCGCCACGCCTTCATCCGTCAACCTCCAGGACTCGACCAGCAGAAATCTCTCCGAGGGTATGCGCCTTGCGATCTCGATGAACGTCTGCACTCCCTTAACGCGATGCGGATTGATCATCGTAATGTCCCCCTGCGGATCGCCGGCGACACCGAAATTCGTTTCCGGACAGGGGTACACGACGTGCGTCCGTCGCCCGATGATCTTGCGCGCTTTTTCGGCGAGAAAGCCGCTGCTGCAGACGACGTGACAGCCGAGATCTCCGATCGCCCGCAGCTCCGCCGGGTCGAACTCGGCATCGTGCACGAACAACAATCCCTGGACGCCTTTGCTCCGCGCGAGCTCGAGGACGGGACTTGCTCCTTCGAGTTGCGCCCAGACGATGTCCGGCTTGAACGTCTGGATGAGCTCGCCGAGCCCGGCCGCAAAATCGGGAAAGACGCGAATCGGATACCCGCAATCGATGCTGCCGCCCTGATCCGCACGGCTGACCGCCAGGATGTCCAGTGCCGCGTAATCGGCGGGATCCGGGTACGACCAGGGCGCGGTCCGATAGTCGCTCGAGCCAACGGCGATGCACGCGGCACCCAGCGCGTGCGTCAGCTCGTACAGCAGACGGTGCGCACAGCGCGCCGCTCCACCCAGGAAGAATGGGTAGGGCGGGCGATCGCTCGCATACAGGATTCGCATCTACTTCATTCTCCAGCCGACGTGCCGTTCCCAGTGCTCTCTTGCCCGGCGCAACCATAGGGGTGCCAGCGCCATTCGCTTGACAGGATAGCGGTCCAATTGCGCGAGCAGGCTGTCCACGCGCGCTTTCACGGCGCGATCGGAAAAATGATCGCCGATGAACCGGTGCCCCGCCATCCGCACGTGTTCCAGATAGCTCCGGTCGTGCAGAAGCCGGATCACCGCGTCGGCGAAATCTCGGGGAGTATCGGCGACGAGCGCGTCGGTACCCGGCTGCAATCCGAATCCTTCGATGCCGGTCGAGGTCGTCACCACGGGCAGCCCGAGTGACATCGCCTCTCCTATCTTGCCCTTGATACCCCCGCCGAAGCGCAACGGCGCCACCGAGATCGCACTGGCCTCGAGCAACGGCTTGGCCTCCGGGACGAAGCCCAGCACCTCGACGTGTTCTGATGCAAGGGCGGCGATCTCCGCCGGCGGCGAGCTACCGATGACCCGCAATCGGACATCGGGCTCGGCCTCGACGATCAGCGGAAGAATCTCGCTGCAGAAGTAGAGCATCGCGTCGATATTGGTTTCTCCGCCGGGCCGGACGAAGCTGCCGATGAAAACCAGATGCTTGCCATGCCGCTCCGGGATGGCGACCGGCTCGTGAAGCGGATGGATGGTCGGAATGGTAAAGGTCGCGATGCGCGGGTTCTCCCGATGGAGGATCGCCGCGTCCGCGTCGGTAACGGTGATGACGAGGTCGGCCCGGTCGTAGGTAGCGAGCTCCGTGCTCTTCGTCGCGGCGGCTTTGGCCGCATCGTCACGGGCTCCTGTGACCCGTGCCTTTGCTTCCAGGCGGTTGAAAACCACGTCGACGCTGTCGACGATCACCCGAGCCGCGGGTTGTGCTGCTCGGACCTCGTCGATCAGGTCGCGGGCGGCGAAATACCATTCGAACATGACCACCGCGTAGGGGCGCGCGCGGAGTGCCTTCGTGACGCCGCCCTCGGCGACGGAAACCCCGCGGGCCCGCAGCCCTTCGCGATACCGCGTCACGTTGGTGTTGCCGATGGCATCGACCTGGCGGCCCTCGCCGATGGGGCAAAAGAATACCTGATGCTCCTCGGCAAGCATGCTGAGGAGCTCGGACAGGCGAAGGTCTGCGGCGTTGCGATCGGGCGTCGGATACGCATCGCCGATGATGAGTACGTTCACTTGCCTTCCTCGTTTTTCCGGCGGCAAGAGGCGCGTCAGATGCGCGAAAGCTCGTCCCGGACCGCTTCGAGATATCCACGCCCGTAGGCTTGATCGGGCTCGAGGTAGTTTCCTTCCGCCCACTCGTTCCAGGATTTCACGAACACGAATCGGTGTTCGTTCGGCATATCGGCGGTTCGCTGTATCGCCTTGCGCAAGTGTCTCCGAAAAAGCTCGGGTGTCGAGCCTTGCAGCACCATCCCCTTCCCAGCACTGCGCGGCGTATTGTCCCAGTTGGGAATCACGCAGGGAAAGCTCTCGATTCCCGGAACTCGCGCAGCAATCATGTGCTCGATCGCATCCTCGTATTGATGAATCGTCGGCAGCCCTCGCCAGTCCGCTATACGGTAGCGAAGTTTGCGCACCGGATTCCGCCAGGTTGCCCAGGAATCCATTTTCGCGCGCCGAGGGGGCAGGCGAACGGTTACCACCGCATCGAACCCCCTCTTTCGCGGGTCCCAGTCGGAGGATGGGTGCTCGGCAACGAGAAAGAGTCCCGGCAATCCCGCTCGAACCGCCAGATCGCGCCACAACTCGGTCGTCCGTTCCGGATCCGGCAACTCATCCGGGTTGTAGACGACGAACAACGGCTTGCCCTCGACCCGTACGTAGCGCCGGTCCGTGAAGGCGCGCAACAGGAAATCGAAGTGCCGCCGATGGTCTTCCGACCCAGGGTAGGTCTGCTCGACCAGCACCTTGTTCGGCGCGCCATGCCAGATTCCGGTCCAGCTTTGATTTGCCCAGCACAAGCAAAACGGAAAATCCGGATTACCCGACGCCAGCACCTCGTTGAAGGGACGCTCGAGAATGCGTTTCCCGGCAAACCAGTAGTGGTAATAGCAGAACGCTTCGACGCCATACTCTCGCGCCAGACCAGCCTGCGCCTCGCGCGATTCGGGCACACGCAAGTCGTAGAAACCGAGGTCGGCCGGGACGTGAGGCTGATAATGACCGGGGAACAGCGCGCGCGCCCTCGCTACGTTGGTCCATTCGGTAAAGCCCTTACCCCACCACTCGTCATTTTCGGCTATGGGGTGAAACTGGGGAAGATAAAACGCAATCAGGCGCGGGGCAGCATTCATCGAGTGGACCATGATCCGAACGGCGAGTCAGAAAACGGCTCACGTGCAGCTTAGCCACGAGCCGGTTGTGGTTGCCACAGCCCCGTTATCGATTCGGCGAATGCGACAAGTTCGCGCGACCATCGACGAACCAGCGCCAGGTCCTTTCCAGACCCTCCTCGAAGCCGATCTTCATTGCCCAACCGGTCTCGGTCTGGATTCGCCTGCAGTCCAATACGTTGATGGGGACGTCGAACCCGCGCAGAGGACGCTGTTCCACCGTCGTTCTAATGCCGGCTCGTTGCGCGAGCCCCGAAATCAGCGCCAGGACTTCGTTCGTCGTCCGCCCGGTTCCACTTCCGATATTGTAACAACGACCCGCCCGTCCCCGTTCGAGAACTGCGACGATTCCGTCCGCAACATCGGCGACGTGGACGTAATCGCGGACAATCTGGTCCCCCCCAAATACCGTAACCGGTTCGTTTCTCAGGATGGCGGCAATGGCATTGGCGATGAAGCCCTGTCCACGGTCCGGCAGTTGGCCCTCGCCAAAGGCGTTGCTCGGTCGAACCACGGTCGCCGGCAAATCGAACAGGCGGTGATACATAAATGCATATCGTTCGACCGCAAGCTTGGTTATTCCATATGGGGAGATCGGATTGGTTTGATGATCTTCAGTCACGGGAACTTGCAGCGCGGCGCCGTAGACGGTACCTCCCGAGGAGACCACGACCACCTTGCGAATGCCGCCCTTGTCCGCGAGGCCTTGCAGCAAGTTCACCGCCTGCGGCAGATTGGTCGTGATGTCGTATACAGGATCGTCGAAGCTGCTCTTCGGCACCGTCGAGTAGGCCAGATCGATAACCTCGTCCACGCCCGAGAGTGCCTGCGCGACAAAAGCCTTATCGCCGTAGTCGTGACACTGGTAGCGGGCTCTGCGGTCGAGACGCGGTGGCGCTTCCTTGCGTCTGCCGACGACGAGCACTTCGCGGCCGCCTGCGAGCAACCGGTCTACCACGTGGCAGCCGATGAAGCCGCTTCCGCCGATCACGCAGCATGCCATGTCAGGTCGAGCCGCGCTGCGCGGGCTGTCCCATGCCGCGCCCCTCGAGCAGCCGCCGAAGATCAGGATGGTCGCGGTAGGACCGCACGCCGTCGGCATCGAGAGCGAGAAATTCATAGGTCTTCTGCCGCATTGCTTCGATCTTCGCCGCCGTCTCTGCCGTCAATTCGTACGTCGAGCGCACGTATTCCTGAACCTGAATGATCTCGGACATGTGCCGGACCGCGTTGCCTCCCCGCGTCACGCCGCCCTGATGGATACGATGTGAGTTGAGCACTTTCGGTGTGTAGTAGATCGCGCCCGATTTCAGAATGTGCACGTAGGACAGCCAGTCGCCCGCATTCCTGAGCTTCAGCAGCTGCTCCTTGATCTCCGATAGATCGGGCTTCCTCATCAGCACGCCGCTGGCATTTGGAATCGTGTTCTTTATGGCAAGGGTCTCCGTGATCTCTTCCCGCCCGGCACAACGATACGCCGAGCGCCATTTCGACGGGCTGACGTCCTGCGTATACGCGAGGTAATCTCCGCGGACGAGCTTCCCATCCTGGTCGATCTGCCGCGATTGCGCAAAGGCGAGCACCACGTCCTTATCGTCGAAAGGCGTGACGAGCTCTTCGAGGAAGGAGGCGTCGCTTTCGTCGTCCGCTTCTGCGATCCATATCAGGTCGCCGCGCGCCTGCTCGATGCCGTGGAGCCACTGGAAATAGCAGCCCCGGTTGACGTCGTTGACCAGGATGCGAAATGGCAGCCCGGACTGCGCGAGTATCGCTTCGGCAACCGCGACGCTGTGATCGGTCGAGTTATCGTCGAGAAAAATGATTTCGTAGGGCTTGTACGTTTGGGCGATGATCGTCCTGAGACGTGACGGAAGGTAATGCGCGTAGTTGTAGTTCGGCACCACGACCGAAACCTTGGGGCGCGGAAAACCGACGAAGGCGAGCAAATCGTGAACGTAATCGACGAATCGGAATCGCGTATCGATGATGCGCTGACCTTCTTCGCCCATTCGTGCTGCACGCTCTGGCTCCCTGAGCAGCGCACCGACCGCCGCGCCCATCGCTTCACGATCTTCAAATGGCACCAGGACCCCGGCGCCAGCCTCCAATAGCTCGGTGAATCCACCGGCGTCGGTGAAGCCGACTACGGGCACTCGCGCTTCCATCGCGTCGAGTATCACACTCGGATACGGGTCCTCGCGCGAGGTCATCAGATACAGATCGCATCCCGCCACGCAACGCAGATAGTGATCGGGCTCGTTGACCGCGCCTCGAAAGTGGATGTTGCCATCGAGTCCCAGCGCCTGCACCCAGGCCTTGCAGTCCTGCGCCATTGAGGTCGTGTCGTCACCGATCCACACGAAGTGCGCGTCCGGCATGTCCCGCGTGATGCGCGCCGCCACCTGACAGAAGATATCGACGCCTTTGCGCTTGACGCCTGGACCGACCGCCAGCACCAACTTGACGCTTGGCGCAAGCTCCAGCTCGGCGAGCAGAGCTGCTCGCGCCCGATCTTTGGCGTTCCGATAAGGGTTAGGGCGATAAAGCCCTTGCGGCCGTATGACGGCGCGTGTCGGGTCGAGCTCCGCGATGGTGAGAAAGCGATCGCGCACGAATGCGGCGGGGAAAACGACGCGGTCGGCGCAGCGGCCAATCTCCTTCACTGATGGCTCGAGCCGATATTCGCGGATCAGATTGGGCAATTCGTGGATCAGCGCGATGACGTGGAAGCCGAGTTCCTTGAGCATGCATACCATGGGTCCGGATACGCTGGTGTTGCAGATGGCATGGCGCGCACCGTTCTCGTACAGGCGTCTGATTACGGCTCGCCTCGCTTGCATAACTGCCGGGCCGGGAGGCGTCCGCCAGGAAGGCTGCGAGAAGTCGACAAGCTCTCCGGCATGCCCGAAACGGTCCGTGAGCTCGCCATCGCCGAGAAGCACCGACGTCACGTGAAAACCGAAATGCTGCTTCAGCACTTCCGCTACGTGCAGAATCAGGAGCTGCGCCCCGAAGTAGGTGGCATCGTGCGAGACGCAGATAATCCGCCGCGCTTGCGGACCCTCGATTGCCTTGAATTTCTCCGCGGACCACCGGCTGGCCGCCATCCGCGCTACGCGATTGCCAAGGTTCCTAAACCAGGTCATGGTGACAAGATGCGACCGTGAATACGGAAGGACATGAAGCATCCCGGGCACCCAGAAGTCTTCGCGAAGCAGTAATTGTGAGACTCCAAGTCAAGAATCGCCCGCTTTGTTGCGAGCTGGTTCCCTGAACCGCCAGAGCAAGTGCCTGTGGAGTTGCTGCGGAACCGCTCTCCGAAGGTAATTACCTAGGGCAAGCCTCTTTACAGGGCCATCTGTCAGTCGGGAAAAAATAATATCGACGCGATCTGCTACCGCCTCTTCGGAAAAACGTTCCTTGATGAATGACCACCCGTTTCGCCGTATCATTTCGTAAAGCGCTGCGTCTCTCAGCAGGTCGCAGGTCAACTTCGCGAACTCTTCGGGGCTGTCACCGATAAGCACATTGGCAGACGGCGTCAGCCCAAAACCCTCAATCCCGATGGTGGTTGTGACTACCGGCAAACCGTGAGCCATGGCCTCTCCGATCTTACCTTTCATGCCGCCACCGTATCGCAACGGCGCAATCGACACATAACTCGAGTCCAGATATGGCTTGACGTCCGGAACGAATCCAATCACTTCCACACAATCTCGTGCGAGAGCTTTGATCGACTGAGTTGGGAAACTACCTACGATATCGAGGGTGGCATCAGGTATCTCGCTCGTGACCAGCGGAAGAACGTCATTGCAGAAATACACCATCGCATCGATGTTCGGCTCATGCAAGAAGGAGCCCACGAACACAAGTGAGTGTGGGCGCCGCTGGACAGTGTCATCAAGGGGCGATACGTCATGCATTGTCGGAACGATCTCAACACGAAGGTGCTTTAACTCCTGCAACAACAGGCTCCGGTCTTCCTCCGTTACCGTTATCACGAGGTCGGCCTTGTTGTAGACAGCCAACTCCGTGCGTTTCACTGCGCGGGCGGTCGCAATATCGCCCGGGGCCTTCGTGACGCGCGCCTTTGAGTCAAGCCGGTTGTAAGCGACGTCGACCGAGTCGACAATGATCCTGGCACGCGGCTGACTGAATCGGACATCGTCGATCAGCGATTCGGCAGAGTGATAGAACTCGAACAAAACCGCATCGTAGGCAGCCGACCGGACTGCACTGACTGCTCCGTCGTCCATGATCCGAACGCCCATCGCCGTCAAGGCGTCGCGGTACTCCGCAAGTCTTGTATCGCCAACGAGAGACCTCTGCCAGCTCAAGTCGGTTCGGGCACAAAACGATACGTCGTGGTGCCGCAGCAGAATGCGCAGCAACTGAAAAAAGCGCCGATCTCCGGCGGAGCGGTCGGGCATTGGATAGAACTGTCCGATCGAAAGGATTTTCATCGCGCGAATCGGTTCATGGGCAAGGCTGGCTAAGCGGGCTTTCGCGCCATGAACAGGTACTGGTCGCCATTGCCGATATAACCGTACTCGCGCGACCAAAAAAACAGCGCTGTCACATCCTGGAAACCTACCCGCCTGGGCACTTCGAGGACGTCCCAGCCAAAGTTGTAGAAGCAAAGGCAACCCTGGCTGCTCAGGGGATCCCCATGATATTCGGCAGGAAGCAGGTGGGAAATCGAGCCATCCGGATTGGCACGCGCCCTGACAATCGTCGTCGGCTCTTTCGTGAACGGTATGCTGAAAAGGAGGGTTCCACCAGGTCGCAGGCATCTAAAGCATTCTGCGAAGCCTTGGATGTATTCCGGGACATGTTCGAGCACATCGAATGAAAGTATCTGATCAAAGGCATCTGGGCGGAAAGTGAGCTTTGTGACGCTCTCGTTCCGGATCCCATTCTGATTGACATTTCCAAACGGCAGACTGTTGCCCAGGTATTCGCTGCCGACGGAATTTGGGTATCTGGCGCGTATGACCTTGAATAGCGGCGTCCATTGTTCGGTGATGTATATATGACTTGCCTGACCAACGGCACACTCTTGATTGAGTATGTGGATAGCCGCGCGCATCCGATTGTTCAAATTGCAATGCGGGCATTTGAGATGCTCGCGCCAGTTCGGAACCAACACGCCAGCCACGGGACTCGAATAGGAAAAATCCACTTGAAAATCTACTTTCTTGCGACAGACGAAGCAATGTCCGCGAAGCGAAAATGACTCGCTGTTCGGCACTACCAGCTCGCGTTCTACCTGGTGCCGCCGCTTGTATTCCTGCTCCATAGTCTCGCTATATTGCAGGTAGTGTTCGTAGGACGAGCAGCGACTTATGTCAAGGCTGGCTTCTTTGCGCTGACCAAGCATGCGACTGAGAAACTCGATCACTTTCTACATCTCCGCAAGACGATTCGCTCGCCTGCCACGAGGAACGGCATCCGCCATGGCCGGCTGTCGAGGCTCATGCGGGCTGGGGGTAGTGACGTCAGTGCTGTTTGAACCGCCACAGCACATGCCTTTCCATGAACACTTTGGCCTCCTGTCTGAACACGACCGCCTTCATGGGCAAAGTCTGAGTCAGCGGCATTGTCTTGACTGAGGTACGCGCTAGCCGGTCAAAGAAACTCAAGACCTTGCCTTCGGCTGCTTGCTCGGAATAATTGTCATTGACGTAGTTCCATGCGTTGCTTCTGATTGCCTGGTAAAGGCCGTCGCTCGCGTGCAGTCCGATCACCGCTTCGGCGAACGTTGCCGGGGTGTCGCCAACGAGCACATTTTCCCCATGTGTCAGGCCAAATCCCTCGATTCCGACGCTCGTTGTGACTACGGGCAAACCTTGCGCCATCGATTCAGCGATCTTGCCTTTGAGGCCGCCGCCCCACGTCAACGGCGCGATACAGATGTCACTCGATAAATAGAACGGAGCGATGTCGGGAACGTACCCGAGCACTTCGACCTCAGCATCGGCGAGATCTTCGATTGCTGCCGTTGGAGAATTGCCTATGATCCTTAAACGAACGTCAGGTATCGCCCGCTTGACAAGCGGCATAACCTCGCGGCAAAAATACATTATCGCGTCACTATTCGCACTGTGCTCGAAATTCCCGACGAATATCAGAGCGCAACCATTGGTGATTCGTTTTTCCGCTAACTGAGGAACGTGATTGATAAGCGGAATGACCTCTACGTCGAGGCGTTCGTTTTCTCTGTGCAATATAGCTTTGTCGGCATGAGAAATGGCAATGATCACGTCGGCTTTGCCGTAGACACCCAGCTCCTCGTGCTTGATCTTACGGGCCTCGGCGAAATCTTCCCTTGCGCCGGTGATCTGGGCCTTCGACAACAATCGCTGGAATACTACGTCTACAGTGTCGATGACGATCCTCGCTGCAGGTTGCCAGCATCGCGCAAGGACAAGATGCTTGCTGGCCAGAAGGTAGTGTTCGAACAGGACTACATCAAATCGTTCTCGGCGCAAAACCCGAAGCAACTCGCCCGCGAACCCCCTGCACACCCTTACGCCGATCCGGGAGAGGTTATCCTCGTAAACCTTTACCTCGCGTTCGCCAAAATGCTGGCACTGAAACTCGGCGTCACCGGCGTAAAGGAGAATCTGATGCCGCTGCGCGAGAAAGCGCAGAAAATGTGAGAGCCGTAACATGCCCGCCTGTCTGTCCGGCATTGGAATGAATTCTGTGATGACCAATATCTTCATGGGAAAGGCTCAACCTCAAAAAAGGGAAGATTGCGGTTGAACTCATAATCCGCCATCCGCTACGTGCCACTACTGTCTGTCGGGCAAAGGAACGTAGTAGGCGATGACGAGCAGTTTCATCGCGTCAAGCGCGGTGTTGGAGATGTGAGGAGGCAATCAACAGGAAATCAGGTATCGGCAAAAGCAAAATGGTATCTGGTATCTGTTATGGGTCATCGTTTCGGCCACCAGAATTGACGCTCGATCGTCCGCGTTCAGCAAGGTGGCCACTGCGAAAGCTCTGGCGACCGAGGATCCGAAGCAAGTTATGAAGGTACCAGACCGCGCGGCGCATATATCCTACGTCCATCCCGTAGTCGGCCCAAAAATGCACCCGGCCAGCCTCCGCCATGAAATGGTCGTAGGTGACGCGCATTGCACGCCACGATGAGGAACACAATTCTGCCGGCAGCCGCAGTATGTGCATCGCATGAGAGCGCAGGCGAAGGTGTGCCAGTTCCGACGCGGAAAGCTGCTTGTAAAGAACGCGCCGCATCTCTACCGGCTGAACGTGACGTGGATATCGCGCGATGGCGGGATTCTCCTCGAGGATAAGTTCTCGCCAGCGCCGGCTGGGACGGGTTACGTTGTCGAGAAGATCGTTGCGCATCGCGACCTTGAGGTCGACGCTTTCACCCGAGTCCTCGATCAGGCGAAGAAGCCCTTGTGCGAGGCGCGTGTACGGATTGGCGGGAACGTGTTCCGCCGAGCCGGTTATATCGGTGACGTAGCGTCTTGTCTCCTTGGGGATATAGCGGAAGCTGAACAGGCGCTCCGGCAAGACATTCGTTTGACCCTGGAACAGCAATTCCAAAAGGAGCAACACGTCACATCCGTAGTCTGGCGTGATGAGTCTGGTCTTGCGCAATGCAGTGGCGCGGAAAATGCCATACAAGGAGAACCAGCCCACTGCGCTCGTCAGACACTTCGCCCGCCGGCGCAAGTCCATCCCGCGCGTATGCAGTCTGCAATATTGGGCAGGATAATCGATAACGGCGCCGCTTTCATCGATGAACGTGATGTCGGCGCTGCACAGCAAGATGTCGGGATTCTCCTCGAGTACGCCTACACACCGGGAGACATAAGTGGAATGAACGAGGTCGTCGTGAGCAGCCCAGCTGAAGTAAGGTCCGTCGGCAAGTTCGAACACGCGGTTGAAGTTGGCCGCCGCCCCTATGTTCGTATCATTGCGATATAGGCGGACGCGGCTGTCTCGCTCCGCAAATGTGCGACAGAGGTCGAACGTCCCATCGGTCGACGCATTATCGGAGATGATCAACTCGAAGTTGGCATAGTCTTGACTGAGCAACGATTCAATCGCATTCCGTAGATGTGGTTCGCCGTTGTAAACCGGCAATCCAATCGAGACTTTGGGCGGACCAAGTTTGTCGCTGGTAGGCATTGTGTGGCTCGCAATGCGGTGCATCGGAGTATGTCACCCGCGTAGTGTACTTTCAGAGTTTCTG
>Ga0157376_10001288_pt1 | contig 16510 bp, 18 predicted proteins | sample M45metaG_FD_121801 | JGI IMG/M metagenome (GOLD analysis project Ga0157376, IMG submission 121801) | Miscanthus rhizosphere microbial communities from Kellogg Biological Station, Michigan, USA - M4-5 metaG | ecosystem: Host-associated > Plants > Roots > Rhizosphere > Soil | place: USA: Michigan... | reverse complement strand
GGCTTAGGCCTTAAGCGGCCAGTGCGTAGTTGTCGTCGTTGGCAACTAAAGTTTTGCCGCTGGTTTAACGAGGAAAGCTGCCCCCTCGGCATGCACCAGGCGATTTCGTGACCCCCGTCGAAGCCGATCGCCCCCGGAAGAAGAAAACGCCGTGACTTCCGCCTACGACTGCGGAAATCCTTTCTTAGTATAGCAGTTTGGGCTGAACCGACGCCTTTCAACAGGACCGCCGCGCGGATGTGGGTCGGCTGTCGCGTTCCATCATGGCCCGAAGTCCGGCCGCCCTGGCATCGAGCAGCGACTCGGCTGGCCTTCGCTTGAATGACCATGCTGTTCCAACCCTCACCTGAAAGTCACTATCACCGCGGATGATTCACGCATTCGCAGCGAGTGCGCTTCGAGGAATGTGCGTGTCCGACCCTCAGGTCCGTTCTGCGAACGCCGGAGGCGGATATATTTTCAAGGTATCGCAATCCGCAATTACTCTAGGCGCCCACGAGAGTGGGTTCCAGTCAGGTTCTTCGAGCGCATCGAGAATCTCGGATTGCGCCACGGCGTCGAACGATTTGGCGAACTTCCTGGAGTCGCATATGCCTTCCGCGCTTCCGCTCGCTCCTCTTCAGCGCATTCGGGGCGCTCGGTCTGCTGTTCGCGGCGATCGGGTTGTCTGCGGTGACTGCGACCATCGTTGCCGAGCGCACGCATGAAATCGGCGTGCGAATGGCTTGGGCGCGCGCACACAACGTCATCACAGGTATCGTCGCTGGCGCCATGCGTACCGTCGCGACGGCGTGTTAGCCGCATTGCTCATAACGCAACTGCTGCGCGGCCTGCTGCTCGGACTGAGCCCGCTCGATGTGCCGACTTACAGCGGCGGCAGTACTGTCACCCGCGCCACGAAGGCGCGGGCAACAGCCAGCTTCGAAGAAGCTACCGACTCACAGTCAAGCTCTGGCGGTCAGGCCGGCGACGCTTCCCACTGCCCTTCGGCAACCGCGTCCTGGGCGAGCGGCCAGCGCGTGGCTTCGCGGATACCGCCGAGCGTGATTTCCAGGTCGCCATTGCGAAAGCGGCGCACGAGCCCTTTTGCGACAAGCGCGTCTTGCACGCCTTCAGGAATGTCGAGGTGATCGAACTGATCCGAGTTCTGGCGACTTTCGAAAATCCGCTTCAGCCAGACTACTTCATCGCTGGTCAAATAATGGTTTTGCATGGCTAATTCCCCCCGGTTTTTGCCAAGGAAAAGCCTGCTCCGAACAAAATGCATTTGTTGCGACGCAGATCACACGTCCTGGCCTGCCGATTCGAAAAACCGGCGAACGGTACAAAACCGGCGGCGAAAGGACCTGCCTACATCGCGCCGCTGCGATTCGCAGGCTCTGCCGCGGGAGTGGGAGCTGCATCCGCCGCCGATGGCCGCCGCCGCGTGACTTCGAGAATGCCGTCGAGCGTGATCTCGACCGCTCCATTGCGCCAGCGGCGAACGAGGCCCTTCTCGGCCAGTACGTCGCGCACATCGTCAGGAACGCTGAAGCGATCGAACAGCGTTCGTCTCGGATGGCTTTCGAGAATCCGCTTCAGCCAGTCCGCCTGCTCTTCGCTCAAATCATGTAAATACAAAGCCTGCACGGCCAATTCCCCCCGGTTTCGACTGCGCACATGGTGCACCCGAGCCGGAGTCTTCGCTGCGACCCAGATCACACGTCTTCGCACCGCGTTCGTCGAGCGACGCAAATTTACAAATCCGCTACGTCGAGCGCGCGCCCGCGGCACGCAGGCCTGGATGGCCTGCGCGTTTGCGTCGCGAGGAATGGTCGGCGCGCGCCCTGTCGGTTCTGCGCGCCCCTGCTTGCTTCCTGTCGCCGTCTTGCGTATCAACCCGAACTGATCTGGAGCAGATGCTGCAAATGAGCATCCAGCTGCTGGAGTTCGTCGATCAACTCCTGAAGGCTGTGCTTGAGTTCCAGATATGCCTCGAGTTCGCCAGGGACGTGCGAGGACGACGGATTGCGCAACAGGCGCAGGTTGTCGTTGAGGGAGGCCTCGCCGCTCTGCACGTCGCTGAGGATCCGCGCGACGACATTCGGATCCGGCGGCTTCTGCTCGTCCTGCACCGCGGGCAACAGCACCTCGGTTTCGAGCAGCGCGGTCACCAGTGGCGATTCGACATTCAGCAAGCCGATGAGACTCGACGCGACCGGCTGCAGATTCGGGAACTTCGCCGCCTCGTCGGCTGCTGAGCGCACTTTCTGCACGGCAGGCAGTAACAAGCCGATCAGGACCGCGATGATCGCGATCACGACGAGCAGTTCGATGAGGGTAAATCCGCGTGTGCGGATCGCTGACTTGGTTAGCATGACGCACCTCCACAATGTTGGGGCGACAGGAACGCTCTCCGATATCCGGAGGTCATCAGCCCGGCTCGCGTCGCCCATCGACGTGCCGTGCGCCCCTGTCTGGTCTCCATGCTGACTCGGCCAACTCGCCTCTTGCCTTTCGCGGCGCGCGGGCGGGCGCCGAATCATGCACCCTCGACGCCATCGTGAAAAATATGATCGTAGCGACAGAAGTCCGTTGCGGCTTCGTCGACCACCACATTGAATTGAGCATCGGCCGGCATCGCAGCGCCGTCGACGTTCACGATCGTCCAGCGCTGCGCGGCATACTTCACCCCGATCGGGTGCGGATTCGAATTGCCGTTCGTCGCGCGCACGCGGCCGCATGGCTCGCCATTCAGCAACACATGATCGAGCGGCATGGTGGCTCCGGCTACCGGCGCGTTCCACACGAATGCGTTGAGGCTCGGATCCTGCGCGTAGATCGCGAAGTCCACGCCACTCGGAAACTCGACGACCGCATCGAGTTGCACGAGAAACCAGTTTCCAAAGCCGAAAGCCAGGCCAAACGGATGGTCGAACAACGTGGGGCCGAGGTGCGTGGCCAGGACGACCCGCGACGATTGGCCGACGACGTACGCGTCGGTCAGCTCCGTGGTAAACCCGAACACGTTGGCGCCACTCGACGTATGCTTGAACACGCCATTGCCGACCGCGGGCACGAACACGTCATACGCGGATTGCGCCGTCGGCGCACTGCCGTCGATCTCGTCGATCACGCCGAAATGGCTGCTTGCATAGTTCAATCCGGTGAAACCCGTGTCGACGGCCATCGCCACATAAGTGTCCGCATTCTGGTTCTGCGTGAGTTGCGGCAACGCACCGCTGTTGCCGTTGAGCAAGGCGCTGTCGATCACGCCGCCATTGGCAGCCGTCGCTGACTCGATGACGCCCGCATCGCCGTATTCGAACGCACCGATGTCCGCAAGGCTCGCGGCACCCTTGAAGCGGCGCGACCCGTCGCCGTCGATTTCCGGCACCGACAGATTCGCCAACAGTGTCGCCAGCGCGGCGCTGTCGGCGGCGTTGATTGCCGGCGAGCCCTGGCTCAGCCGCGGATTGGACGCGCCGCGCACGAACAGCGGGTCGCTGGTCAGCGTGCCAGTGCCCGGCGTGTACGTATTGCTGCCGTTGCCGAATACCAGGTTGTGGTCGTTCGACAGCGTGCTTGTCGGGGCGCTGATGACCAGCCCGTTTATCGTGTTGTTCGCGACGACATTATTGGCCAGGCGACCGCTGAGCGAGGCACTGTTGAAACCATTCAACGACAATCCCTGACGGCAGCCGGCCACCGTGTTGTTGAATACCTGCGCGGCGAGGGAGCCGGAGTAGGAGATGCTGCGTATGCCCGCGGTGTTAGCGGAGGGGGCCGTGCAGTAAATGGCGTTGCTGACGATGTTTGCCGAGAAGTCTACCGTCAGGGTCAGATCGACCCCACCCGAAACGTTGCCGCTGACCTGATTGGCGTAAATCAGCGCCGACGACCCGGCAGTATTGGTTCTTACGCCGATCCCACCGTCCGCATCGGCTGCGTCGGCGCTGATACGATTGTCGTGGATCGATCCGGCCATTGCTGCGCCATCGACGAATATGCCGTTGGTAGAAGTGCCGGAGCTCAGGCGCGCGCGGTTCTCGAAAATCTCATAGTTGAGCTGGCCCGTGCCGCCGTTGTACAAGCCGATCGTCGTAAAGACGCTAGGGCTCGTTGTAGCTGTAACGTCCAGCCGCCGAAGCGTGACATCGAGATTTCCGCTGGTCATGACGACCCTGACGAAACCGTTGAGCACAGTGAAGCCTTCTATGCGCATGCTGCCGCTGATTCCGACCCCTGGAGCGTAAACCGGCTGGATCGATCGTCCGGCCGCAAGCACCGGGCGGTAGCCGGGCGCTGCCTCGAGCACCAACGCCTTGGTGAAGGTCACGTTCTCGTCGATCGGTCCATTGCTTTGCACCTGCACGACGTCGTCAGTCGCGGCCGCCGCGAGACACGCGTTCAACGTCGTATCGCATGGCGCCGCACCCGGCCACGTGCGCAATGTCGCGTGTGCCGGTGCCGCGGCCAGAACGATCAACCCAAGCAGGCCATACAGTATTCGCGGCATCGTCTCCGCCTGTGGAATGGAGTGCAACGAGGAACGCCGCCTCGCACCAAACTGCGTCATTGGACTATCGGACCACAACCTGTGTAGTCACGACGTGAGAAGACCCCAGTCGCGGTCCGGCCGGGCCGGGACTCTACCGGAACGGCGCGGATCCGGCGGCGAACGAGGCCGGTCGATCGGCAGGCGTCACGGCGACCTGGCCTTCGATTGCGCGCGGTGCGGTGATTGCATCGCGAATCACCGCTTCTGGCGCGTCCGCATCGAGTGTCACCGAGTCTTCACCGGCGCGTACGCCGAGGCGGGCAAACACTGCTTGCCAATCGGGGAATCGTTTCATGCGCGCGAACTCGCGGTAGTTTCGCGTGAACGTTTTCACGCCAAGCACGTTATCGAGCTTGGCGACGAACTCCTCCGGCTTCCACTCGTGATAGGCAGGTAAACAGCAGTCGCGAAAGCGGGACAACGCCGTGTCCAGCGTCAGCTTCCCGCTGCTCGCGCGACGCAACTCGGTGTCGACAGTCAGCCAGTACGCGGCGCCTGACCAATACACGCGCAGGAACGAATAGCTGTGGCTCATGTCCGCGGCAGCCTGCTCGAGCGTATCGGCATACGGCCCTGACTCGCCGCGCTGGAAGCCGCTCGCCAAGCGCTGCCACGCCTGCGTCGGCGTCAGCAATCCGCCGCGCGCACGCAGAACATTCTGGTAGTACGTTGCGAGGCCCTCGCCGAGCCAGCTGCCGCGGTCACCGAGATAAGGATGCAAGAGGTGGCTGAGTTCATGCACCGCGGTCCAGTCCTCGTTGAACTCGGTTTCGGGCCGGCTCGGGTCGACCTCCAGTTGCAACGCATTGCCCTGGCCGCGCGCCGACTCTCCATCAAGAACGGCCCCCGGATGCAGCAACGCGAAGAAGCGAGCAGGAATGCTGAGGTTGTCGATCGAAACAAGCCAGACCTGTACGTCGGCGAGTGGCAGACGGCCATAGGCGGTCAGCAGAGCCTGCCCTACCCTGCGCATCCAGGCTACGAGCTTCTCGCGTTGCCTGGCATCGCCGTTGATCACGGTCGCGACGCGGAGAACGCCACCGGGCAATTCAATGCGGGTTTCCTCGAAATGCCCGAGCACCAGAGACGCCGACCAGTCCATCGGCGTGTCGGGAATCTGGAAACGTATACGTTTTCCTTGACGTGATAATTCATGCCATGGCGCCGAGATCGACCAGCCCTCTGGAAGATCGATCGTCGCCTCCGCGCCACTGGAACCTTGTACGCTCGAATGCACCAGCCAATGCTGCGGATCGGTCGCGATGTTGCTGCCGTAGCGCGTGCCGGAATCGGAATGCTGATCGGCGATCGCGCCGATGTCGGCGGCGTACGCAAGGCACTCGCCTGCGCGCCAGTTGCTGGCGCGCCACGGGGAGGAACTCGTGTCGAGTTCGCCCCCTCCCGAGCGCTGCATGCCGCTGAAGTAGGGCATCGCGCGTGGCGAGTCTGGCGCGAACTCGACCCGGGCGTGCGCGCGATTCAGGCACAGCATCACATTAGCGTGGGCGATCTGAGTATCAAAGGTGACGACGTATTTCGGCGTTTCGAGCGGCGAGGCGATTGCGCCGCTGGCTAGAGCGAGGAAAAAGAGCATGCCCAACGCACTCGTGCAGCGATGTGGACTCTTCCCGGTCCCGACGCGCCAACTGTTGTCCGCCACGACTGGGCGCGCCGTATCCCGCCTGGTCCGGTATCGCGCGTTCTCGTCGGTCATGCTGGCATCTGCATTGAGGCAGTCCCCGCGTAGAACGAAAGATGCCCATGCGCTGCGCCAGACTGAGGTCCACGCGCATCGGCTGAATATACCAAGTGTCCTGCCGGCAACCTGCATCCTGCCCGCAGTCGGTTGAAAACGGTACAGTCTTCGGTTACGGGGAAGCTCTGCGCAGCTACTCGAAATTGGCGGCGAAGATATTGTCGGGGAACAAGGTCGACCGAATTTCCCCGCCCGGATATATCGACGAATGGATATTGAAATAGGCCGTGCCGTTGGCCAAGCCAGCCAATAGGACGCCCTGTGCCGCGCTGACGCTTCCTCCTTGAGCCGAGATGAACGCCGCGTTGTAACTGGCGGCCAGCGTCATGTCGAACGTGTGGTCGTATGTTCCCGACCTGACTCCAAGCGGAAAGCCGACGAAACTCGGAGTCATCGTTGCCACGCCCGCATTCGGGCTGGGCGAGGCGACACAGCAATGTATGTGGGATGCAGTAGTACTGCCATCCATCGACAGGCCCGAGAACGTCGCCTGGACCCGCATCATCGAAGTGTCGGCGTCGTAGGTGACCAGGGCAACCCCGGTTCCCGGCGAAGCGTTTGGCGGCGACTCGTTGATCCCGCTCAAAATCCCGAAGTACACCTTTGCCGGCTCACACATCGCTGCGATCGGTGTGGCGGCGATGGTCATGGCAAGCAAACAACGTTTCGTAAACATGGGCGTTCTCCCGCAGGGAAACTTTGCGCGCGTCGCCCCCTGCCCTGTCACGCTCTGCGCACACTAACTCGATACGTCGCGCGCGCCAAGCCCCCTTGCGCGCGGTAACGGCAGACCTCGCTTCTTCAATTCGACAGCGCGCGTCCAGTGAACGCGCGCTGTGCGTGCGTGCCTCCCAAAGCGTGAACGCCACGCGGGGCGACTTGAACCGATCCGAGTTGCGCGAGGACTTATTCAACGCAGCGCGTCGCTCGATCGAACGATGCGAATTCCAGGGGAACTATCGGCAGTGGCGCAAGTAGCGTCGCATCGGGCTTGTTTTGCCCGGAGAATGTGAAAGGAGGACAGTCGTGCAGTCCGCAAACAATGCGACAAACGGTACATTTGCCATTTTGCTAAGAGCGGCGCGATTATTGTCGATCGTACTCGCCGCAACGATGTTTGCGCCGCACGCCTCTGCGCTGCCAAGCTTCGCCCAGCAAACCGGACAGCCGTGCAGCACATGTCACGTCGGCGCGTTCGGGCCGCAACTCACGCCGTTCGGCCGCTCGTTCAAGCTCGGTGGCTATACGCTGGCGGCGCCGGACTCGAGCAGCGTTCCGCTGGCGGCAATGCTCGTTGCTTCATACACGCAAACAAAGACCGGCCAGCCCGACAACGCCGGGCCACACGATGGCCGTAACGACAACTTCTCGGTGCAGGAGGCGTCGCTGTTCCTGGCCGGGCGTCTTTCGGATCATATCGGTTCGTTCGCGCAGGTCACCTATTCGGATATCGACCGCCTCGTCACTCTCGATAACGTCGACCTGCGTTATGCGCACGCGCTCAACATCGGTGAGAAGCCGGCAATACTCGGCGTGTCGGTCAACAACAATCCGACCGTCTCGGACGTGTGGAACACCGTTCCCGCCTGGCGCTTCCCATACATGGCATCCGAACTGGTGCCGGAGATGGCGGCCGCGCCGCTGATCGACGGCGGACTCGAGCATCAGGTACTCGGCGTCAGCGGCTACGGTTTCTTCAACAATTCCTGGTATGCGGAACTCGGCGGTTACGGCTCTCTGTCGCACGGGTTCCTCGATGCGGTCAATGTCGAGGACAGCGCTGGCAAGATATCCGGCATCGCACCGTACTGGCGCGTCGCCTACTCGCACGACGCGAAAGGTCACTCATGGTCTCTCGGCGCTTTCGGCCTGAATGCAAACGTGCGTCCCGATCGCGCCCCGGGGCCCTCCGACAAATACAACGACATCGGCATCGACGGGACGCTACAGCTGTTCGAGATGGGCCCGCATGTGTTCACGTTGAACGGCACCCACACGCATGAGCATCAGGATCGCAACGCATCCTTTGCCACGGGCGCAGCGGCGAATACGTCCGATCACCTCGATTCGACTTCGATCAACGCCTCGTACTACTACGACGCGCATTACGGCGCCACGCTAGGCCGATTCGCGATCAACGGCAGCACGGATACGGGCCTGTACGCACCCGAACCGGCAAGCGGCAGCCGAACCGGCAAGCCGAATAGTTCCGGCACGATCATCCAGGCCGACTGGACCCCGTACGGCGCCGCCGATTCGTGGCACGCGCCGTGGGCAAATCTGCGCATCGGCGTGCAGTACACGATCTACGACAAGTTCAACGGTGCGTCGAGCGACTACGACGGTTTCGGCCGCAGCGCTCACGACAACAACACGCTGTTCCTTTTCCTGTGGGCTGCCATTTAACGGCGGCACAGCGAGGTCATCATGGCAAATGTATACAACCGACAACCCACCCGGCGCGGCATGCTGCGGCTGATCGCAGGAATAATCGTCTGTGCGGGAACATCACGCGCCGGCCGGTTGTCTGCTGGAGAAGAGTTGCCGCATCTGACCGATTCGAATCCGGCCGCTGCGTCGCTCGGCTACACCGAAGACACGAGCACGGTCGATGCGCACAAGTTCCCGAAGCACGCGCCCGAACAGCGCTGTGGAAACTGCAAGTTCTTCCAGGCCGGCTCGGGTGGTCAATACGCGCCTTGCCGCTTGTATCCCGGCAGCGCCGTCAATGTGAACGGCTGGTGTATGGGATATGCCGCCAAGTGAACGTCTGAGTCGTTCCCGGGCAATTACCTAAAGCAGGGACGCACGGAAAGGCGAATCGATGGTTGAGCGCTCGATTCGTGCAAGCCGAGTCCGTGCACTGTGCGGACCCGGGACTCCAGAAGGGTCCCAGCAGGACTCTTGGAGTCGATCATTGCTGACGCCAGCGATGCCGAGAAACCGGTACGGCAGCGTGTTGACGATCAGAACAGTAGAAATACGCACACGCATATCTGCAGGAGATCGCTATGAGTACTCAGAAGCTGAAATCCATCACGACATTGGTGGCGACATGCACACTGTCGCTTGTTTCCGCCGCCGCCCTCGCGGCGGGCGGATCGCGCGAACACAACACCGCCGGCACGATGCGGGCGGACACGATGCATTCGGCAGGCACGATGCGGTCCGGAGGCGCGATGCAGTCGAGCGGCATGACGACGCGCGCAGGCACGACAACGCAGACCACGGCCGCGACCAAGCCGACGACAGCAACGGCCCAGTCCACGCGGACTGCGCGGACCACCACCGGGCAGCCGAATGCCAGCTGTGAAGATACGCCGAACCAGCCCGGCCACTCGATCTCGGCGCCGGGATCGGCTTTCAATCCGGACGGTACTGCCGGCACGAAGTATGCCGGCGAGCAGCCGCAGAACATGAAAAACCCGAACAGCGTGTCCCAGTATGACGTCGCCTGCACGCGCCCACAGCACTAAACGGCGGTGAATGGCAGACCGCGTGGGCGCAGCTCGCGCCCAGCGGTCTTTTTTTTAGATAAACCAATAGTATGCAATCGCATCTTCAACCCTTTATGAGCACGCGGCCGGGAACGGGCATTGCGCCTCCAGCACGAACCGGGCGGCAGGAGGACTATCATTGAACCGATGCGCCCTCACGAGGAACTCAAGCTGCAGGTTAACTGTTGCCCGAACGCGGGCCACCTTGCGAGCTGAACTCTCCATGCAGTCATCGAACGACCGGTTTCGCCCCAATACTGCGCCCGACAACCCCGAGGCTGCAGACGATGCTGCTTGCCTCGCCGCCGTCGTGCGCGGGGACCGTGAGGCATTCGAACGGCTCTATCGCCGCTACTACGAACGCCTGTTCCGCTTCAGCCTGCGCGTCACCGGCCGCATCCATCTGGTCGGCGACGTCATCAACGAAACGATGATGGTCGTGTGGCGCCGCGCCAGCGAGTATCGCGCGGCTGCACAGGTATCGACCTGGATATTCGGCATCGCCTACCGCAAGTCGCTCAAGGCGCTGGCGCGCGACGGTCGCCACAACGCCGAAGCGATCGACGACGTACCGGAAATCGAACTGCAAATGCCAGAAACCGTCGACCGCGATGCAATGCACGCGGAGATTCGCCAGGCAATCGCCTGCCTGCCGCCGGACCATCGCGCGGTAGTCGACCTGACATTCCATTTCAACCGCTCGTACGAGGAAATTGCGCAGATCCTGGGTTGCCCGGTGGGCACGGTGAAATCTCGCATGTTCCACGCCCGCGCCAAACTGCGCCCATTGCTGGGTCATCTGCTGGGGGACTGATGTCATGAATATTCTCGATACCCGCAACGCAGTGCGCGAACTCTTGCCCTGGCACGAGAACGGCACTCTGAACGAAACCGAACGTGAACGCGTCCGCGCCCTGCTCGCGACGGATCTCGAAGCGAATCGTCAACGACGCGAACTGCATGCGCTGCGCGAAGCGCTGGTCGACGAACCGACCCTAGCCTCCGACATGGGCTCGAATCTGCAGCGGCTGCGCGCGCAGATGGGCCCGAGCCGCGCGATCGCCTACATGCCGATGACGGCGCGCTGGCTCGCGGTCGCGGCCTCGGCGGTCGTCGCTTTGGGCGCCGCGACGTTTTATGCCGGCACGCGAGTCGCTCCGTATCAGACGCTGACGGCTACGGCCGCGCTGGAACCGGTGTCGGCCGACGCCGACCTTGTCCGTGTCGATGTCGCCGCGGGAGTCGACGCGGCTGCGTTGCTGCAGCTCACTGGAGATGCACAGGTGCGCGTGCTCAACGGGCCGTCCGAACATGGCGTGGCGACGCTCGCCGTGCCGCATGCCCACGCGCAACAGATCATCGCGCGACTGAGCGCCGATCCGCGCCTGCGTTTCGTCGCACAGGTTCCACGCTGAGCCTTCATCATGATGCGTAGCCTGCGAAGCCTGCTGCTGCTGTGCAGCCTGACCGGCGTTGTCTGCGTTACGCCATATAGCGCACTCGCCGCAGACACCGGAGGCGAGCGCATTCTCGTGACACTGCATTACGACGCCGTCGACCAGATGCATGGCGACGCGATCGAGCACTACCATCGGCCGCACGACTACGGACCAGGGGCAAACGTCGAACCGGTACTCGACGCCTTGGCGAAGGAATACGGACTGGTTCGCGTCAACGGCTGGCCAATGCGTTCGCTCAGTGTTCATTGCGAAGTCTATACGGTGGCAGCGGGCGTCGATGTCGTCGCGCTCGCGGCTCGACTGGCGCAGGATCCGCGTGTCGACAGCGCCGAGCCGATGAGCCAGTTCCATACCCTCACCGCGACCGGCACGTCGTACCGTTCGCTGCAGCACTCGCTCGATGAACTCGATGTCGATCGCGCACACGCGCTGTCGCGCGGGCGCGGCGTGCGCGTTGCAGTCATCGATTCGGGTGTCGACGCGACCCATCCGGACCTCAACGGCGCGGTGCAGACGCGGCGCGACTTCGCCGGCAGCGCGGCCGCAGCGCCGCACGGGACGGAGGTCGCAGGCGTGATCGCGGCGCGGGGGGACAACGGTGCCGGAATCGTCGGCGTGGCGCCCGACTCGGAACTGCTCGACCTGCACGCCTGCTGGGGCGATGGCAACGCCAACTCGGCGGCCAGCTGCGACAGCTACAGCCTTGCCCAGGCGCTCGACTTCGCGATTACCAGCACGGTCGACGTGATCAACCTCAGCCTCGCCGGTCCCGAGGACGCGCTGCTCGCGCGATTGCTCGCCGTCGCCGAGACGCGCGCGATCTGCGTCGTCGTCGCCGCGCCCCCGCCCGGAGACCTGACGCACGGATTTCCGGCATCCGTGCCTTCGGTCATCGTGGTCGGAATGAGCGATGCCGGCGTACGCATGGGCTCGGCACGGATTCGCGCGCCGGGCACCGACGTGCTCACCACATTCCCGGGCGGCCGCTACGACTATGCGAGCGGCAGTTCGCTCGCCGCCGCGCACGTCAGCGGCGTGATCGCGCTGGCGCGGGCGCTGCGGCGGCTCGATCCGCAGCAGGTGCGCAGCTTGTTGACCGCGCATGAACACCTGTCTGCCGAGGTCGTGCTGGCCGACGCCGCGACGTTGCGCTAAACCAGCCCCGAGGTTAGGCTTCCTCGCCGCACTGCGCGTGCGCTACTCGGAACGCCTGGATGGCGAAGACTGTGTCGGTCGTGGCGGCGCTTGCCGTGATCTGGACCGTGCCCGCCGCGGCAGTGGACTGGACCGGCTATGCCAGCATCGGCACCGACTACATTTATCGTGGCGTTTCGCTGCTCGATTCCGGACCGGCGCTGCAAGGTGGTGTCGAAGGCCGCTTCGCCGACAATTTCGTCGTTGGCGCTTCTGCTGTCAGGATCGACCGCCAGTGGCTCTACTACCAGGACGTCAACGATAACGTCCAGCTCGACTTCTATGCCGGCGCGGACTTCGGTTGAGGCCCCAATTGCCGAGCGCGCCTGCTGGTCTCGCGCTACCAGTTTCCCGGCCCGGACACACGCGACTGGTCCGAAGCGACGGCTGCTGTCGAATTCTTCGATCGCATCGGAGCATCGTATTCGTGGAGTCCGGAAGGACTCGGCTCGAACGTGATCACGCGAACGACCGAAGCGTGGCTGCAACAGCCATTCTCGCTGGCGACCACCGCCGAACTCGGATACGGGCGCGTCGTGATCAGCCGCTTCAACTACTGGTACGCGCACGTCGGCGTTTCGCACCGGATCGGGCAATTCGTGTTCGGCCTCACCCAATATGTCGGTGATCCCGGCCTCAAGCACCTGCTGTTCGACAGCCACAGCAACCGGTTGGTGCTGACCGTCAGCACGGCGTTCTGAGCGACCGCCGGTCGCAACCGTTCGCGGCTATCGGGAACGCTGAAGTCACGTCGCCGTTCTTCTGCCGTGCGCATTCCGCACTGGCAGTCCGCCTTCCTCGTTCGAGCCAGTCTTCTCGCGTTTTCCGGCGAGTCGAAATTGCGAAATGGCATTTGCAACGCGGCGAAGTTTGCACACCGCAAATTGCACGACTCCCTGACGATGACAGCAAGCATTTCCGCCACGGGGCCGGTGGCACGCTCGTTGCGATGCGTTGGGCACACCGCAACCACAGCATACAGGCGCGAGCATGTCGACTCTCTGGGAAATGGCAGAAACGATTCGAGCGGAAGAAGCTGCTGCCCTGGCAGCACAGGCGACGCGTCGCAATCGTCTGCGTCAATGGCTGGCGGCCTTTCACTCGCCGGCCGTAACAGCGGGAGTCGAGCTGCCGGTCGTGCGCCGCTTCCCGATAACCCGCCTTGCCTCGCGCAAGCCCGGACCAAACTACCTGCCGTAGTCGGTGCATGTCGGTCCGAGGGGAAAGTACGGAAAGTCTGGACAGCGTTTCTTCGTGCTCGCCTGAGCGCGCTGCAGCCAATCGAGTCCAAGGGAGGAAACGGACAGTGATCGATACCGAACAGGCTCTGCAGGACATCGTTCGTGTCGCACAGAGCGGGCGTGACCTCTTTTCCGACCTCAGTTCGCGCGCCTGCCAGGACGAGGTGCGCGAGGCATTCGCCTATGTCGCCGACGTCAAGAAGCAGCTGATCGATAGTCTGGCCACCTGGACGCCGCCTGCACCTTCCGGCCAGCGCGGCAGCGCGGCGGTGGCGACGGTGGAAAAACTCTACGCGGAAGTGCGCCAGCACTTCGATGGCGACGCGCCGGCACCGGTCGCGCACGCACTGACGTTTGGCGAAGACCAGCTGCTCAAGCTGACCGAGCGCGCGTTCGAAGTAACGCGCGTGCCGGCGCTCAGGCAACTTCTGAAATCGTATTACTCGGAGCTTTCGATCTGTCAGCAGGCGATGTCGCGGCTGCGAACGCGCCTGGCAGCGTAGCCCGCCATTCGCAGGAGATGTTTCATGAGCAGGTATCACGGCGAACAATCCTGGCAGGAGATCCGGCACCAGGCGTTGCAGGGTTGGCGCGACCTCAGCGAAGACGACTTCGAAACGTTGCGCGCCATCAGGCGTGAGCACGAAGTGCGTGAGCGCCACGAGCGCTCCCGATCGCGGCGCGAGCGGCACAGCGAGTTCCGCGACGTCGAACACTGATAGCGTGCGCGGCAATGCGCGCTGAGCGCGCCGCCAGACCGCCGTCCTTCCCGCACTGTTGTTCGACGCGCCATGTGCACTCGCCAGCCGGCTTAGGCAAGCCGATCACGTAGCACTCTGCACCAGCCGCCTGTTCCGTCCCATCAGACTTGACTTGCTGCGTCGTGCACGATGCCAACATTGCAACAGGCATCGTGCAGTTTGCCGCGAAGCGAAGGCGGCCTTTGCGGACTTCTCCATATCAATCCATTACTTGCCACCGGCTTTTCGATGGCACGCCTATTGATATCTCTCTTTCACGGGCGCAATGCCACGGCATTCGCCACCGCTCGTCACACAACGGAGATACGTCATGCTGCACTACGCACTGGTCTTTCTGGTTGTCGCATTGATCGCAGCTGCGCTGGGCTTCGGCGGAATCGCCGGAGCGGCAGCCGGCGTTGCCAAGATCCTGTTCGTCATCTTCCTGGTTCTTTTCCTCGCCTCGCTCGTTGCAGGCGGCTTGCGAAGATTCTAGGGTCGGTTCTCGCGCGTCCGACGACTCCGATTCTGGAGACTGCGATGAACTCACGAGTCGCGTCCAAAATCCTGCCGATGGCGATGGCGCTCGCCATCGGCCTCGGCTTGGGAGCCAGTACCGCCCGCGCCGAAATCAGTGATGCGGACAAAACCTTTCTCGACGCGATGGCGGCGAGCGACAACGCGGAAGTGGAACTTAGCCGAATCGCCGCGGCGCAGGCTTTGTCGCCGCAAGTGCGGGATTTCGCACAAACGATCGCTTCGGACCACGGCGAAAACTATCGGGCGCTGCTCGAGCTTTGCAGCGACAAGAAGTACGCGATCGCGCCGCGGGTCGACGCGATGCACGGTGAGGCCATGCGCAAGCTGGGCAATGCCGATTCGCCGGAGGCAGCCGAGCGCGCATATCTGGATGCGATAGCCGCCGACCAGGCAAATATCGACAGCCTCCTCGAGAAAATGGCCGGCAATTCCAATGACGCGGACATCGCCCGGTTCGCTGCAGACACGCTGACCGAGGTCAAGAAACACGAGGACTCGGCAAAACAGCTGGCCAGAAAGTAAAAGCCCGCTCTTGTCCTCGCCCTTCGATACCTCAGGGCGAACGGCTATGCCAACGTCTAACGCCCGTTTCGGCCGCCGCTAGATGCCGTACTGCTTGCGCTTGCGATAGAGCGTGGAAACGTCGATCCCGAGAAGTCGCGCAGCTTCGTCGAGCGAATCGGCATTGGCAATCACGGCTGTGATGTGTTCGCGTTCCAGATCGGCGATGCTCAAATGGTCGCCGGCGCGGGGCCGGGTTGCACGCTCCGCATTCGCGTCGCCGATGCCCAGGTGGGTAATCTGGACCTCCGGTCCGTCGCAGATGATCGATGCGCGTTCGATGACATTCTGCAGTTCGCGCACGTTGCCCGGCCACGCGTAGCCCTTGAGCAGTTTCATCGCATCATCGCTGAAGCGGGAGACCGGACGGCGGTACGCCTTGACGTAGCGCGCGAGAAAAGTTTCAGCCAGCGCTCCGATGTCCTCGGCGCGCTCGCGCAACGGCGGCAGCACCAGGCTGATTACGTTGAGGCGGTAATAGAGATCCTCGCGAAACGTCTTCTGCTTGACCATCTCTTCGAGGTTGCGATTCATCGCCGCGATGATGCGCACATCCGCCGTGCGCGACTTCGGATCGCCGACGCGCTCGTACTCCTTGTCCTGGATGAAGCGCAGCAATTTCGGCTGCAACGGCAGCGGGAAATCCCCGATCTCATCGAGGAACAGCGTGCCGCCGTTGGCCTGGCTGACGCGACCCTCGGTGCTCTCGGTCGCCCCGGTGAAGGCGCCCTTCTGGTGCCCGAACAACTCGCTTTCGAGCAGTTCCGGCGAAAGCGACGGGCAGCTGATCGTGACGAATCCGGCTTTCGACCGCGCGCTCCATTGGTGGATCGCGCGCGCGAGCATGCCTTTGCCCGTGCCCGATTCGCCGAGAACGAGCACGTTGGCATCGGTCGCCGCAACTTGCCGCGCCATCTGCACGACCGCGCTCATCGCCGGATTGGCGCTCTTCATCTCGGCCCGAACGGTCAGGCCGACGTC
>Ga0157376_10001284_pt1 | contig 16530 bp, 15 predicted proteins | sample M45metaG_FD_121801 | JGI IMG/M metagenome (GOLD analysis project Ga0157376, IMG submission 121801) | Miscanthus rhizosphere microbial communities from Kellogg Biological Station, Michigan, USA - M4-5 metaG | ecosystem: Host-associated > Plants > Roots > Rhizosphere > Soil | place: USA: Michigan... | reverse complement strand
CTTTTGGGCGCGATGACTTTTTGCTTTCCGCGTCCTTGGTGTCTTCTGTGCTGGTGCTGGTAAAGCAATAAATGCTCCCCAGTGTTGCTGCTATGGCTGCTAAGCTGAGCCCGATCTTACCTTGGTGTTCAAGTAGAAATGCCTTGCTATGTTGTTCATCAACAGCTTCATCACGATCATCATCGTCAGCATCTTCAGTTTGATCATTTAAATCAAATGTCTCTCGATCGAGTTCGGTTGTCGTTGATTGATCAAAATTTTCTGCAGTGGTTGCTGCATAACATGATGTGTGCACCTGTGCGAGTAAGAGTAAGGCACAGATGCATTTTATGATCATTTTAAATAGCTTCGAAAAAAAAGGCCAATATTGTATAGTTTATAGTACGTGGAAATTTAATGCAAAATTCTCTTAAAAATCATAATAGAAAAGTATATTTGTTATACTATAGCACGAAGTGCAGCGCGTGCGGGTGCGGCTTCAAGTCCGATGATTGCAAGTGGTAAACAGATGAGTTCATACGATCCAGGGTTAACGTGTGCAAGACGTAACCCTTCGATAATGGTGATGCCATACTGCATGAGCATTGTATGTGTTTCATGTGCAGGTTGTGCGCGTTCTATACCTAAGTAATCGATACCGATTGCCTGAATACCGCATTGCACTAAGTACGTGGCTGCTGATGCATCGAGATAGACAAATGCGGGATTAAAAGGGTCGGTATGGAGTAAAAAACTGTTGCGCGTTTTAAGCAGGATCCTATCGCTGTGGTTAATTGATTGTGATTGCAAAAATTGTGCGGTAATACAATCGGTGATGGTAGTGCAATCAATAACAATGCAGGGGCCATTGATTGTAGCGAGTGCCAGTTGATCGATGGTGGCTCCTGCGGATATGAAATGTGCTGGCGCGTCTATGTGTGTCCCGCTGTGTGCGCCCAGACGTATAACCGACTCGCGTACGCTGTCCTGCTCATATGTTTTGGTGGCAATAAATTCTACAACAGCGCGATCTTTGTATGCGGTCATTGCGGGTGATAGTGGCCAACTGATATCGATCACGTTCATGGTTAATCTTTCTTGTTCACCGCGTGCCCACCAAATGCATGGCGAATGAGGGCAATAAGTTTTGTGGCATAATTACCGCCGGTGGTGCGGGACCACGTGCGTACATTTAATGATGCTTCGATGACCGGAACGGGAATGTTGTGTGCATGCGCTTCCTGCACGGTCCAGCGACCGGTCCCTCCTTCAAAAATTTCACCCGAAACATGGGTCAGTTGTTGATCTTGACGTACCACATCGTGTGCTAAATCTAAAAAATATGAACGTAATAATGCGCCATGTTGCCATACGCGGCAAATGGTAACGAGATCTAAAGGTACCTCTTTAAAGCTGCCCTCTTTGAGCAGGTGTAACCCTTCTGCATATGCTTGCATAATACCGTATTCAATACCATTATGTACCATTTTAACGTAATGTCCGGTGCCTGATGGTCCCATATAGCCAAAACCCTGGGGTGCCGCGACCGCGGTTAATAACGGTACGAGCCGTTCGTATGCCTGCTGATCACCACCAATCATTAATGAATATCCCTGTGTGCGTCCGCCCAGTCCTCCAGAGGTTCCGCAATCAATGAAAAAAATATTATGGTGCGAGCATCGCTGTGCGCGTTGTACAGAATCATGAAAGTTGCTGTTGCCGCCATCAATAATGATTGAGTGCGCGTTCATATGGGGAATGAGTATATTTAATACATCATCAACCGGATCGCCTGCGGGCACAAAAAGCCATACTATTTCAACGGCAGATGCCAATGTTGCGATATCATGCACTGACGATATTCCAAGGTCGTGCGCTGCTTGGCGCGCACTGTCGCTTGGATCATAGCCAAGCACCGTGTACTTTGCTTTGACCAATCGCTCTGCAACACCGCTGCCCATTTTTCCTAATCCAATAATACCAATCTTCATGTGCGCCACCTTATACTGTGTTTTTGAGCAAATAATGTTGCTGCTTCTGGTCCACTACTTCCTTTTTCATAGCTGTGGAGTGGCAGATTTTTGCCGAGTGCATCAATGCATCGCCATGCCGATTCTATTTCATCAAAGCGTACCGCGATAGAATGTTCGCCACGCATAATTTCCTGCACAATAACTTCGTATGCATGTGACTCGCTGATACTCAGTGCATAATGATGTGAAAAATGCATATCCACCGGCAGTACTTCATGCAAGACACCCGGTTGCTTAGCATTGAGCGTTACAAAAAATGTTGGATCGGGCGCAATACGTATTGTCAAACTGTTAGAATCACTCGGACAATTTTTGGTGAGCAAGCAGTGCACAGGCTTAAATTGTATATGAATAAGCGATTCTTTGCGGTGTAAACATTTGCCGGTTTTTAAATAAAAAGGCACGCCAAGCCAACGTGGGTTATTGATCATGCACTGTACTGCTGCAAATGTTTCAGTCGTTGATTGTGGATGTATGTATGGCTCTTGCTGATATCCTTCATATTGTCCTAAAACGGCATCGGTGATGTGTATTTTTTCAAGCACCTTGGCCCGTTGTGTGCGAATATGTTCACCGGTCAGCAGTTCAGGAGCCTCCATGCCCAGCAGAGCAACGATTTCCAGCATATGATTTTGCATCATATCTTTTAACGCGCCATAGGTATCATAGTAGGTTCCACGTGTTCCAATTCCTTCTTGTTCATTAAGTATAATTTGTACACTGTCGATGTAACGGTTGTTCCAAAGCGGTTCGAATAAAATATTGGTAAAACGTACTAAAACGATATTGCCCACGAGCTCTTTGGTCAAATAATGATCAATGCGATATATCTGCAGTTCATCAAAATAGTGTGCTATACACTGATTAATTGCGTGCGCCGATTGTAGATCATGCCCGAATGGTTTTTCATACACAATGCGATGCCATGGCCCGAACGATTGATGCTTGCGCGCAAGCCCTGATTGTGCGCTATGTTGCGTGATAGCGCAATAAAAATCTGATGCTGCAGCACAGTACAGCATGCGATTTTCCGCAAGTCCCTGTTGTTGTTCTAATGCAGTTACGTGCTGCTCTAAACGCTGAAAATCGTCTAGGCGCATAAAATCAAGGTGTTGATAGGTGCAGTGCTGCGTAAATTCTGCAATGCTTGCCTCATCAGCGTGATTGAAATAGGGACGAGCACTGGCAACCATTTCTTGTGCAGTTATGCTATCGCGTGCAGTACCGACAATCGCGTAGCGCGTGAGCACGTTCGTACGTGCCAAATGGTAGAGTGCAGGCAAAAGCTTACGGCGTGCAAGATCTCCTGAAGCGCCAAAAATAATAATCGTTACATCATGCATCGTGAACTATCTTTCGTACTTCTTGTTTATATAATTCAACCTGTGGTTGATCGAAGGGATTAACCCCTAACAAAAAACCAAGATAGATCGTTTCGATCATTTTCCATTGCATGAATTGCCCTAATGTATAGGCATCTTTGCGTTCCATAATGCAGTGCGTAAAAGGACATGCAGCTTGTTGGTAGGCGCGTTGTGCACCGACAAGTAACGCATGCATGATGTGTGCAACAGTCGTAAGGGATTGATTATGATTAACCGGTATATCATGTTCCGGATGTTTAATGGAAACAAAGGTAGTGATCGTGTTACGAGGGCCAGCGAGTATGCGCTGCGCCATTGCATGCAAATCGGTTGATCCGATTGATACGGTAGGCGTGAAACCAAGAGCAATGGTCGCGCCGTCACGCGTCGATGTTTTACCAATACTTTCTGCCAATAATTGTCGGTACCACTTTCCTAGAGACTCAAGCCATGGATCAAACACAAAAAGATCGGCAATATATATGCCATGAGTATAGGCAACGGCAAGCAGCGCAGCACTTGTCGCGGCCATAGACGTAGGACCTTGGTCCATAGTATGGGTGACTACATCCGCTGCGCCCGCACACAGATCATGGATGTTGATGCCCAGCATTGCCAATGGAAAAAGTCCTGCTGCACTCATGATGCTATAACGCCCGCCAACGTTGGCGGAGATTTCGAGCGTGGTATATGATTCTTGCTGTGCATGTTGCCACAACGATGATTGTTTGTCGGTGATCACCACGATGTATTGCTGATAATCGTGAGGATGAAACTCTTTAAGCAGGTGTATAAAGATGGCAGTATTAACGGATGTTTCGAGTGTGCTGCCTGATTTGCTGATAATGGTAATGATTATTTTTTTACCAGCAGTCAGTAGTTGACGCATATGCTGAACCAACGCATACGTGTCGTCAGGGGCTACGGTATCTGCCCAATAACAAGCAATGGATGGATTGCCCATAGTATATAAAAGACCATGAAGTGCCTGATGCACTGATAGCGCGCCAAGATTAGATCCACCAATGCCAATGATGAGCAGTGCATGCGGGCGCAATGCTAATTTTTGTTCTGTACATTCTTGAACCATGCGGTGCATCACCGTATCAAACGGTAGGTTGAGTGGTGCGTAGGGAGTGTTGTACGCAGTTGATTGTGCGTTTTTGATTTCTTGAATGATTGGTTCAAGTGATGTTGTGGCAGTCAGTACCTCATGCGTATCGCATAATGAGCTTTGTTCATACGTAAAAATAAGAGCCATAACCGTACCTTAGGTACACATGCGTTCAAGTAGCATATAATGTACTACACCATAAAGACTAACATTATAATCGATGATTACAAAAATCGGTATATCTGCCAGTAATATTTGTTGTTTTCCGCAATTAACAAACTCGTGTGCAAACTCAGGTTGCTCAAATAAAGGAAGATTGTTGGCCGCAATACCGCCAGCGATATACACACCTCCTAATGCAAGTGCATCAAGTGCAAAATTTTTAGCGCATCGTGCATATAATTTAGTGTAGAGCATGAAGGTATTGTGTGCATGTGGATCAGCAAATCTGTTTTTAAAAATACTATCCGGATGTAATCCATTGGTCACTAGATCATGATGTGCAGGTTGCTCATGATTGCGTGCGCGAAAAAAATTATATAATCGTTTGATGCCATTGCCTGATAGTACATCTTCCCATGAAACATTGCATCCCCACTCTTCGCTTGTGCGAATATATGCGGCTAAATCATATTCCAGTTGATCTTGTGCAGCAAAATCTGCGTGCCCACCTTCCGATGCTACGGGGATATGACGATCAACTGTTTTGATCCAAGTCATGGTGCATTTGCCGAGTCCGGTGCCGGCGCCAAGAATTGCTTGATTAGCATGCGGATAGACCGTACCCTTGCGAACCTTAACTAATTTTTTAGGATCTAACGATGCAAGTCCATAGCCAATAACTTCAAAATCATTGACCAAAAAAACACAGTGTAGATTGGTGCGTGCTTTAATATCTGCGGTGGTGATAGTAAACGATGCATTAGTTGGTTTGCAGACCGTACGTTCTTCATATACAACGCCCGCTGCTGCAAAACAAGCATTAGTGGCTGTGATGCCGTAGGTACTTTGTGCGTACGCCAGTACATCAATAACGACTTGAGTAAAATCCGTTATTGCCTGGCTTTTGGCATGCGACGAAAATAATATGGTTGCTCGTTCTTGGTCGATAGCAAAAAAAGCAAAGTTTGCATTGGTGCCACCAATATCGCCAACTAATACTGCATGTGTATTAGTTGGTACAGGGTCAACATATGTGACATGGCGAAAATCAGTTGGCATGAGCTATTCTTCAGATTTTTGACTGTCTCGGTATATTTGTCCGAGTACAGCTCCTGCGGCAACTAGTGCAGCACTTGGACGTGATGCCTTAGATAAGGCACAGGCACGTATTGCGTTATAGGATCCTATTCCTATTCCTGCATCAACGGCTATTTTTTTGGAATCTGGATGCAACTTTACCATCTCGTTAACGATTTCAAAGCTAATACCTGCTCCTACTGCACCAACGGTTCCACCAATAATGGTGCTACCAATAGCTCCTGCAGTCCATCGTGCGAGTTGTTTGAAATCAGGAGAAGTTGGTGGATTCATGTTTGCATGCGAGAAAAATGTGCGCGTGGGTTGTGCAAATTTTTGCAATGCAGCGCCAAAACTGTAGGTCGGTGCTACTATTCCCATAAATAATAGTATTGATATTTTTTTCATTGCATACTCCCGCATTTTTTGGGTTGCGATAACATAATTTCATCGACTAGTATGCTATATCCGTATTGAGATCACGTCAACGTTAAGTTTTAATCATAACTTGTCTTGGTGAAATCAGGAATAATGTGTAGAGCAATTTTTCATAATAATCATGATCATTGAGTAGAAATTTTTGCTTCGCACAATGCGATATCCATGAGGATTACTCCGGTAAAAGCTGCTGCTGCAGCAGGTGATCGCGGTACACCCACAATACGTAGTCCTCCGTACATACCTGCAGGAGGTACAATAGTATTTAAAAGCAGTATAACTTTTCGGTCATCGGCTTTAGTTCGGTCATTAGCTTTAGATGATTGTATATTTGGATATGAATGTAGTCCTAGAGCCAGTAGATCAACAGCTACTAGTGCACCGCCTAATCCTCCTGCAATTTTGGCAACAAAGGAAGGTGATTTGCAAGGGGTTGTTGCTGAAGAATAATAACGTGTCATAGCCCGGGCTGTGCGTGGGATTAATGCGCTGAATGTGTATGATGATGTTAACAATCCAATGAACAGCATTAGTGACATTTTTTTCATTTTTGATGATCTCATTTTTATGATACGATACCGTCGGATAGTATGGTCTGAGTGCGTTGACATGTCAACATTAACAAGGAGATGAAAAATGTATCGAGTGATGAATCTTTTTGTGTTGTTGCTTGCATCGCAAGTAGTGATATGTGAAGAAAAATTATCATGCACTTTTGTTGGCTATGCTACCACTATTCCTATGGATGTTATGCGCGTTATGCTCGGTAGATCATGGAAGCCAGAATGTCCAGTTCCGTTGCAAGATTTGCGCTATCTCACGTTAAGTCATTGGGGTTTTGATGATCAGGTGCATATTGGGCACATGGTTGTGCATAAAGATATTGCAGAAGAAATAATTGAAATATTTGCTGAACTGTTCGAGCATAAATTTCCTATAGAACGCATGGAAATTATCGATGAGTATGATGCAGATGATGAACGTTCAATGGAGGATAATAATAGCTCCGCATTCTGCTTTAGAGCCAATACCACAACGCCAGGAGTCTACTCAAAACATAGCTATGGCATTGCTATTGATATCAATCCACGGATCAATCCGTATATTAAAGGTGATCTTGTTTTACCACGTAATGCCGAAGAGTATGTTGATCGTTCAGGCCACTACAAAGGTATGATTACTGATACACCAGATAATGTGTGTTATCAAGCATTTGCACGGCGTGGCTATGCATGGGGCGGGCATTGGGATGGCAGAAAAGATTATCAGCATTGGTGCAAGATATATTAAATTTGGTGCACGTCAGCTTAACGTATCTTTAAAGAGGAATAACATGAAGTATGGTCAATTATTATTATATATGTGCATGGTGTGCAACGCGGCTCATGCAACTGAACTAAAATATCGTGTTTTACGCGGACATGAAGCTCGCCCCTATTTGCGCGCTCAAGCAGAGCTGACGGTAACAATTTTGCAAGATTTTCCTTACTGTTATGAACCGGATGGCGGTGCAGATGCGGAAGATATTGATTACTATTATGAGCGAACATATCAGCGGTATTTTGCAGAAAAAAGTTGGATTAAGCATGAACCATTGATTGCCTATATGGCCAACAGTACGCCGCTTATGCGTTTATGGTCATTAGTGCTTGAGTAATGTATGCGATTGTTTTATGGTGATTTTGTTTGTTGATGAATGTGAACGCTCAGGAGAAGATAATGCGTACTGGATCGTTGTTAATCGTAATGGCATTGGTAAGTTATTCTATGGTGCAAGCAGATGAAGGCGAAGTTGAACGCTCGGCAGTGTGTGATCTTAACAAATCGGCTAATATTGTTATTGAACTCATGCGAGCGGGGGATCTTGGATCAATTCTTGAGGAGCATACACCTGAACAACTTGATGTGCTCATTAAAAATTTTAGTCCTGTATTAATGGCGTTCGAAGCTGAAGTACTTTCATGCACTCTGCCTGTATTGCTCTATTTTTACCGCACCACTGATGCTCATAGAGCAGTGACCGATGCCTTTATTGCCGCCTTAGCATCTCAATATAGTGATCGTGCAAAAATTGTGGCAATTGATGCTGAGTTGTTTTTCTCATTGGCACAAGCAGTTGATGTGCAAGAAACACCGGCATTTGGCATGTGTCGCGAGCGCCGCATAGAAATATCGGTGGTCGGCAATGATAATGTGGGACAGGTTGCTAAGCTCGTGGAGTAGGTTGCTCAATAAATTGTATTCCATCATCGTAGATAGGTACTCCATGTAGATATTGCACCGTTGGTGGAGCGATGAAATACTGTGTTACCACCATCGCAGACGTCGCCGATGTCTTTTTTGTGTGTAGTAGCATCCACGTCTGTGTGTTCAAAGTGCACGGTCCAATCGAAGCGAGGTTATTATTAATCCAGATGGATTTTTTCTTGTCTCGAGTGATGTTGAATCGGTCATCGATTGCAGATACAATAGATTTTGGTAGAATAGCAGTATTAGGTGAAAGTTCTATCATTCCTGTGCAAATTTCCTGCCCCTCTTTTGTTTCAACAAGCTTAATTTGATACCCGTTGCCCCTTATTTGATAAAGACAACCGTCCCGAAGCTGATATTGCACTCCCTCGAAGGTAAACCAACCTCCTTCAGTCCTCTTCGCATCCTGTGATGCAGTACGTTGAATGAATTCTGGAGGGATAAATCCCAGTCTAGTTAGTTGATCGCGCACACCTTGGAGATAGGGGCTTATTGCTTCCGGCACCCGAGGAGGTGCGGGATGTTGCCGGCGATGCTTGTGTTGAGCACTGACGTTATCTTCTGCTTTTTTTACGTTTGTTTTTCTTTCGGGGTCTGAATCCTTATTGTCTGCTTTACCATCTTGAGCACTCGCAAGATTATAGATACCAGCAGCGGCGAGCAGAGCTATGATTGAAACTTTCCCTTTATGCTCGAACAGCGTATGCAATACGCTATCCTCCTCTTGATCATCTTCGAGAATATCGTCGATATTATCATTGTCGATGCTATCGGGCGAGCTATCTTCTGAACTGTCTTTGGGGCTATTTTCTTCATAAGCATTGGTATTTTCAGCTGCCCAGCATGATAGGTGGGGTTGTACTATGCATAAAGAAATACATACTAAGCTATACAGAAGAGATTGTGTCATGAGCTATGTTTCGTGCCTACGGGTACTGTTGTATCACCATTACAATTCCTACCATGATAACACTGTATTACGGATTAAACAATGCTTTTTTGCCTATAATATCATATTAGAAATTATGGACCCGGGAAAACCGGGCCCTTTTGACTATTTTGTGTTGCTTATTCCCACTCAAGCGATCCTGCTGTTTGATATTCTGTCACGCGTGTTTCGAAAAAGTTCTTTTCTTTGTTCAAATCGGTTGATTGTGACATCCACAAGAATGGATTTGGTTTGCCGTAGACTTTAGGCAGATCGATGCGTTCAAGACGACGATCGGCAATATATTCAACATAATTGCAAAACTGTTCCGCATTAATGCCCAGAATACCTTGTGGGCACGCATCAAGTGCATATGCTTTTTCAAGTATGACTGCCTGTTTGATCAATGCCACTACTTCATCTTGAAATTGCTGTGTCCAAATGTGCGGATTTTCTGCTTTGATTGTGTTGATCAGATCACAGCCGAATGCCAAATGTACGCTTTCATCGCGCATAATATATTCAAACTGTTCGCCAATACCGACCATTTTATCTTGACGTTTGAGTGCAAGCATCATGGCAAAACCGGCATAAAAAAAGATGCCTTCCATAATGACATAATAGCCAATCAGATCATGCAAAAATCGTTGGATATTTTCAGTTGTGTCGGTAGTAAAATTAGGATCAAAGAGTGACTGGGTCAAGGTGACTACATAATCATCTTTTGCTTTAATTGACTCAATCGAATTATACATAGAGTATATTTCATCTGGATCAAGACCTAACGAATCGCAGCAGTAGATAAAGGTATCGGTATGTACTGCTTCTTCATATGCTTGGCGCAATAAATATTGGCGGCACTCTGGATTGGTGACATGTTTGTATACCGACAGAACAAGATTGTTTGCGGTTAATGATTCTGCGGTTGAAAAAAAACCGAGATTCCACACAATAAGCCGACGTTCAGTGGGGCTTAAAAAGGTGGGGGATTTCCATTGTTCGATATCCTTTTGCATGGATACTTCCTCTGGAGTCCAATTATTGGCAACACCATCTTTATAATATGTGCGTGCCCATAAATAGGTCATGGGGAGTATTTTGTTGGGGTCAACTTTTGAATTATTAATAATGCCTTTAATAGCCATCTCTATCTCCTAGGGTTATTGACATGATTCACAGCTTGGATCTTCAAGAATAGTACATGTACGTTTTGCGGCCATGATATTCAATTCATCGACGTTTTGTTTTGTTTCGGTGTGTGTATATGGTTCCGTGGTAGATTGTGCATATGAACGTTTTTGGGTGAATCCGAATTTTTTTGCATCCAGGGTTGATTTTTCGATTTGCGTTGCACCAAGCGTGCGGAAATAGTACATGGTTTTGATGCCGGATCTCCATGCGTCTATATACACATCATTGAGCTCTTTTCCCGAGATATTTTTTCCGGGCAAACTCGCCATAAATACATTGTGTGATTGACTTTGATCAATCCATTTTGCACGTACTGCAGTAATTTTGACCAACCACTGTGGATCGATGGAAAATGCCTCCTGATACTTGACTTTAAGCTCTTGAGGTATTTCATCAATCATATTCACATTACCGTCGTAATACTTGAGCGTGTCAAGCATTGCCTCATTCCATTTACCAATACGTTTCAAATCGTTCACCAAATATTTATTCACAATGGTAAACTCACCGCTCATATTCGATTTAACGTACAGATTTTTGTAAATCGGTTCGATTGAAGGAAAGCATCCAGAGATGTTAGAAATGGTTGCAGTTGGTGCAATTGCCATCGTGTTAGAATTACGCATGCCATGCTTGCGTACGTGTTCGCGTACTGGACCCCAATCGAGTGAAGAGCTGCGATCGACGTCGATACTCATGCCACGTTCATGCTCAAGCAATGCAAGTGTATCATACGGAAAAATTCCGCGATCCCATTTTGATCCACGATATGATTCATACGTGCCACGCTCTTTTGCAAGTTCTGAAGAAGCCAAAATGGTGTGATATGAGATGAACTCCATGAGCGTATCATTAAAATGCAACGCGGCTGGATCGGCAAAAGGGATATCGAGCATGTATAAAATATCTTGTAATCCCATTATGCCAAGGCCAACAGGACGGTGCCGTTTATTGGCAGTACGTGCTTCTACCGTTGGATAGAAAGTAGTATCAATAACATTATCAAGCATCCTCACTGAAAGCTTGATAGTGCTGACGAGTCGTTCTTTATCCAATACACCGTTCGTGACATGCCGTGCTAAATTTATTGATCCTAAATTACAGACAGCGGTCTCATCTTCTGAAGTATTAAGTACCACTTCTGTGCATAAATTTGAACTATGTATAACACCAACATGATCCTGTGGAGACCGTACATTGCACGCATCTTTGAACGTAAGCCATGGATGACCAGTTTCAAACAAACGACTGAGCATTTTACGCCACAGTTTTAACGCTGAAATTACTTTATATTTTTCAATATTTCCGCGTTGTGCTTCTTCTTCATACGCAAGATACCGCAGTTCAAATTCACGACCATAAATATGATGTAGATCAGGCACTTCGTGCGGCGAGAATAAGGTCCATGGCTCGTCGGCCAATACTCGTTTGATAAAAAGATCAGGAATCCAGTTTGCGGTATTGATATCATGTGTTCTACGTCGTTCATCACCAGTGTTACGACGTAAATCAAGAAAGTCTTCAATGTCTAAATGCCATGTTTCAAGATAGACTACGGCAGCCGCACGTCGACTGCCACTGCGATTGATAGCAGCAGTGGTGTCATTACTAATTTTCAAAAATGGAATAACGCCCTGACTTTCTGTCTTGATACTTTTAACGAGTGCGCCGGTTGCACGAACATTGGTCCAATCGGTACCTAATCCCCCAGACCATTTTGAAATTTGTGCGTTATCTGAAAGGCATTTGAAAATATGACGCAAATCATCATTAACGGTCGATAAAAAACATGAACTGAGTTGTGCACGTACAAGCCCGCTATGCAATAAAGTTGGTGTACTTGGTACATACAGTAAACGTGACATAAGATGATAAAATTCTTGCGCAGCTTCTGTTGGATGCACCTCATCCATCGCTAATCCCATTGCAACGCGCATCCAGAATGTCTGCAATAACTCGATGCGTTTGCCATTATACTTGAGAAAATAACGTTCATTAAGCGTTTTTAATCCCATATAATCAAGATAATCATCCCGTTCAAGCACTAACGTATCCGCTAAGGTATCAAGATCGAACAGGTGCATGCGTGGATCAAGAAGCCCGTGCGTAACGCCGGTAACAATGGCTTGAATAAATGATTGACGATATACGGCATTAACATTGGAACGTATAATTGATTGATCAGTCACTTCACGAAACAACTGTTTAGATAATAAACGTGCGGTAACACGACTGTAGGCAGGATCGCGTTCAATAAATGGAATGGCAGCCAAAATAAGTGCATCTTCAATTTCACGTGTGCTCATACCATTAAAAACGTTTTTAAAAATTTCTTTCATAAGCCAAGAATAGTTGACAGTACCTTCATAGCCGCGACTTGCCCATGCAAAAGCTTCTTGTATACGATCGATATTCAAGACGCCTGAAGATCCATCATCTCGTGTTATGGTAACTTCTGATTCCATTCCCAATTCCATAGCTTGAGTCCTTCGTTCACCTAACGTCATTCCGTGTTCATTCATACTCATGATATCCTCCGTCTGGTATTTTGTTTACCCATTGATCACAAACATTTTTACACTTCATTGATTACGCCCTACGTTTTTATTTTGATGACTCTATCGTTATTTTGTTTGGCTAAAAAAACAAAATAATTGACTATGAGAAAGATCGCTCTTTTAAAGTGTCCCATTAATGTAGCGATTTAACTCTCTATAATCAAATGATTTTCTTATCTTAAAGATGAAAGAAATAATGTTAAATTTTTTTAAAAGATTTGATAGCGGGATTTCATATAGAATTATCAAAGAGTCAAAGAAACGATTTTATCCTGAGTGGTTAATTATGCAATAAAGCCAGTGATTGGCCATGCATGTGCAAACTCTAAATGTGCATCTACAAGTGGTTGATGATGCACTAACAGATGTATATCCTGCACTGTTATGCCGTTTTGACGTATAGTTTTTAATAAACCTTCAACTATGCATAATTTTGCATAAGCAGATATCTGTTGTGGCAATGGGGAGCTATCAAATGAAAGATATGCTGTTGACCCTGACGGTGTAATAATTGCACTGTGTAGTGCTACACGTGTTAGTGTGATCTGTTCATCATCAAGTATTTCGAGCCAGCGATTCACGATATGGTACATATTAATGGCCATGTCATCAGACCAAAGCATAATGATTTTTTCGTGATGCCAACCATTGTGCTGATGCCAATAGACAACTATTTCTTTTTTTTGTTTGCTCTTAATGCTTATTGTATGTTGATGGCATGGATACGTGACGATGATCCAGCCGCGGCGGTATGCGCACACGAGAATACCGCATGCAATTGCAAACAAGAGAGAAAGTATAAAGCGCATCATCAGATCGATTCTGTACTCAGTCCTAAATCGTGTAAAAATGGTGTGATCGAAGGCTCACGCCCAAGAAAATTTTTAATCAATTGGTTAGGATCTTGTGAGCCGCCCTTAGCCAAGATTTCACGCGCATATCGTTTACCAATTACAGGATTTAACAATCCCTCTTGTTTAATGCATGAAAAAAGATCAAGTGCAAAAACGCGTGACCACAGATAGCCATAATATTTAGCGGCATAGGGCATCAAATGACCAAATGAAGCATAGAAGTGTGCGCGCGGTTCGTATGCTGTTGAACGATTATACTGTGTATGCAATTGATGCACGAGTGCAGCAACATCTTTATGTTCTCCCGGCAAGTAACATGCTAGTGATAAGTTCGCAAGCCCGATTTGTCGCTTGATAGTGTATCCCGTATCAAAATGTTTCAGCTGCTGAATCTTGGCAATAAGTTCATCGGACAATGGTTGGCCGGTGATATAATGTTTGCTGATTTTTTTCAGAATTGCACCGTCCCAAAGCCACTCTTCCAGCATTTGTGACGGCATTTCAACAAAATCAGTTTTTACATGCGTTCCAGAACATGATCCGAGTGTTGTGCGTCCGAGCAATGCGTGCAATGCGTGACCAAACTCATGAAAAAATGTTTCTACATCACGTTCACGGTGCAAAAGTGCAGGTTTATCGTGTGTCGGTTTGGTGAAATTGGCAACTACAAGTGATAGTGCAGGAATCATGGTTCCATCGCCAAGATCAACGGCAGGTATGGTGGTGTTATGACATGCGTGGGTATATTTATTTGGTCGCGGAAAAAGATCAAGGAGTAAGTAACCTAATAATTGTTCGTTATCATTATACACTTCGATCAAACGTACCTCATCTGACCATAAACCAGTCATAGCATGTTCTTTAAAAATAATGCCAAAAAATTCTTGATAGAGAGAAAGCATGCCTGCAATTGCACTATCCATAGGAAAATATTCAGCGATCTGTGTTTCATCAACGGCACAATATTTCTTTTTATACTGTTGTGCCACGTAGACATAATCCCATGGTTGAAATCTATTGTCGGCGCTGAGCATTATATCATCGGGCATATGTGCACGCAGAAGATCACGTTCTTGTTCTTCTTTGGGGGTTGCGCGTGCGGATAAATCAGCAAGAAATGCGTGCACACGTTCAGGCCGTTGTGCCATAGCATCATCAAGATCCAAATGAGCATAACTTGCAAAACCAAGCAATTTTGCCAATTGATCTCGTTTGGTAATGACTTCATTCAAAATTGTTTCATTGGCAGGATATGCGCGATTGGAGAATGCTATATACAGTTCTTTGCGTGTTGCTTCAACGGTGCAGTTTTCCATTACTGCAAAATAAGTAGGATAATCAACGCCCACGATATACTGTCCATCCTCGGTACGTTTGAGTGTATCAATCAATGCTGGAGATACACCATGCAATGCATCGCGTGTCACGGTGATACTGCTCGCATCGTGTGAAATATTTTCTTCAAACTTCAGCTCCAATGCTGCAATTTCTTTCAATAAGATTGCAACGTGTGCACGTTTTTCTTCCGGAAGATCGAGTCCATGACGTTTATAATCGGCCAACGTTTCGTATAAAAAATATTCTTGCTCTGCCGTTAAGGCATCACACGCTCCATTGCCGTGTGCATATGCCTTGAGTGCTTGGTAGAGATCAACATTCAGTGATATAAGATCGATGCATGTTTCCTGAATTTTCAATACGCCTGCATGTGCTGCATCACGGACTTCTTGATCAGGACTTACCAATTCAAGATCGACTAAAATTTGGCACATAATTGCAACATCTGATAATGCATTAATATGATCGTATACGCGCATCGTATTATCCCATGTGCGTTCAGAGTCTGGGATAGCAATTAATGCGGCCACTTCCTGTTTGAGCTGTTGAAGATACTGTTCAACCCGCTCATGAATTTCATGTGCACTTTGTGGAAAAAGACGCATAATGGCATCGCGTGATGGTATGCGCAAAAGTGGAGAGGTAGCTGATAGGGTGTACTGTGGTTGTTTTTTTTCAAGAGTAATCATACGTAATCCATAAAAAGTAATAATGGTACAAGATAGTATAGAGAGATAATAGATGCTTTTCATAAATGACAATCTCCTTATCGATAATTATGTCATTATGCTACCACAAAAAGAGATTGGGATAAACAGATAGGTAAACCGTGAACATTGTGCGTGTATATTGAGCTGCTTTGTTTTACTCTATTAGAAATATTATATATAAAGAGGTAATATACAAAGAACCTTCAATATGGTATATAATATCATGTGGTATAGAGTAACGTATAATAGTATAACCATCCTATGATGAACAATAGATTGTTGCGCTTTGTTTTTTTGTTGATTTTACTCGGCATGATGCCATGCCAGTCTATTGCTCCAATTTCTACCGTCACACGCACACCACATCCGCGAGATGATGAAACATCACAAGACGAAGATGAGGAAGAGGAGGATGAAGAATCATTGCTTACGCTTTTGGCAGCCGGAGGTGCAGCGGTAGCTGCAGTTGGCGGGGCAGCCTATTTTTTTCAGAAGGTATACAAGAAGAGTGGGCCAACGAATGTGCGCAATCCT
>Ga0157376_10001278_pt1 | contig 16546 bp, 15 predicted proteins | sample M45metaG_FD_121801 | JGI IMG/M metagenome (GOLD analysis project Ga0157376, IMG submission 121801) | Miscanthus rhizosphere microbial communities from Kellogg Biological Station, Michigan, USA - M4-5 metaG | ecosystem: Host-associated > Plants > Roots > Rhizosphere > Soil | place: USA: Michigan... | reverse complement strand
GAGCTGTGTTATCTTTTGAAAAACCATGTCAACTGCCTCGCTCACTTCCTTGGATTTTCGGAGAGCTCTCGGCCAATTTGCGACCGGAGTAACCGTGGTGACCGTCGAAAGCGCTCCGCAACGTGTTCATGGCATGACCGCAAATTCATTCACGTCAGTTTCCTTGAACCCTCCCTTGGTTTCCGTCTGCGTAGATCACCAAGCGCACTTACTTCCATTAATTGAGGAAAAGCGGGTTTTCGGTATCAATGTTTTGAAGGAAGAGCAGCAGAAGCTTTCGGAGTTTTTTTCGCAAGTGGACCAGTCGCCGAGGGAAGAAGAGCAGCTCAATGTCCGCTTTCACTGGACGCCGGAAAATATTCCGGTACTCGACAATGTTTTGTGCCAGGTGGTATGTAGATTGCATTCGACGCACATCGCAGGTGACCACACGATAGTCGTCGGGCAGGTGCTTTCCGCCACGCTCTATGGAGGGCAACCCCTACTTTTCTTTCGCGGAAGGTACACTCGGTTGCTGCCTTAATTCCACAACTTTTCAGATCTCGTAAATTTCTAGTGTAGCCCACCGATCGGATCCCGCTTCACGCCGTATTCCGTGCCCCACTTATCGGTCATTTCGTTGCGAATTTCCCAGAGTTGCGGGAAAAACTTGTGCCGCATGCCGTCTTCTAGAATCTCCACCGGGCGGCCCTTCAACGATTTCGATCCGAATCCGATGGTCCGGTGGATCAACTGCATATGCTCATAGCGAAACTTCTGAAATAATTCGTCGAACTCTGCCAGCGCTTCGGCGACAACGTAGGCATCGCCGTGATCGTATTGCGAATCGTAAACCTTCTCGACGTTCAATCCATGTTTGTTCAAGTAAGCCTGTTCGAACGAACTCCAGATCGGTTGATACATTTTCAGTAGGGTCCGAAATCCAGGTGACTCCTGGCCGCTGCCGTTGCCCAGGCGCTGCCGGATCGCCTGATATTCCTTCGGGGACATGGTTTCCAACAGCCCGATCTGCTCGATCATCATTCGCTGGATCGAATGTATTCTGCGAAACAGCGTAAGCACGCGATTGGTGTCTTCCTGCTGCAAATATTCATCAATGTCCAGCAGCGTATAGGCAATCAGCTTCATCCATAGCTCTTCGACCTGATGCACCAGCTGAAACTGCAACTCATCTTTGTTGCAAAGCTCCGCGTAGTCGGTCTGACAACTGAGCAAGGCTTTTGTTCGCAGGTAAACTTCGTAATCCAACGTGCCTTCACCCTGCATGATGGCGTAGAACTGCTCTCGATTCACGGTCGTCCTCCAGCCTGTCCTGCGTGGCCTAATCGGTATATTTTGAAAAGGAGAGAAAGGAAAACACGGCCCGCCGAATGATTCGGCAGTGCATCAACGCTCGGAATTTCCCGACGGCCGAGCTTGTTCCGCGGAGTCGCCCAACTCTTTACGGTGACTTTTTATTTCACGTAGGGTGTAGATTGGCTTGTTCTGCGATTCGTAGTAGGTGCGCGACATCAGTTCGCCGAGTAATCCCATGGAAATAAACTGAATCCCACTGACCACCAAGGCGATCGACAGTAGCATGAGTGGGCCGTGTTCTTGCATCACGGAAACGTGGTAGAAAAGCTTCCGGAACACAACATAAGCTCCGATCAGCGTTCCCGAACCTGCGCCCATCAATCCCAACAAGCCAAAGAATTGCAGCGGCCGCGTTGAATAGTCGAGTAGGAACTTTACGATCAGCAAATCCAGGAACACCCGGATGGTGCGTCCGATTCCGTAATTGGACTTGCCGCTCTTTCGCTCCAGATTTTCGATTGGTACTTCAGCAATCTTTGCGCCGGTAGTGCTCGCCAGCGCTGGAATAAACCGGTGCAGCTCGCCGTAGAGTTGAATTTCCTGAATGATCTCGCGCCGGTAGGCTTTAAATGTAGTGCCAAAATCGTGCAAATCCACGCCGGACAATTTCGCCATCATCCAGTTTGCCGCCCGGCTTGGGAGCTGCCGCATCAGCCAGTGGTCGCGCCGCGCATAGCGCCAGCCGCTTACCAGATCGAAACCTTCTTCAATTTTCTCCAGAAAACGGGGAATCTCTTCTGGATCGTGTTGCAGGTCGCCGTCCATTGAAATGATGATCGCGCCGCGCGCGAAGTCGAAGCCGGCTTTCAGCGCAGGCGTCTGTCCGAAATTGCGCCGCAAACGAATCAGATTTACGCGCCGGTCGTGTTCGTAAATTTCTGAAAGCACTCGAAAAGTACTGTCACGACTGCCGTCGTCGACAAACACCAGTTCGAAGGGTTCGCCAATCGAGTCCATCACTTCCGTCAGCTTCATATAAAGAGGAGGAATGTTCTCCTGTTCATTGAAGAACGGAACGACGATCGAATATCGAATTTCGGATTCGCTGCTCATGTTCCTATATCGCCAATCTCACTATAGTTTATCAGGCGAATCCCAAGTGTTGCGACACTTTTTCGAATGCCAGTGTCGGTTAGTATTTTCAGCTCGGTTTGCCGCGATTGCTGCAGCCGGGTAGCCGTCCTTTGCAAATCGGTGTCCGCGTATCCCGGGTGGCACATCAGTTCCGTGGTGCCTTCCGGCAAGCTTGCCAATAATTGTTGCACACCGCCTTTGGTAAGCGCCCCGGTCTGCGCGATTCCACAGAAAAAATCGGCGGTCGCGACTCCAGCGCGCTCTGCCATCGCTCGCGCGTCACGCGCCAGCAGCTTGAGTCCACGAGCCTGGACTCCCTGCTTCACTATTACGCTCGACGACTCGCCGGCTGCAGTCAACGCCGCGCGCAGACTCGACGCCTCGTGAGCAACCCGCACCGCCTCAATTCCGTGTTTCTTCGCTAGCCGCAACGCGATTGCGAACAGCCCCGGTAGCATTTGCACATGCTTATGTCCGTCCAAATGAGTCGGGTGGATTCCGGTCCCGCGAACCTTCTCAATTTGGGCGTCCCACTCTGTTTCCACTTCATTCAGCTCAAGGCTCTTCGCGGTTAGCCGAAACAGCAGCGCCTCTGGTCCGAGGGAAAATTCCCCAGCTTTGTTTAGCAAACTCTTCACATTAAGCTCCGGCGCAACCGGTTTGCCGTCACTCAGATTCAAATGCACCCCCACCCCAAGTCTTGGCAGGTCTTGCGCCGTCTCCACGCCATCTTTGAACGCTTCGCCATTCGCTAATAGCGAAGTGCTGGTTACAATTCCGTTCTGGTGAGCCTCACCGATTCCGCGGTTCACTCCCCGCGTCCACCCCAGATCATCCGCATTGACGATCAGATTTTTCATTCCCGAGCGCTGTTCCTGTCCTTCCGTACAGCTACTCAATAGCCACCGCGGCCACTTCCGTACCATTGACCGCTTCCTTATCCAACTCTAGCATGCAAATTGAGAGGCCAGAATGCAGGTCAAAACTCCTGAACAGAAGACTGTTGGACTTAGAGACGTCGGCAATCGCTACAGCGAAAAGCGCCGTGGCCATCGCATGAATTCCCGAGTGCACGTTCGCGCCGAATGGGAAGCCGAAGGCAAGAGTTTCTCAGCTTCGGCGGTTACCCGGGTGGTGAATCCCTACGGGTGCATGGTCATTCTCAAAGATTCTTTGCAGCTTGAACATCGGCTCGCGCTGACCAATCTGGCTACCGGCAGCAGCAACGCCGCCGTCATCGTGTGGAAAGGGAATCCCCGGCCTGAAGGCTGGGAGTACGGAATCGAATTGGTTGCACCTGAAATGGATTTCTGGGGGCTGGACCTGTGAAACCGCCAGCCACTGTGCGCCCACATTCGGCACATTCCCCGAAACCCGGGCTCACTCGCCCTCTGACTTCTGAAGAGCGGCGCCGCGCGCAGCGGGTACTGCTTCGAGTTCAGGTCCGCATCAAGGTCGCAGGCAAAACACCGGCGATTGAGGGCACGACTCATACCGTAAGCGCGACTGGAGCATTGGTAACGTTGGCTGAAGGGCTCGCTCAGGGCACAAGAATTACCATTGAAAACGTAAACACACAAAAAATTGTAGAAGCGCACATCCCCCGTCCGGCTCAATTCAGTTCGGAGGGTTCGCTGGTGCCGATCGAATTTAACGCTCCAGCTCCCAACTTTTGGAACGTCTTTTTTCCCCCGGTGATCAACTAGCTTCTTTTCAGTTTCCCGGTAGGGGCAGCTTCGCTACTGCCCGTTCTTTTCTGGCGAGTCACTGACGTCGACCCCTAGCGCACCGTGACCGTGGTGCTCCCGGTAGATCCGGCGTAGTTGGTCTCGCCGCTATATTTGGCGGAAATCGATCGGCTCGATCCGCTTCCGCTGCCTGAGCTTCCACCACCGCATCCGGCAAGTGTGGCCGCAGCAATCAGAAACAGCGCCAGTCCGGCATAGCCATAGGCCCTCTTGCGCACAGCGAATTTCATCGCTATCCGATAACTGAGCAGCGCCAAAGCAAGCATCAACCAGGCGAGCACTACAAATGGCCTCAATCGCGGTCGCGGTTCAAAAAAGCCGGGCGGCAGCGCCGAGAGAGCCGTCGTTAACGTAGCGGTGCAAGAAGCACCCTGGCTACCACTTCCTGCCGTAGGTGTGCAGGTTGCTGGCGCTCCCAGATTCGACCCGCCGCTCGTAAATTGCACGGTCCCGGTCGGGCCCGCTGCAGAATTGCTGCTGGAGCTGACCGTCGCCGTCAAGATTACGTTGCCGCCCGAGGTGATGCTGGTCGGGCTCGGCGAAACGGTGGTTGTCGTGGTTGCTGGGTAATCGTGACGGACAGCGTGTTGCTGGTCGAACTTGAGTTGTAGCTGCTCGACGCCGCTGCGGCGTAAGTCGCCGTGATCGGGTGTACGCCAACATTCAACTGAATTGGCTGGTCTTCCACAAATCCGCGGTCGTTCACCGTGGCCGTGCTGGACGCATTCGGCGTTTGCGCATTTGGAAAATCCTTCAGCGCAACTCCACCATCCAGAAGGTTTACTGTTCCCGTCGGGCAAACGAAATTGACTGCGCCGCTGCTTACGTTCTCACAAGGTGTCCCGCCCGAATTCGCAACGTCGATACGAAGAATGTACGATGAACCATAAGCGACGCTTTGGTTCGCAGTTGTCATGCTTCCGTTCGCATCCACGAAACTCACAATTACCTTACTGTTTTGTTTAACGAGCGCCACACTGATTGCAGTGGAATCTTTCGGCGCAAAAATATTGTCGCCGCTATAGTGAGCCTTAACGGTGTAGGTTCCGGCCGGTAGCAACGCAGCCGGCGCGCTGTAGGTACCGCCGCTGCCAACATTCGTCGACGTCAGAGGCGCTCCGGAGACCGCGTTTTCAAGAATCACCACACCCGTAGGCGTGCCTCCAGAGCCGCTGACCGTTCCCGTCAAATTACCTGAAACAGTTCCAACCGTGCCGCTTACCGTCGAAGGACTCAAAGTAATTGTCGTGGCGGTCCCAGTCGCGCCTGCCGTAGTCCATTTGCTGACCAAGTTTGTCGCATTCACAGAACCCAGGCCCGTTGCCAGGTCGTATCCGGTAGCTGTCGAAAACGCCGGATTGCCTCCAGACGCAACCACTCCGAACCCCCCCGAGCTGGTCTTGCTGCAATTCGCTGACGCGCCGGAGCAGGGAACCGAGATATTGCCTTTAGTAATGTCGTTGAATACGCAGGTCGTATTCGCGGAGCTTCCACTGGTCCCATCGGAAGAATTACAGCTCGCGAAGGTCTCACTTTTTCCGAGTGCGTACAGCGTTACGTTTGCATTCCCTTGTCTCTGTCCCGTTTTCTGATTCACCAAAGCCATGATCCCGGCAAACGCCGGAGCCCCAGCCGACGTTCCACCAACAGCCTGAAAATCGTGAAACGGAGTCGTACTGGTAAACTTCGTAAGGTCGCAACCCGTGTCACCCGTAATGTCCTGGTCCGATTCGCACACAATGTAGAAGCTCTTATTCTGTCCGTCGCTGGCGAATAAGGAAATGTCCGGCAGGTCTCTGGCGCTATCTCCAAATCCCGTTTGAAAGGGCGGCTTTGGATAGCCTGCGATACAGGTCGTGCCGGACAACAGGATGCAGTTACTTGGCCCGCCGCTTCCGGCCACGATATTCAAACTCGCGCTGCTTGAAGTCACGGAGTTACACCCAGTAAGACCGGCGCTCGCGCAGGAATCATTCCAGGTTGTTTCGGGAATGTATCCTTTTGCGGAAACCTGGGAAGACGAACCGTTTGTCGAGTTCCAAAACGTAGACTGGATACCTGCTTGATCAAAATCCGTTCCGCCAATCGCTACGTTGTAGGGAGTCGAAGCGATGCCACTTACGGCAATTCCAGACTTCGCCGAAGTTTCGGAATTAGGATCATCGCAGGCACTTGGTCCGTTGTCCCCGGCAGAAACAATTACGGTGATTCCCTGAGCGGCTGCTTGCTGCCATAGCGCATTATAGAATCCATTTCCAGCGGTCCCCAGGTTTGATTCGCAGCTCCCGTAACTCTCGCTAAGGATCGGCGCAACATTGTTGTCTACGATGTATTCCGCCGACGAATCCACCCCGCCGAGCCCATCCGTTTGGGTGACCCCGGTTGCCACCAGAATGATCTTCGCATGTGGTGCCACTGCTCCGGACCATTCCACGTCCAGATCGGATTCCCCTTGGTCTCCCGAAACAAGTCCTGGGTCGGCGCCATTCACGATGATTTGAGGATCATTCGCGGGTAGTCCGAAAATTGTCCGGAAATCGCGCACGTCTTGAATATTAATGTTGGACTGTCCGACAATCGCAATGCTCTGTCCGCTACCGTCAAACCCTGACGGCACGTTGTAGATGGTTTTGAAGTCCGCCGGCCCTACACCGAAGAACGTTCCATTCACGTCGGTGAACGTAAACAAAGGCGTTACTTCGCCGGTCTTCGCATCCCGGCGGAATTTCCCTAACCGGTGAATCATCGGCTTCCGGCGGAAATTATGCAGTCCGACCACTCCCGTCAATACTGGCGCCAGCGCCGCTGGAATCTGAGGTTCCTGCATGTTGGCAAAATGCTCTTCGCCGTTTGCTGAAAGCCGGTGAAGCTCCGTATGAAAGGCGTTGCGGACTTGCCCAGCCGTTCCGTTGAACTCAATCATGGTCCGGCCGTTATTTACTTTCAGCCCGTCGAACCCCTGCGACTTCAGCCAGCTTTTTACTGTCTGCAGATCAGACTCTGCTGGCCCAAACTTTTGTCCAAATTCCTGCGGCGTCAGCCAATTGTGAAAATTCGGCGAGCTGGGGTCCAACTGATCGGCCATCAACTTCTCTAGCGCGGCTTCCTCTTGGGCGCCTCTTTGCAGCAACACATGCATCCTGGTCACCGACTGCTGGTCTTGCAATGTGCCGCGGTCATTTGCCGTGCGCGCCATGGGGTGTACATTGCCTCGCAGCGCCACCACTTTCTCGTTCTGCACCGCTTCGACGATTCGTGCCTGCGGCATCGCGGATTGGCCCGCGGCGATACCTCCGGCGTACAGGCCCGCTCCAAGCCATGCCACAGTCACAAATATTCGTCTCCGCAGGAATACGTTCATCGTTGGTCTCACCCGAATTGAGATGTACTGCTCCGCGCGGGCATCCGCCAGAGATTGCCGCTTGCTCCTATTCGAACACAATCGAGCGCCAGAGGTTGCTCTAAGCAACCAAAAAAGCATCACTCGCCGCTATTGATTCTAGTGTGAAAGCGGCAATGTCTCTGACTTGTATCAGAACGCCCCAGCCCGAGAACCTTCAAACCGTAGTGTTTCGCGAATTCTGCCGCTGGTCACGACAAAAGCAGAACGGTTGGCGCGGCCGGCAACAACGGCAAGACATGCCGGCACTTCCGGGAAGCGATAAGACTCGGCGTAGCCACCGGTGACTAGCGAAAGGGAAGTTCGTGAAGGTCGACGTTGCCCCCGGAAAGAATGATTCCGATGCGCGGTTTCCTTCCGCCAGCCAGTCCCGCCGAAATCGCGTCGATGGTTTCTGGCTTCATCAGCGGTGCCAGCGCAATCGCCGACGAAGGTTCGGTAATGACTTTCATCCGCTCCCAGATGAGCTTCATGGCAGTGATAATCTCTTCTTCGGTCACCAGGAAAATCCCTGATAGATGTTTTTGCAGAATCGCAAACGTCCGCGCCGCCAGCGATGCCCGCAATCCGTCGGCGATGGTGTCGCTCGATTCCATCGCTTGCAGCGTGCCACTCTGTAGCGACCGGAACGCGTCATCTGCCTTGGCCGGTTCGCAGCCAAAGATCTTAGCCTTCGGTTGCATATATTTCGCGCTTAGTGTCGTCCCGCTTAGCAGGCCGCCTCCGCTCACGGGAGCCAGCATCGTGTCCAGCTCGCCGACCTCTTCCAGCAATTCCTTCGCGGCAGTCGCTTGACCCACGATGATTCGGTCGTCATCGTAAGGATGAATCATCACCGCGCCCGTTTCCGCCTGAATTCGAGCGCCCGCTTCGTTTCGTGCTGAAACCTTCGGCTCGCAGAAGGTAATTTTCCCGCCATACGCTTCCACCGCTTGGCATTTTATGATTGGCGCGTTTTTCGGCATCACAATCCATGCCGGAACTCCTCGCCAACCCGCCGCACAGGCCACGGCCGCACCGTGATTTCCGCTGGAATGCGTCACAATTCCATGCGACGCTTCGCGCTCGCTCAGCGAAAAAATCGCATTCGTCGCTCCGCGGATCTTGAAAGACCCCGTCTTCTGCAGGTTCTCGCACTTAAAGAAAATCTTTGCACCGCAAAGTGCATCAATGGTCGCCGATTGCAGCACCGGAGTCCGATGAATCCGCGGTGCTATACGCTCGTGCGCCGCCGCAATCTGTTCCAAACTGAGTATCGGAGGCTGGGAACTTGGTTTTGTGGACATAGTTGGTCCGCCGGGTCGCCTTTTTTCAAAGTTCGAACGATACAAAACTAGGCCTTACGACACTATATCCGCATCCGGAAGTTTGTGCATTTGGCTTAGGGCCACCTTTCGAAGCGATAGGGATTTATACGCACGGAGCGGGTGCCAAAACGCCCGGTGCAACCAGCGAAAGCAGACCCCTGTGTCAGCACTGATGCCATGCATTCACGCACTTTAAACTTGACCACGGGAGCCGGTTTGCTAAGCTTCGGGTACCCTTCCGCGCGAACAGCGAGCCGCAGTCTCCCTCCCTGCGCGAAGGAGTTCAGTATGGACATTTCAGAACGACGGCACTTGACTCGCTTTGCCATGCGGACGCCCATCCGCTTTAAAGCTATGGGCCTCGCCGCAGACCAGAGCGAACACTTCACCGAGGCGCTTAACGTTTCCCAAGGTGGATTTTATTTTGCTACGTCGGCCCCGCTGCAGGTTGGCATGCCCATCGAGGCTACTTTGCGCATGCCAGCGGAGATTACCGGTGACCAGGCCAAGGAAACTCACTGCCGCGCTCGCGTCGTTCACGTTCGCCATGAGCCCTACGGTGACGGCCGCATCGGCTTCGGCGCTGAAATCGAAACGTTTCTCTCCATCCCGCGCACCGAGCGCTGGTCAAGCTAGGCAATTCGCTACTGAATCGTTATCACCGCTTTACCGCTTCCTGCGTTTTCAAACCGGTCGTATGCCCGGGCCGCAATCGTATGCTCTCCTGCTTTTAGTCCGCTCACTGAGAAATCGTACTCGGCCTGCTTCCCGTCACTAATCCCCGATTTGGGCGCCAAGGTTATCCACTCGCCGCCATCCACACTGTATTGGGCGCGATCGATGCTCGAGCCATTGTCCGTCGCAGTAAATTTTATTTCCGCTGATCCACCCCTGATCACCGATTCGACTTTTCCAATTATCGGCGGGGTATTGTCAAGCTCAAACCGCTCGCTTTCCCTTTCGGTCTTCAACGCCTTGTCCGGTGGATTCGAAGCCTCATCGCTCGCCACAATCTTCAGGTAGTACGCGCCGTCGGCCAGCGTCGTCGTGTCAAAGGAATAGAACTTCTGATCCAGCTTGTCCTTCATCAATTTCCAATCTTTTTCACCTTCGCCTCGGAAAAATACCGCATAACGCAGGTCATCTTCGTTGTCGTCGTGTGCTGTCCACAGTACCGACTGGTACCCCTTTTGCATTATTCCCTGTGGCGGAATATCAAACTTCACATTGCCGGAACTCTGGGTCTGGTTGACCGCCACAGTTCCCGACGGAGTCTGTGCTGGCGGAAATTTCAACGAAGCCGTCGTGGCCGCACCGATCGCCAAATTCGGTTGCCCCTGTGCTCTCACTCCAGGGTCTTGCAACGTAATTCCGTCAATCACGGGAGCCACATTCTTCGGCTGATACGACACGCTTACCCATTCAATCCCGTCGCCAGGCCTCCCGTCGTGAATCACCGCTTTCCACTGCACAAAACGCGCCGCCGGGATCTCGGTTTGAGTGCCACTCGCGGTGTACGGCCCGAACCATTTCGACCATTCCTTGCCCGGATCTTCGGTGTTTCCACTGTGCACGTAAAATTCCAGCCGCGGTTCCTTGCTGTTCGAATTCGCACCGTTCCGTCCAGAGCTCGCCGGCGGACTCCACCATTCCATCCGTCCCCACTGTGAGAAAAGCTGCGCATCAAACGATCGTGATTCGTAAGTTCCTTCCGCCTCGTACTCCGGCCCCATCGCGATCAACTTTCCCGGATTGGCCGTGCACAAAAAGATTTTGCCAGCGGCGTTGGGAACAATTCCTGTAATCTGCGCCGAACCAGCCTTCGCCAGCTGCGCAAACACGCCACGGCCGTCAATCGCCAGCAGTGCTCCCGAATTGCCTAGTCCCGCCAGCAGTCTTCCATCTCCGCCGATTCCCAGCGAATACACAACGTCATCGCGCGAAGTCCACAGTTCTTCCGGCGCGCCATCTGTCGCGATCTTGTAAATTCCGCTCGAAATCAGGGCCGGGAACGCTACAAATGGAGTCTGCGCTTGCCCTGTTCCTTGCGTCGGCGCAATCACCGTTACATTTCCGGTGGAGGTGATCGTCGTGGTCGTAGTTGAAGCCGCGCCGCTATTACTTACCGCGGCGTTATGCTGCCGCTCACCGATCGCCGCCGCATAAATCGCTCCATCTGCTCCCACCGCCAGCGCCGTCACTTCGCGTTTCGGCGTTTCGTACAACACAAATCCCGCGGCATTCGCCGCGCCCTTAGCCTTGCTCAAACGCAGCACCCGTCCGCTCGGCTCCGTCCCCGCGATTAAGTTTCCTTTGCCATCGAATGCCAGCACTCGGATATGCGCTTCGTCGCTCGCATAAAACACTTCGCCCTTTCCGTCTGGTGTCACCGCGTAAATCACTCCCTTATCTCCGGTCGCGACGTAGAGCACTCCGTCTGTGCCAAACGCAATGTCCCAAATATATTTCGTCTTGGGATCGAAAAACACGCTCTTCTCACCCGAAGCCGAGACGCGGTACACCTTGCCGTCCGGCGACGTTCCCACGTACAACGCGCCCTTGGCATCGAACGCAATCGTTTGTGCCGAGAGTTCATTCGATTCGAATGCCGTCGACGCTTTTCCGCTGGTATCCAACTTGAAGACTTTTGCCGGAGATCCTCCCGCCGCATACGGTGTGCCCTTCGCATCCAGCATCACCGCCCACAAATAGGAAGCGTCCGCATCCGCCAATTGCGTAAACTTCGGTGCCAATTCCAACCGCCCATCGCTTCGAACGGCAATTCCGTGTGTCGTCCCTTTCAAAAATTCGTCATAAGTGGATTGCCGCCACCGCCGCGTGTGCTCCGCGGCAGCCCATCCTGCGCACACCACCATCAGCACCGCCAATGTGGACGCAAACTTCACAACTCTTCTGGGCTCCGACACTGTGTAGCTCACTCGCACCCCTTACCTCTCACAATTTCTCGTCGCCGGTCGTGAATTTCGTGCTCGCTGCTTTCTTCTCCTTGCTCTGTTCCTCAGCGCACCGGCAGATTCAAAGAAATAATTCCGCTCACCGGACCAGACATCCCCACCGAACTCTCGCTCGCCAGCGATTCCCGCAGGATTTGTACGCTTCCCGGAGCAGGCCGCCCGTCAATTGCATTGATCTGCGACAGCGGTACATTCGGCAATTCCTTGTCGTCCCACAACATAGTCGGTGACGGCACAAACAGTCCCACATACAAACGATCGTTCCGACGCTCGCGATTGATCAGCGAAATCAGCGGATCTAGTCCTTCTGGACCGCTTTGACCCATCGCCCCGCCAAATCCGCGCGAAGCCCGGTTCATCCAATCCGCGTCACTTATCATCACCCGCAAAGTTGTTCCGCGCGCGACCTGGTCCGGCACCTTCACTGTAGTTTCTTCGACCCGTGCCGCTCCCCGGTACGGCCGCACCAGCACCCGCAACCGCAAAGTCTCTCCCGGCGCCGCTTCGCCCTTTTGCAGCCACGCACTCTCGATGGCGTAGGATTGCCGCCCCGGCACGCTCTCCACATGTACTGAAATGTTGTCCACCTGCAATTTCTCAAACTGGTTGGTGAACAACCGTGTGAACACGGTCATTACGTTCAGCGCTACGGGCATCCCATCCGGATTCATGGTGTCGCCGGGCGCAAACGTATTTTCAATTTGTACCGGAGCGTGGCCTTTCAATTTGATCTCCGCATTTAGCTTCAGCGTCGTCGCTTCGCCGTAGGTGATGTTTTGCGTCAGCCCGTTAAAAGTCGTCAGCGCCACTAGCAACGGCGTCAGCTTCGGATGATTCACAATTTGCGCGCGAATCGTTTTCTCGCCGAACGCCGACTTGGTCACCAGCTCCATCGGAATCATCGCCGGCGCAGCGCCCAGTTTCCCGGTAACCGCAGTTAGATGGTCTCCGGTAATCGTTCCAATCGGCCCGCCTACATTCACAATTTTTGTCGAAGCCAGGTCCGACGAAAGCGTCGTCAACACCCGGCTCCTGGCCATCGGCATCTGCACATCGCCCAAATTCAAAAACGGATGCCCGCACAAAAAAACCTTGTCGGCCTGGATCGCCGTCACAGTGCATGCCGAGTTGATCGAAACGTCTCCTTGCACCAGCACCATTCCGGCCATGTCTCCCGGAGCAAGGTTTCCGTCATCGGGCCGCGCCGCAGCGGTTCCGCCCTGTGCCGCCACAAATCCGAATCCATCCAGTTGATTCGAAAATTTCTGTATGGCTGCCGGCTGAAATCCGGAAAATACCAGCGGCGTTTCGATCGATCGCAATTCCGCCCCGCCTTGCAAACCCGATCTCCCGGCCAATTGTCCCGACAACTCCCGGGATATGTCGTTCGAACCAACCTCTTGCGTCTGCGCTCCGGAATTTCCCGCGCCAACTCCGCCACCAGCCAGCACGTCTGCAATCGGCGTCACGCCGGCAATCGGCTCCTTGGTGAAAACTCCAAGCTTCAATGAAAGCGCTCCAACCAGTTTTCCATCCAAATACACCGGGCTTCCGCTCATTCCCGCGACTACTCCGGTGTGTTCAACCTTCGCGCCCTCTAGCTGCACCAAAATAATCGACTGCTTCGGCCCCAGAAAATTTGGCATCACCCCAATCACTGTCAGGTCGAATTTTTCCACTAGGTCGCCGGCAAATATGGTGTACGCGTAGCCCCGCATCCCAGGCCGCACCTGATCTAAAGGCAGCATTTCGGGTGACATCGGCGGGAGAGCCGGGGGCGAATCAGGTGTATCAGCCGACCGCGTCTGCGCAAAGCAAGCCGCTCCTGCTAGAAAGGCGGCCGCAAAAAACACAATCGCAAGCAGCGAGGTCAAATCAAATTGAAGTGAGGAACGGAGCGCACGGTTGGCCGGAAGCATGAAAAATGATGATACCCGCCGCAGTACCGCCACGCAATCCATCCCAAGATGCGTCAAAATTGGTCCTTCCGCCCTAGGCGTCCTAGAACTCAAGTTTCCAGTTCTGGCCACCGGTGATTTGCTGGTCAATGGGTGCTTTGGCCTCAGTTCGCGCAACAAGTTGAACCTGCAGCCGTCTAACGCCAAAAAGACTCTCCGATCGAGGAAATCGCCGCTACGATTCAAATAATGCTCCATCTGCATTTCTTGTCAGATGCGACAAAGGAGCCAAGCAATGCGCAACATGATGAGAATCAGCCTGCTTTGCCTGACCAGTCTCGCCTTCACGGTTTCAGACATCCAAGCCCAGTCCTCTCAACAACCAACAAAAGTGTTTCCGCTCGATTCTTTAGATGGATTGCAAACCGTTAACACCAAAGCCGAAATAGTTAGGTATCGGGGCAGGAAGGCTCTGCACCTGTCCCCGCCGCCGAGTCCTGAGCAGGATCACGGTTCAATGCTCGCTCTGATGGTTGGTTCGGATTTCAAAGACGGCACCATCGAAGTCGATGTCGCCGGCCTGCCCATGACCGCGCTGGACCCGACTGCCCGCGGATTTGTCGGTGTTGCGTTCCACGCCCAAGATCACGGCATGCGCATCGAAAACATCTATCTCCGGCCAACCAACGGACGCGCCGATGATCAACTCCGTCGCAATCACACGGTGCAATACGAATCATTTCCCGATTTTCCGTGGAATCGCTTGCGGGAAGAATCCCCCGGCGTCTACGAGTCCTATGTCGATGTTGAGCCCGGCGCATGGACCAAGATGAAAATTGAAATTGCCGGCACCAAGGCGCGTCTCTACGTCAACGGAGCTGCGGAACCTTGCCTGATCGTCAATGATCTGAAACTCGGCGAGGTCCGCGGCCAAATCGGTTTGTGGGCCTTTATCGCCACCGACGCCTATTTCTCAAACTTGAAAATTACCCAAACGATTTGATTTCCGGAGAAGGCCAATGCCATTCCGCCGGGTGAATACAATTCTCATTCCAATTTTCTCAACGCTAGCACTCCAGCTCTTCCGTTCTCCGACGACACTCTGGAACCGCCGCTCGTCGCCGTACACCGCGCCAACTTCCCATCCTTTCTCACTGATGAGGTTTTACCGCTCAGAACTACCACACAAAACCCGGCGCGGAAAACACCGGACTCCGGAGGCTCCGCCTACGGCGGCCTTATCACTCTCTACGTCGCCTGCATACCTGAGGCGTTTTCGGGGCGTGCGGCTATCGAAAGCCCTTCCCCGTACGTAAACGACTTCTCAATTCTCAATCAAGCGGAGTTTTTCAAAGATTGGCCAGCCAGTATTTATCTCGGCGGAGGAACTGAAGAAACTCCTGCGGACGCGCCAGAATCGGAACCAGCCGACATCCGCAGAGCCGTGCATTTGCTGCGAGCCAATGGCGTGGCTCCAGATCAATTTGTACGTTAACATCACTCCCGGCGATCACGATGAAGATGCGTGGGCTTCGCGATTCGACGCAGCTCTTACTTTCTTAGTTCCGCCACCCAGCACCTCTGACAAAAGGAAGCCAAGCTTTTTTTTCGCACCGTGCTACCGATTTCCCAATCGAACCGTCCACCTCTTTAAGCTTTATCACCGCTCGCAGCCTGGGCCACATCCTTTTTTGCGGAGATCGGAATGGCGTTCAAATCGAATCGTGCCGCGAGCTTGCGCATCGCCATTCCCGTGCTTTTTCTCGCGGCTGCCATGCCCGTTCGGGCGCAGACCCTTCGCCAAGTCAGCAAGCTCGCCGACGGCGTCTACAGCATTGAACATCGCGACAATTTTGACGGCTTCAAGAGCGGCAATACCACCGTCATCATCGGCGATCGCCAGGTTTTCGTAGTGGATGCCTGCTTTCTCCCTTCCGCCGCCCGCGAAGACATTGCTGAAATTCGCAAATGGACTGACAAACCGGTCAGCTTTCTTATCAACACTCACTTTCACAACGATCACAATTTGGCGAATCGCATCTATATGGACAATTTTCCCGCCCTCACCATCATCGCCCACATCGAAACCAAAAGAGGGATGGACATGTTTGGCCCCGGCTCCGAAAGTCGGGAGGAAAAACAAAACGCATATTTTCAACAGCTGCTCGAAACCGGAAAAACCAAAGAGGGCAGGGCACTAACCGCCGCAGAAAAAAAAGAAGTGAAAGATGCTCTGGCTCAGCGCGCTCCGGTGATGGAAGAGCTGAAGAAAATCGAATTTCAAAGCGCGACGCTAACTTTTGACCACGATTTTTCCCTGGACATCGGCAATCGTGAAGTCCAAATCAAATTCTTGGGCCGTGGCAACACCGCCGGTGACGCCATCGTTTATCTGCCCAAGGAAAAAATTGTGATGACCGGCGATCTAGTCTCCTATCCGATTCCCGCCACCAACGATGGCTATCCGGCCGAATGGATTGAGACCTTGCAGAATCTCGGTCGGTTGGATGCTGGCACCATCGTCCCCGGACACGGGCCGGTCATGCACGACAAGACCTATCTGTTTCTCGTTCGCGATTTGTTGCAAAGCACGGTCGAACAGTTGAATGCGCAACTCAAGCGCACCGGCCCGGCCATGTTTCATACCCTGGACGAAGTGCAAAGTGCCGTCGACCTTTCGTCTTTCCGCGAGCGTTTCGCCGGTAGCGATCAAGACAAAGCCGCGGATTTCGACTACATGGACAGCAAGCTGGTGAAGATCGCATTTCAGGAAGCCAGTTCACGCTGG
>Ga0157376_10001271_pt1 | contig 16567 bp, 13 predicted proteins | sample M45metaG_FD_121801 | JGI IMG/M metagenome (GOLD analysis project Ga0157376, IMG submission 121801) | Miscanthus rhizosphere microbial communities from Kellogg Biological Station, Michigan, USA - M4-5 metaG | ecosystem: Host-associated > Plants > Roots > Rhizosphere > Soil | place: USA: Michigan... | reverse complement strand
TTCTACCGCCTGCGAATCACGATTGGTGATCTGTGTAGCAATTTTTAACTGTCTCATGAATAATCTTAAGGTATAAAAATAATGATACCAGGGTGGGTACGACTTTGTAACGATCTACAGACACATAATGTTCGGTGGAAGTTGCAGATATATGCAAAAAGGCTGTTAAGCCTTGGTGATCCGTCCTGAACCGCTACAAAAATAAATTTTATAGTTGAGAACTCATAGCGTTTAGCTAAAAAACTATCGTTGCAAAAGAAAAATAAAAGTTATAAAAATCAAAAAAGATGGAATAAACCACAGATGTCTTTTGCCTGTAAGCTGCGCCAGTATTGGGATTTCGCTATAACTGTATTATTAACATTTATAATAACTGTCTGTTCAAATTATTTTAAAAAAAGATCAATATTTATTTTGCAACTAAGAAATTAGTTATAAATTTACATAACAACTAAAATTTTAGTTATAATGAAAACGCTCACAAAAACAGAAGAACAGGTAATGCAGGTTTTGTGGAAACTGCAGCAGGGATTTCTGAAAGACATTCTGGAAAACAGTCCCGAGCCAAAACCCCACAGTAATACCATTGCCACCATTCTTAAAATATTGGTAGAAAAAGGGTTTGTTGTCTATGAAACCCAGGGCAGAAACAACCTGTACAAACCTAAAATCAGCAAAACTGAATATGGCAAAAAGACTATTAACCAGGTAGTTAAGGGCTATTTTGAAGGTTCACCGGCAAGGCTGGTGTCGCAGTTTTTAAGTGATAATCACCTTAGCCTGGCAGAGCTGGAGGAACTGGCACAACAAATTAAGTCACTAAAAAAACCAGAATAATGGCAATACTCATATATATAGCCAAATTTATCATTAGCAGCGCCTTACTGTATGGGTACTACCATTTTTTTCTGCGCAATAAGCGCTTTCATCACTATAACAGGTTTTACCTGCTGGCGGCAGTGTTGCTTTCGTTAATCATTCCACTGGTAAACATTCCCGTTAGCCTTTTTGGCGGTGGTCAGCACCCATCAGCTCTTATCCGGACACTGAAAGTAATTAATGCCAATGGCTGGGAGGAGCCGGTAACCATTTATGCTCAGCAAAACCAAATAAGCAAATGGCTGAATATTGAAAATGGGGTTTGTTTTGTTTATCTGGCCGGTTTGGCAACGGGTCTGCTGTTCTTACTAAGGTCGCTGGCATGGATTAAGCGCCTGAAAAGAAAATACCAGTATGAAGTTGTTGACCACCTGAAAATTTACAATACGGGGGAAGCAGGCACGCCCTTTTCGTTTTTCAGATCTATTTTTTGGGATGAGAATATTTCTTTCAACGACAAACATGGCCAACAGATTTTCCGTCATGAGATGTTTCATGTAAAAGAAAGACACAGCGCCGATGCGCTGTTGATGGAAATAATATGCTGTGTTTGCTGGTTCAATCCCTTTTTTCATCTTATAAGAAAAGAGATAAAGGCCATCCACGAATTCCTGGCAGACGACTATGCTGCTTCAGCAAATAACAGGTACGAGTATGCGGAGTTACTGGTGGCCCGCGCCATCAGCCAGAAAACAATACAGCTTACCCATTCTTTTTTTCATAACCAGATAAAACGACGTATTAACATGATTACACAATCAAACCTTGTCCGCCACAGCGGTTATATCAGCCGCATAATGGTGTTGCCATTATTATTTCTATTGGTTTCGGCATTTGCCGTAAAAATTACCGGCAAACCGGTACCAGCTTCCATTTCGCATTCTGCCAATAAAACGATTACCGTGGTGGTTGATCCGGGGCACGGAGGCATTTTTCCGGGGGCACATGGAGACAATTTCCTTGAAAAAGATATCACTTTGAGTATCTCGAAAAAAATAAAAGAGCTGTCTGCAGCTTACAACGTAAACATTGTTCTTACCAGAAGTACGGATCAACTGGTAGGTAATGCCACCGATCTGCGGGAAGATCTGCTGAACAGGGCCAAAGTGGCCAATGATTCAAAAGCCGATCTCTTTATTTCAATTCATGTAAATGCTACTCCTGAGAAAGCACCATCCCGGACAGGATTTGATGTATATATTTCTGGCAGGAATGCAAATGTGAACGATAAAGTGTTTGCCTCCACCATTTTAACACAACTAAGGGATATTTACACGATAAATGAAATCATTCAACAAAGAGAAATAGGTGTACAGGTATTGGACCATAAGCCTTGTCCTGGTATATTGCTTGAGTGTGGCTATATCACCAATCCGAAAGATGCCGCTTTTATTACAGACGAAACCAACCAGGAAAAAGTAGCCCGTAAAATACTCGAGGGCATCGTGAAATACAGCAATACGCCCACCCAGGTGGTTACCGAAACAATAACAGCACCAGCAACCACGTCTGAAATAACAACAGTCAATTTTCAGGACACAGGAAAAGCACCGCTTACAAAAGTAGAATTTGAAGCGGATTATCCCGGTGGTAGTGGTGCATGGGTCAAATACCTTATCAAAACAGTACACTACCCGCCAACAGCTTTGAAGAAAAACCTGCAGGGAACCGTAGTGGTAGAATTTATTATTGATACAAAAGGAAAAGTTAGCGACATAAAGGCCATCAGCGGGCCAGAGGAACTAAAAGCGGAAAGCATCCGTGTCATTAAAGAAAGCGGTGTATGGGTACCCGCAAAAGATCATGGCGTAAACGTGAGATCTTATAAACGGCAGCCGATATCTTATAAACTGTCTTAAGAAAACAAACAACAGCAGAAAAAAACAACGGTAGTCTTTAAAGACTACCGTTGTTTTTTTAGAGTGTAATTTTCTTTCCTTCCTTTGCTGAAAGCTTTGCAGCTTCCAGTATCTGTACTACAATAAGATTATTGTCCAGCGAAGAGAGGTCTTTTCCTGACTTTATTTTCCCTCTCAGCACATCTGCCAAATAAACAAGGTTACTGGTATATGCGGCAGGTTTTACCGGCACATTGTAATAGACTGCAGAATCCCTGTCTCTTCTCTGTAGTGCATTACCATTGAGTGCATGCAGATAAGTTTTTTCACCAAACACTTCCCAGTCTTTTATGCCAAAGGGCCAGTTCCATGATGCTTCAATAATACCTGTGGCGCCATTGGCATATTCAAGCAATATAGTAGCATCATCGTCTACATGAGGATATATATCAGGTTTTATATGTCTTGTAATGGCGGTTACTGATACAGGCTTGTTGCCATCCATGAGCCAGGTCATAAGATTGGCGCCATAACAACCAAAATCCATCACCGCGCCACCGCCATTTTTAATCGGGTCTGTCAACCATTTCAAAAAATCTTCACTACAGCCTATTTCTTTTGGCCCCTGGTGCCCCATGTGTACTACCATTTTCTTTACACTGCCAACAGCGTTTTCATTCTTCACCATGGCATACACCTGCTGATTGCTGGAGTACCAGGTAGTTTCAAAATTGGTGAGTAATTCAATATGATATTGTGCTGCCAGGGCTGCCATCCGTTGCGACTGTTGCACCGTAGTAGCCAGCGGTTTTTCCACCATCACTGAAATACCTTTTGGTGCGCAGGCTTCTACAACTGTTATATGATCGGCAATGGCATTATATGCCAGCACCGCATCGGGATGCGTATGTGCCAGCATATCTGCAATGGTTTTATAAAAAATTGAGTCGGGTAACTGGTATCTTTTTTTGTACCTGTCAACCAGTTGCGCATCCGCTTCTGTAATTCCAATAATCATCACTTCTCCTTTCTTGTATTGTTGCATCAGGCCATAGGCATGATCGTGATGAAGACCCACTACCCCTACTTTTAATGGTTGGGCACTAAGACCATTGGCTGTGATGAGCAATACCAGCAGGAAAGAAACAAACCGGAGCTGTACAATTAATGAAGAATATCTTTTCATTTTCAGGCTGTATTAAAAATAATTACATAGCAAAACTGAATTTGAAAATATTCATTTTATGGGGTAAACAAATTTTTATTTATACAGCCTGGCAGACAGCTGCAGAAATTGAGAGCCGAATCTGCGAAAAATAAGATTTGCAGGTGTATAACAAATAAGAAGACAGCCCGGCTTTTCTCCGGGTGGTAAAAGAATGATGTGAAGTTAATTGCAGAAATCGCTGAAGTAAAAACCTTCTTCGCTCAGTACGTAATCATTGGTAACGGTGTTCAGCAGTGTGCTTTGAATAAATTCTTCCATTTCGCGCTTTCTTGCATCGGCCAGGTAGCGGTTGTTGCGCACCATGTGCAGGGATTGCAATTTTAAAAGTGCCAGTCTTGACATTTGCTGAATATGCTCTTCCGTATAACGAAATTTCTGAGCAAGATAATCCTGCTGATTCAGGTAAGAATTATTCATAGATTTCGGATTTTGGGTTTTCAATGGGTCGAACACTATAATAACGCCCGTATTAAATTAAAAATTGTACCTGTACCGGCCTTATCTTTATCCCCTTTAAATTAACAATATGACTCTTGATATCAATCAATTAAATAAACTTATCCAGACTCGGGTCAGTACTTTTCCCAAACAGTATGACGCGGGTAAACACGTTGACGATGCCATTGTGAACCAGATGCTTGAAAACGCCAACCGGGCGCCTACCCATAAATTGACGGAGCCCTGGCGTTTTACCGTGTTTACCGGCAAAGGACTGACGACTTTTGCCGGTTTACAGGCTTCCGTTTATAAAAATGCAGCCGGTAACAATTTTAAGGAAGACAATTATCAGAAACTACTGACTACACCCCTGCTGGCATCTCATGTAATTTCTATTGGCATGAAACGCCATGCAGATAAAAATATTCCTGAATTTGAGGAAATTGCCGCCGTGGCCTGTGCTGTCCAGAATATGTACCTTACAGCAGCGGCTTATAATATTGGTTGCTACTGGACCACCGGAGGTGTCACCAGCAACGAAGCCGCCAAACCCTTTTTTGATTTGGACACGGATGATAAATTAATGGGCTTTTTTTATGTAGGCGTTATTGCAACACCATCACCTTTGAGCAACAGGACACCCATAACGGATAAGGTGAAATGGATTAGGAGCTAAGAGCGGAAAGAGAAAAAGAGACAAACAATAAGATTTAAGAGAGTTAAGAGAAAAAGAGAGAAACAGCTGTTGATGAAAACGGGTAGGACAGACGTATAGCAAGTTTCCATATGTTACGGTGAGACAATCGTCTTTATATTATTTTCTACCTTTAAAAAACCATCTTATTTTTACCTGGCACGACAATAGTGCACTCGTTAATGCCTGGAAGCATTACCATTTATTATCTAAACCTTGTGTTGTATGAAGTTGTTTTTTTACCTTATTGTTATTGTGGCAGTATTTAGCTCCTGTCAGAAAGAATTGAGTTTTGAAACCGCAGGAGCCGGTGGCACGGGTACAGGAACAGGTACCGGCACCAGCACAGACTGCAAATCCTGCGCTTACATGCCGGTGTGCAATGGCTCGTATTATACCTTCAACGATACCGTTAGTACAAGTACATCTGTTGTGACCGATACGCTTGAATTTATAAAGGATACAACCATCGACAGTAAAACATTTGTAAAAATCTATTCGCCCCTGTCAGGCACCAACAGTTATTACAATTGCACCGATGGTGCTACCAGGATTATTGCTTATGACAACCCAACAATTGGTGGCAGTACAATAACTGTTACCGATATTACGCTTATCAAAGCCAATCTGCCAGTAGGCGGCACCTGGGAAGATAGCCTGGTAAACCCTGCAGGCCAACAGGTAGTTTATAAGGATTATATCGTAGCAAAAGGCATTAGCGTGACTGTAAACGGGCAGGTTTTCAATGATGTAATTCATGTACACTCGCAATCAGGCGTTGTTATTCCTTTTGTTGGCTATACGGCAATTAACGAGAGCGATTATTTTTTCGCCAAAGGCATTGGCCCGGTTGAAGTACTAACGGTATACTCCGGCACAGGTATAATTCTTGAACACCGCACTATAAAAAGTTACCATATTCCGTAGTCGACCCTCTCCGGGCGGCCAAAAAACAATCAATGCATTATACTGCCGGCTCCTGCTGACTAAGGCAATGAAAACTGCCCAGCCCCCATATAATATCAGTGGAGTCAATACCCACCACTCTTCTGTCTGGAAAACACTGCTGAATTACCTGCATGGCTTTATCATCGCGGTTGCTGCGGAAGGTGGGAACTATGACCGATTCATTGGCAATATAAAAATTTGCATAAGAGCAGGGCAGCCGCTGGTCTTCATAAATTAATTCTTCCGGCATTAAGAGCTCAACAATATTCAGCTGCTTCCCATTTAGCAACCGCATTTTTTTTAGTTGCACCAGATTGTGCTGCAGCAAATCATAGTTTTCATCCGCTTTATTTTCTTCTATAACAGTTATAACAGTGTCTTCATTTACAAACCGCACCGTATCGTCTATATGCCCGTCTGTATCATCGCCCACAATGCCTTCATCTACCCAAAGAATTTGATCAACGCCATAATAATTGCGCAGATAGTCTTCTATTTGCGACTGATTCAGATGAGGGTTGCGGTTTTTATTCAGCAAACAAGCGGTAGAAGTCATTAACGTTCCTTTGCCATTGAACTCTACCGAACCGCCTTCCATAACAATACCAGGGTTGAAAACGGGAATATTGTACTGCTTTGCAATCAAAGTAGGTATTACGTCATCCAGATCATACGGAGGATATTTATTCCCCCATGCATTATAGTTCCAGTCAACAATTACCTTTTTTTGTCCGGCGGCCGGATTTATTAAAAATGCCGGCCCATGATCCCTGCACCATGCATCATTGGTAGGATGAAAAAAGAAAGCTACTTTATTGAGATCTACTTCAGCCTTCTGCAGATGCCCGATGGCAAATGCTTTCATGGATTCATCTTTTACATTGATACAAACTTTTTCTCCTGTAGTAAGTTCTTTTATAAAGCTTGCATAAGGAGGATATATGGTATCAATTTTTCCCGGCCAGGAAGCTTCTTTATGCGGCCATGATAACCAGGTGGCAGTATGTTTTGCAAATTCTGCGGGAAAATAATATCCTGAATCTTTTGGAGTTGCTGTTAGTCCCAGGTTCATAGTTCGATAGTTCTTTATCCGGCGTTTATGATTAATTTTTAGATGTCCTTATACTACCGTTCATAGTTCGATGGTTCGTTAGTTCTTTATCCGGAGTTTTTGATTTACAGTTTTGTGATTCGCGCCTGACGAGCTCCCGAACTATGAACTTGTCTTATTCTTCGTCGATAAATCTTTTGGTAATTGGCTGGTAGGAATCAATTCTTCTGTCTCTTAAAAAAGGCCAATGCGTTCTGTAGCTGTCGGTTTTTGAAGTATCGATCTCATGCACGGCTACTTCTTCTTCCTCATGTGAAGCCTGGTACAGGATAGATCCAAACGGATTACTGATAAATGAACCACCCCAGAATTTCATAGCGCCATTTTGTTCAAAACCAGTCCTGTTTACGCCCACCACATGCACGCCGTTGGCGATAGCATGGCTGCGTTGTATAGTTTGCCAGGCATTGTATTGCTCCTTATTAGTTGCCTCATCCTGTGCAGTTGCCCAGCCAATAGCGGTTGGATAAAATAATATCTCTGCGCCCATCAGCGAGGTAATACGTGCCGCTTCGGGATACCATTGGTCCCAGCAGATAAGCACGCCGAATGTGGCAAACTTTGTTTTAAAAATTTTGTAGCCCAAATCTCCGGGTGTAAAATAGAATTTCTCATAAAAAGCAGGATCATCCGGAATATGCATCTTACGGTATTTACCCAGGTATTGACCATCTGCATCCAGCACTGCTGTAGTATTGTGATAAATCCCCTGTGTTCTTTTTTCAAACAAAGAAGCGATAATAACAACACCCAGCCCGGACGCTGTTTTACTAAGCGCATCAGTGGAAGGACCAGGAATGGGTTCTGCCAGTTTAAAATTGTCGTAGTCTTCTACATCACAGAAATAAAGCGATGTAAACAATTCCTGCAGGCAAATAATTTGTGCACCTTTGGCCGCTGCCTCTTTTATTTTAGCAATGGCTTTTTGCAGGTTCTCTTCCTTATTTGCCGTGCAACTCATCTGCACCAGGCCAATTTTTACTTTAGACATTCACTGTTTTATTTAAGAGTGCAAAAATAAGTTATGGAAAGCAGATTGCTATAATTGTTATGATTAGCAATGTTTTTTTTAACGGTATCGAAAAACCGATTTCAGCGGGCACAATCTGGCAAGCAAATGATGGATCCAATCAACCATAAAAATCTGCATTCTATTTATCTTCAAAAAAAGAGAAACCCGGAATCATTGTAATATTACTTACAGCGATTCCGGGTTAATAACGTGTTGAAACAATTTATTTTCTTCCCATTTCTCTTAAGAACGACACGTGTGAAGCAATGGCATAACGCACTTTTGGATATTCAATGTATTCCACACCAAACTCCTGACAGGCTTCTTTAATGATCTTACTTATCTGCGGATAGTGAATATGAGATATTTTAGGAAACAGGTGGTGTTCAATCTGGAAATTAAGACCACCCACCAGCCAGGATACTACTTTGTTTTTAGTGGCAAAATTGGCGGTTGTTTTTATTTGGTGTACGGCCCACTCATCGTCCATTCTGCCGCTTGCCTCATCCGGCATTGGGAAAGAAGTATGTTCAACTGTATGCGCCAGTTGAAATACCAGGCTCAGCACCAAACCGGCTACACAGGTGAAAACCAAAAAGCCTACCAGCCACGATGTAAAGCCAAGCACATAAATGGGTAATCCCACAAAAAGAAATGCATTGAACAATTTAAAACCCCAGAACACAATATGGTCTTTTACAGTCATTTTCTTAAGCGGCATGCTGCCCACTTTTGATTTGAAATATTTCTGGTAATCCAGCACAAAAATCCAAAGTATATACAGCAGGCAATACAATACCCAGAAATAGAAATGCTGAAATTTATGCAGCTTGTATTTTTTTTGTGTACCGCTCATCCGCATCCAGGGTTGTATATCAATATCATCATCTACGCCGTCTACATTGGTGTAAGCGTGGTGTATGATATTGTGTTTTACATTCCACATAAAACTGCTGCCACCCAGTACGTTCAGCGAAAACGCAGCAAACATATTGATGTATTTGTTTTTGCTGAAACTGCCATGTGCACCATCGTGCATAATATTAAAACCGATGGCAGATACAATACCGCCCAGCAACACACATTCCACTACCGACCAGAATACATTGGGAGTAAAAAATACAAGGTGTATGTATAAGAATGCAAAACCCGCAATCAATAACACAGCCTTTAAAAAAAGACTGAAATTACCATAGGTGGATTTGCCTGTTTTTTCAAAATAATTGTTTATCCGGTTCTTTAACTCTGTGTGAAAAGAGTAAGGAACACTTGCAAACTTTGGGACTGACATGAATAGCTGTTTAAAACGTAAAAAAATGAATATGCAAAGGTAAGCGCTGTACGTTAATAAACGGTTATCATGGCCTGGAATGTATACCCAAATACCAAAATTTAAGAATTATCATAGTATTTCATGACAATTCCAAGACAATCATCCGCAAATACAGTTTTTTATTTATCCGGCCATGCAGGTTTTATGTTTCAATGGAGATTAAAGCATCCAGGTTGCGGATGCCCACTTTTTTTTCTGTAATAAAGCCCTCGGCATACTTTACACCAATTCGTTTGCCCAACATACGGGCGCGGGCGATGATGCTGTCGAAAAAGTCGGGTGTGGAAATATAGGTCTGCGGACCATCTTCTGCACCATTTGTAGTATGAAATTGTGTGTGGTAAGCAAGAATGGACTGCATCCGCTGTTCAAATACTTCGCTGATATCCACCAGAATATCTGGTTCATGGTACCAATCCTGCAGGTAATGCAATACTTGTTTGGGCCGCCAGCGTGGCTGAGGCTGTCCGTTTTCATCTTTTGTTTCAATTTTTACCAATCCGGCCAGGAAACAGGCGTCTGCAATAAGGTGACCTGCGCGGCCATGGTCGGGATGCCGATCGTCCAACACATTGGCCAGCACGATATCCGGCTGGTATTTTCTGATGGCAGCAATTAATAAAAGCTGGTGTGCTTCATCATTCTTAAAAAATCCATCCCTCATTTTAAGATTTTCCCGGGTGTGTACACCCAAAATGGCGGCAGCTTTGGAAGCTTCTTCCAGCCTGGTAATTGAAGTGCCCCTGGTGCCCAATTCTCCCTGCGTTAGATCAAGAATGCCTGCTTTCTTGCCCAATTTTATTTCATTGAGTAATGTGCCGGAACAGCCCAGTTCTACATCATCCGGATGCACTCCTATTGCCAGAATATCAAGTTTCATTGCTATATCGTTTAACTAAAGCCGGGTGGCCGCTAGTGGTTTAGGTTGCTAAGATACTGGAATTGCGGGTTGATTGATTTGACAAAACCTCCCGCCCCGATTTGTATATTAAAAAAATAAGTGTACATAATACATATATTAATCAGACATATAATGATAAAAGCCGGCTGCTCTTCCGGGGTTAACACTATTACCTTATCTGTACAGGCCTTTTCTATTCAAAATAGGGGAAAATCTATTACCATCTCCTAAGGCAAATCCTTCGATTAGATTAGGCTAAAGGGGGCATTTATGCTACATTTGCAAAAATTATTTTTATACATGATGACATTTGAAGAGATTGGTATTGAGGAACGATTGGTGAAAGCAGTTACGGATTTGGGATTTGTAAATCCCACTACAATACAGGAAAAGGCTATTCCTGTGTTATTAAGCGGTACTACCGACTTTATAGGGCTGGCACAAACCGGCACTGGTAAAACCGCAGCGTTTGGGTTACCACTGTTGGATCTGATTGACACTTCTGCCAAATACCCGCAAGCGCTGGTAGTTTGTCCCACCCGCGAACTTTGTTTGCAAATTGTAAGTGAAGTTGAATTGTTCAAAAAATATATGCCGGCTGTGCATGTAGTTGCTGTATATGGAGGTTCTTCCATTGGAATGCAGATACGCGATCTGAAAAGGGGGGTACAAATTGTTGTAGCCACACCCGGTCGTTTAATTGATCTTATTGAACGCAAGGCCATTAACCTGGAACAAATTAAATATGTAGTGCTGGATGAAGCGGATGAAATGCTGAACATGGGTTTCCAGGATGATATTGAATTTATTTTAAAAAACACCCCCAAACGTGAAAGCACCTGGCTTTTCAGCGCCACTATGCCGGCCGAAATACGCCGCGTTAGCAAGCGTTACATGAAGGAGCCGGTAGAAGTAACGGTGGGCCAAATGAATACCGCCAATAAAAACATCGACCATCAGTATTATGTAGCGTCTGCGCAGCACCGTTATGATACACTGAAAAGGCTCATAGATTTTAACCCCGGCATGTATGGCATTATTTTTACCCGTACCAAGGCTGATGCACAGGCAATAGCAGAAAAACTAACCCGCGAAGGATATGATATTGATGCGTTGCACGGCGATCTGACACAGGGCCAGCGCGATAAGGTAATGGGCGATTTCCGCGAAAAGCAATTGCAATTGCTGATAGCTACCGATGTGGCTGCCCGCGGTATCGACGTCAAAGACATAACGCATGTTATCAATTTTGAACTACCAGATGATATTGAAGTGTACACTCACAGGAGCGGCCGAACCGGGCGTGCAGGCAATACCGGTATCTGTATGAGCATTGTGCACAGCCGCGAAATTGGCAGGCTGAAGCAGATTGAACGCATGGTAAAAGCACCTTTTCATAAACTGGAAATACCAGGGGGCAAAGATGTTTGCCGCAAGCAGTTTTTTCATTTTATGGACAAGCTGTTACAAACAGATATCAGTCACGGCTTTTACGATACTTATGTAGAAATGTTGCAGGAAAAATTTGCGGAGGTAAGCAAAGAAGATGTGTTGAAAAGAATGGCGGCTATGGAGTTTGACCGTTTCCTTAAATATTATGAAAACGCCGAAGACCTGAATGTACGCGAACGCATGCCAAGGGAAAGGGAACGTATACCCGCAGGCGGCACAGGGCGCGATTTTAACCGCACGGGCAGAGATAGCAGGGATGGTCATCGCGGAAGGGAGTCTTACGGTAATGCAAATGGCGGTGATTATATGCGTCTTTTTGTAAACCTCGGTACCAAAGACGGTTTTTACAAAGCCAGTTTTTTACAATTCATTCTGGACATGAGTGAACTGAAAAAAGAAGTACTGGGCAGAATTGACATGAAAGAAATGAATAGCTGGATAGAAGTAGACCGCGGCGCTGCCAACCAGATGATACGTGCTATTGACGGCAAGAAATACAAAGGAAGAAGCATTCGTATGAACGACGCGAATAGCCGATAGTCAAACTATTTTGAATGTTAAATTTTAAATGTTGAGTTGTTTAATTCAACATTTTTTATTTTCAGTAACAAGATTCAAAACTCAAAATTTAAAATTCAAAATAAGAGTAAGGGCATTCAAAATTCAAAACATAAAATTCAAAATAATCACAAGGTCTTTCCCCATTGAATCAGCGCATTCACTTCTTCCGGTACTGTACCAAAGCGCTTGCTGCTACGTTGCTTGCCCAGTCTTACCATTACCATATGCTGTGCAGGCATCACAATAATATACTGACCTAAAATACCGCGTGCATAAAATACACCCGGTTCATAAGGCACCAGCCACCATTGTAACCCATAATAATTACAGGGCTGACCACTGTTATCCGGAATCATACAGGGCGCAATGGATCTGGTGTAGTAAGCAGGCGTTATAATTTCGGTTCCTTTCCACCGGCCGCTGTCAAGCATTAACTGTCCTATTCTTGCAAAATCACGCGCATTTGAGTTAAAACAACAATAGGCTTTTTCATTACCGTTTTGTTTATCCGTACTCCATAATACCGGCAGCACCGCACCCATTGGCTGCCACAATTTCTCCGATGTATAGGCGCTTAAGGATTTGCCGGTGGCCTTTTCCAGTATCAAACCTAGTAATTGTGTATCGCCCGACTTATATGCGTGATAAGTACCCGGTTGCTTAATTACTTTGACACCTGTAGCAGTTTTATACACATCGTTGCCATAATACAATTCGGCTGTTACAGAAAAAGGATTGGCATAAGATTCATCCCAGTTGCTGCCGCTGCTCATGGTAAGTAAATCAATGATCCTGACTTTCGCTTTTTCGCCGGTTGTAAATTCGGGCAAATAATTCCCGGCAGGCTCTTCCAGCGATTTTATTTTTCCTTCTTTTAATGCTGCACCCAACAGTAAACTGGTAATACTTTTGGCCATGGAAAAAGAACCGGAATAAGAAGTGTCGCTGTAGCCATCCCAGTATTTTTCAAACAACAGGGAATCTTTCTTTATAACGGTAACGCCTATTGACCGTAACTGTTCCAGTAAACTTTTTAATGTATCGGGCATCACCGGCTTATTAAAATTCGTTGCCAGGCTCCAGGGTTGGGGCTGCCCAACGGCTACTGTGTTATTGGGGAAGATTTTATAATCATCAATATCGGCAAAATTATACAGCACTTCTTTAAACATCCATGTTTTACCCGTTATAAGTGCATAACCAGAAAACACTACGGTAAGAAAAAGTAACAGGTAAAGCAACCTGGGCATGATTTTTTTCATATGGCAAATTTACTTTTTGAAATTACGGAATATCTTCAGAGATAGCTGATATATGATGGCTTATGTCTTTTCCAGGAAACCGCCTGTACAGCAGCTTCTGGGTAACAAATTGAGCAATCAAGCGGCCAACTTTTTAGTCTTTTGTCTGTTTTTATGTGATGGCCGGGCGTTTTTGGCTGTTTCAGTGTTCTAAAGTAGCTTCGCTCGTCATTTCAAAAAAAGATATTAACCACTTAAATAGAAAATAGTATGGCATACGATGTTCTTGTTGTGGGTAGCGGGCCAGGCGGCTACGTAGCTGCCATCCGCGCAGCGCAACTCGGTTTTAAAACGGCTATAATAGAAAAGGAAAGCCTGGGCGGTATTTGTCTGAACTGGGGCTGTATTCCTACCAAGGCCTTGCTGAAAAGCGCCAATGTGATGGATTACATTAACCATGCAAAAGATTACGGAATAGAGGCAAGTGGTAAACAGGATTTTGCAGCAGTTATTAAGCGCAGCCGTGGTGTGGCAGATAAAATGAGCCGTGGTGTTCAGTTTCTGATGAAGAAAAACAAGATTGATGTAATCATGGGTTTCGGTAAACTGAAAGCCAAGGGCCAGGTAGAAGTTGCCAAAGCAGACGGTGGCAAAGAAGTGGTTGAAGCAAAGCATATCATTATTGCTACCGGCGCCCGCAGCCGCGAACTGCCGAACCTGAAACAGGATGGCAAAAAAGTAATTGGTTACCGTGAAGCAATGTCTTTGCCTGCACAGCCAAAATCTATGATAGTAGTAGGAAGCGGTGCCATTGGCGTTGAGTTTGCCTATTTCTATAACAGCATGGGTACAAAAGTTACGGTGGTTGAATTCCTGCCAAGAGTGGTACCGGTAGAAGATGAAGACATTTCCAAAGAACTGGAAAAACAATTGAAAAAGCAGGGTATTGATATTATGACCAACGCGTCTGTAGAATCGCTGGATACTTCGGGCGAAGGTGTGAAGGCAAAAGTAAAAACCGCTACCGGCGAAGTAACACTGGAAGCAGAAATAGTGTTGAGCGCTGTTGGCATTGCTGCCAATATAGAAGGCATTGGCCTTGAAGAAACCGGGGTTAAAACCGACAAGGGAAGAATTGTGGTTGACAAATTTTATCAGACCAGCCTGCCGGGTGTTTATTCAATTGGCGATTGCGTACCCGGTCCAGCACTGGCGCACGTGGCCAGCAAAGAGGGCATTGTTTGTGTTGAAAACATTGGCTACAACGAAAAGAAATACAATCATCAGCCGGAACCGGTAGATTATGGTAATATACCGGGCTGCACCTATTGCACACCCGAAGTAGCATCCGTTGGCTTTACGGAAAAAGCAGCTAAGGATGCCGGTTATGAGATCAAAGTAGGCAAATTCCCGTTAAGCGCCAGCGGCAAAGCCAGCGCTGCAGGCGCTACAGAAGGTTTTGTAAAAGTAATTTTTGATGCCAAATACGGCGAATGGCTGGGCACTCATATGATAGGCTATAACGTAACGGAAATTATTATTGAAACCGTAGTGGCCCGCAAGCTGGAAACCACGCACCACGAGGTGTTGAACAGCATTCACCCCCACCCCACCATCAGTGAGAGTGTAAAAGATGCTATTGAAGTTGCCTATGGCGAAGCCATACATTTATAAATAATTTGATGTCTTATAGAAAGGCTGCAGCAATGCAGCTTTTTTTTTGCATGGGCGGCAAAAACCTATAAGGTTTGCCGGGCTGCCTTTGCCGCGCTATATTATCAAATTAATAATTTGTTGTTGCCGGTATTCATAAATTTGCAATAAGATTGCCGTTTAATATTTTTGTAAACATTGTGTTTATCATAAATTGCCTGCCATGACTGAACCATCCGTTTGGGAGAAAGAGACATTCTTCGCGCACAAAGACGTTGTCATTGTTGGCAGTGGCCTGGTTGGGTTGTGGAGTGCCTACTACCTGAAAAAACTGGCTCCTCATGCAAGAATACTGGTAGTGGAACGCGGCATTATACCTACTGGCGCCAGCACCCGCAATGCCGGCTTTGCCTGTATTGGCAGCGCCACTGAATTACTGGCCGATGCAAGAAAAATAGGCGAGCAAAGTATGCTGGAAATTGTTGCCATGCGCTATGAAGGCTTACAACGCATAAAAAAAGTATTTGGCAATAAGGAAATTCAATATGAGAGATATGGCGGCTACGAACTGATAACTGATGCCCAGTATACCAGGTTAAAACAACTAAAAAATGATTTGGGATGGTTGAACATCATATTGCGCAAAGCCATTAAGGATCAAAAAACATTTCGCATAGCAGATAAAAAAATAAAAGATTTTGGTTTTAAACATACCAGCCATTTAATAGAAAGCAAGGCCGAAGCACAGTTACACAGCGGTAAGTTATTACAGGCGCTTTTAAGAAAAGTACAAGGTATGGGTGTTGAAGTAATGACACAGACCGAAGTAAAAGGTTTTGAAAAAACAAATGATAAAATAACCATCCAAACCAACCTGCCTGTAACCTTATCATGCAGCCAGATGCTTATCTGTACCAATGGCTTTGCAAGCCAACTGCTTCCAAAAATAGATGTGACGCCCGTGCGCGGACAGGTACTTGTAACATCGCCCATAAAAAAACTGCCTTTCAAAGGCGCTTTTCATTTTGATGAGGGCTTTTATTATTTCCGCAACCTTGGTAACCGTGTACTGCTGGGCGGCGCACGCAACAAGGCAATGCAGGAAGAAAATTCCGCATCATTGGTAACAACAGATCTTATACAGATGGAATTGGAGCGTTTTCTGAAAGAGGTAATTTTGCCCAGGCAAAAATATACCATTGAGCACCGCTGGAGCGGCATTATGGGTATGGGCAGCGGCAAATTTCCTATTATAAAAAGAGTAGAAAAAAATGTTTA
>Ga0157376_10001270_pt1 | contig 16610 bp, 17 predicted proteins | sample M45metaG_FD_121801 | JGI IMG/M metagenome (GOLD analysis project Ga0157376, IMG submission 121801) | Miscanthus rhizosphere microbial communities from Kellogg Biological Station, Michigan, USA - M4-5 metaG | ecosystem: Host-associated > Plants > Roots > Rhizosphere > Soil | place: USA: Michigan... | reverse complement strand
CGGCTTCGATCGGTTGGCCCGCCTTAATGTCGCGGAACATCGATGCGGTGAGCGGCGAGCCTTCCGTGGTCAACATCCCTGTCGCGCGTTCCAGCGCAGGCGCGCGGGGCGGATAGCCCTCCGCGGTCGCGACCGCCCTGCATTCGTCGAGAATGCCAAGCAGGAAGTCCTTGCCGCCGGGCGCCGCCAGGATCATGCCGATCGGGGCGCGCATCAGGCTGGTCGAGGCCGCGATCGACGCGAGGAACACCCATTTCTCCCACATGTCCTGCAGGACGGTCTCGCTCGCCGCGCCGTCGAAATTGCAGCTTCTGACGACGTCCGCGATGGCGCGAACCCGGTCTGACATTTTGCCGTCGCGCTCGCCGAAACCAAGCGACTGCACCGGGCCCAGCTGGACTACTTCGCGCTTCTCGTTCAGTGTCACCGCAATCAGGCAGAGCCCGCCCAGCACCTGGCTCGCGCCAATTTTTTTGTCGAGAACGTCCAGATGACGCATACCGTTGAGCAGCGGGATGATCACGGTCCTCTCGCCTACCGCCGGCGCGAACGACTTGATCGCATCGTCGAGGTCGTAGGCCTTGCAACTCAACAGCACGACGTCAAACTTGTCCTTGATGGTGTCGGCCTGGACGACAGGCGGATCCTTCAGCGTTACGTCGCCGTTCGGGCTTTTGATCACGAGGCCTGCGGCGGCAAGCTCCGAGGCACGGCGCGGCCGCACCAGAAAGGTGATGTCGCGGCCGGCTTGCAGCATCCTGCCGCCGAAGTATCCGCCAATGGCCCCCGCGCCAACGATGAGAACGCGCATCTCTCAATTCCTCTTGTTGTTGGATACCGGATTGTCCAGAACGTTGCTCATCCGCGGCTCCCGTGTTCCTGGACATCTACATACCAGAAGGGGCACTCTGTGCGCTCGCCGGAATCGGACTCCGTCGCCGGCTATCCTCGAGGAACTCAATGCTCGATATCGAAGAATGCGAACGGGCACGCGTTAGGCGGGATCGTCGCTTCGACGGCCTATTCTTTTCTGGCGTTCGCACGACACGTATCTACTGCCGCCCTGTCTGTCCGGTGCGCCCTGCCAAGGCGGCCAACGTAATGTTCTATCCGTCGGCAGCGGCGGCCGAACTTGCGGGTTTCCGACCGTGTCTGAGGTGCAGGCCCGAGGCTGCTCCTTTCTCGCCTGCATGGAAGGGAACACGCACCACTGTCGAACGTGCGCTCCGGCTCATCGCGGACGGTGCACTTGATGACGGCAGTGTCGAGACTTTGGCCGATCGTCTCGGGATCGGTTCGAGACATTTGTCCCGGCTCTTCCAAATGCACCTCGGTGCAAGCCCGGTTCAGGTCGCCCAGACGACACGCGTGCAGCGGGCGAAGCGGTTTCTGGACGAGACCGATCTCACGATGTCGGAGATCGCCGTGCGCGCAGGCTTCGGTAGCTTGCGGCGATTCAATACGGTGTTCGCTGAGGTTTATCGGCGACCGCCAACGCAGATCAGGCGAGCCCGCAAACCGAGTGCCACGTAAACGTCGGCTTCCGGTTGAAGCGGACAGATCGTCAGCCGAGCGCACACGTCTCTTGTTGGCACATAGCGTCGTTGCGCTGCTATGCAGCAATACGTCGGCTATCGAGGCATAGCGGACTCTGGCGTGGCGTCGGCCCTGCAGATTTATGGGTTCACGGCCTAGCAAATCCCCATGGGATCTCGACAGGTTGATGGGTATTACCGCGGTTCCAATAACGGAAGCGATTGGGCGCCGACCTTGCGTTGTTAGTGGCGTGCAGGGGGACCGGCTGTCAGCCACTAACCCGGAGAACCAGTTCAAAACCGAGATCGACATGGCGCGATCCACTGCGCGTGAGCATCAGTTTGGCGGCGGTGCGACCGATGGCGTCACCATGAACGCGGATCGTACTGAGGCTCGGCGCAATCAAGCGGCCCATCTCGAGATCTCCAAGGCCAATCACCGCGACGGGTTGTTCCGCAGCGCTGTCTATTCGCAGTAGTCCAGCCGTGCGTAAGCCGGACATGAAACCTATTGCATGGGCGTCGTTTGCCGCAAACACGGCATCCACGCCTGGCAACTTTGCCAACGCCGCAACGCTGCCGGAGGCATTGCGATCCAGAATCAACCGGCGCGGAGCTTTCATACCAGCAGATTGCACAGCGTCATCAAATCCATTCCATCGGCGTGTAGCACGGGGATCATCGCCTCCGATGAACGCGAGACTCTGGCGGCCTTGCGCCAAGAGATGCCGCGCTACCGCAGCTCCTGCGGCATAATTGTCAAATCCAGCGACGGCATCGATTGGTGCGGCCGGAAGATCCCATGTCTCCACGATCGGAATGCCTGCGCGCCGCAGCAGCCGTGCGCCGTCCTCCGTGGCCGGCGACCCCACCATGATCAGCGCCTCGGGCCGCCGCGACAACAGCGCCGCGAGTATATGATCTTCGCGCGAAGCGTCATAACGCGACTGCGCCAGTATGACGGCATAGCCGAGCGGCTCCAGCTCGTCGGATAAACCCTGCACAGTGTCGGCGAAGATCGAATTCGCGATCGTTGGCACCAGCACACCGACCGAGCGTGTACGGGCGCTAGCCAGCGCGCCGGCCAGCTGGTTCGGCACATAGCCCAATTCCCGCATCGCTGCCTCAACCCGTTCCCGGGTTTCAGGTGCGACGAGATTGGGCAGGCGCACTACGCGGCTGACCGTGATCGACGATACACCCGCCAGCTTGGCCACAGCCGATAGCGTGGGTGCGGTACGCGACTGGTCGACCTCCTGGTTGCTCATAAAGACCAACTTATCCAACACACATCAGGAATGCACGATTTTGGTTGTTTTTGTCCAATGACAGCGCTAACATTTGCAATGACAGCGCAAACAGGAGTTGCCGTATGATCTCTGAGAAGGATGTGCAGACCTACAAAAGCGACGGCGTGATCGTGGTGCCCGACATCCTGGGTGCCACAACGCTCAGCCGAGTGCGCTCGGTCATCGCGGAGCTGGTTGCGGGGTCGGCGAAGACACTCGAGCACACGGATGTCTATGATCTAGAGCCTAGCCACACTGCAGAAAGCCCACGAGTGCGCCGGATCAAGACGCCACACAAGGTGCACGCGGCGTTTGACGAGATCGTGCGATCCCCAGCCGTACTCGATATCCTGAAGAAATTGCTGGGCCCAGGCTTAAGACTGCACGGGTCCAAGCTCAACATGAAGTCGGCGGAATACGGTTCGCCGGTGGAATGGCATCAGGATTGGGCTTTCTATCCGCACACCAACGACGACGTGCTCGCGATCGGCGTGCTCCTGGATGATTGTGACCTCAGCAACGGACCGATGTTAGTCACCCCGGGCACGCATAAACGCGAAGTCTGGAATCATCACGGCGAAGACGGTTGCTTTGCGGGTCTGATCGATCCCGATCTCATCAAAAGCGAGATCGAATGTGCCGTTCCCTGCATGGGCCGCGCCGGCAGCATGTCGTTCCACCACGTTCGCGCCTTGCACGGTTCGGCCAAGAACACTTCGGACCGCCCGCGTAATCTCTTGCTGTACGAGGTCGCTGCGAGCGACGCTTGGCCGCTAATGGGCGTAAAGGATTTTGACGAGTTCAACAGCCGGTTACTGTCAGGCGATCCGGTAGTGGCGCCACGGATGACCAACGTTCCCGTACGCCTTCCGCTACCCCCCGCCAAGCGGCAGGGTTCTATTTATGAAACGCAGTCCGCGGCGAAGAAATCCTACTTCACCCGCGCGGCGTGAGTTTTGTAAAGCACCCGCGCGACGCGCAGGTGCTCACTGCCAACAGACGACACGCAAAACAAAACGGGGGAAACGATGACGGAGATCATAGCCGATAGGGCCGATCGCTCGCGCCTGCGCGTGATCCTCGCGGCCAGCATTGGGTCCGCGCTCGAATGGTACGACTTCTTTCTCTATGGCACCGCCGCCGCGTTGGTGTTCGGAGAACTGTTCTTTCCGAAAAGCGACCCGGTGGTCGGCACGCTCTTGGCGTTCCTTACCTTCGGCGTCGGCTTCGTGGTGCGCCCGCTCGGTGGCATTCTGTTTGGTATCATGGGCGACCGGTTCGGGCGTAAACCGGTATTAGTCGCGACATTGCTGATGATCGGCGTTGGCACTACGCTTATCGGCCTGCTGCCGACTTATGCTCAGATCGGTTATTGGGCGCCAGCGCTGCTTGTTGCCATGCGTGTGGTGCAAGGACTAGGAGCTGGTGCTGAATATGGCGGCGCGGTGATCTTCCTCGTGGAGAACGCACCCCCCAAGCACCGCGGTTTCTGGGGCAGTTTTGCGCCGCTCGGCGTTTCGATCGGCAATCTGCTCGCGGCCGGCGCGTTCGCGCTCGTCACGCTGCTGCCGCGCGAGGATCTGATGTCATGGGGTTGGCGGCTGCCCTTCTTGGCAAGTTTCCTGTTGATCATGGTGGGCATCTTCGTTCGCCTGAAGGTGACAGAGACACCGGTGTTCACGGAGGCCGTGTTGGCGCGCGGCAAAGTTGAACGTAATCCGGCGATGGAAGCGCTAAAGCGGCATCCGAGAAATTTCTTTGTGGTGCTTGGGGCGCGGCTGGCCGAAAACGGCCTCGGCTATCTATTCCCGGTGTTCGGCCTCAGTTACATCATAACCACGCTGGGCGTACCGAAGGCGGATGCCTTGAGTGCGCTGATGCTCGCCTTCGTCGTTGAGCTGTTCGCTATTGTGGGCTTCGCTTCGCTCTCCGACCGCATCGGACGGCGTCCGGTCTATATCTTCGGGGCATTGGCCGGGGTCGCCTGGGCGTTCCCGTTCTTCTTACTAGTCGGCACTAAGGAATGGATATGGATCGCAGTCGCCTTCATCGGTGCGCGGGCAGTGGTCACCGCAGCGATGTTCGGGCCGCAGGCCGCCTATTTTGCCGAACTGTTTCCACCGCAGCGGCGTTTCGCGGGCTTTGCTTTCGCCCGCGAACTGGGTTCGCTACTGGCCGGTGGGCCAGCGCCATTCGTGGCCGCGGCGCTCGTGGCCGCGTTTGGAAGCTGGTGGCCGGTCGCCTGCTATGCGGCGTTGCTTGCTGCCTTGACTGCCTTCGCGGTCTGGTGCGGTCCGGAGACCTACGAGGAGAGCATCACGGTCGACAACACCACCGATGGCGCCGCGATGCGGAGAGCGGCAGTGCCGTTGCAAGCTTAGGCGATGCCGCAGCAACTTCGCGTGCTCCAGTCGCTTTGGGCAATGGAGCGACGGCGGCCGGATGTCGCGGAGTGGCCACTCCAGACGCAGCTTACGATGATCCGTGACGCCGGCTTCGACGGCGCCGGCGTCCGGTTCATCGATCCGGCCTTCGCTACAGAGATCACTGCTTTCCTGCGAAGCCACGGCATGATCTGGCAGGCGCAATGCTATCCGACGAATGTCGATGATCTTAAACCCGTACTGGAGTTGGTGGCTCGGCTTGGCGCCGACCACGTCAACTTGCAGCCGAACGTGCGTCCTATCGGATCGAAGACTGCGTTCCTCTGCTCGAGGGATGGCGAAGGTTGGCCGATGAGGCCGATGTCGCCGTACATGTGGAAACCCACCGCGACCGCATGACCACGGATCTAATTTTCACGTTGCAACTATTAGATTGTTTTCCGGACCTTTGCCTCACGGCCGACGTCTCGCATTATCTGGTGGGCCGAGAATTCGCCTGGCCGGTGGACGAGGTCAATCACGCTATGATCCATCGCATACTCGATAACACCTGGGGTATTCATGGAAGGATCGCGAGCCGCGAACAGGTACAGATATCGCTCGGCTTTCCACAGCATCAGGGTTGGGTAGAGTTGTTCATGGGCTGGTGGGAATATGCGATCCGCTCGTGGCGGAAACGCGCGAAGCCCGACGCCGTGCTAACCTTCCTATGCGAACTGGGTCCGCCGCCCTACGCTATCACCGGTCCCGACGGTGCCGAGTTGTCGGACCGCTGGGAAGAGGCGCTAAAGATGAAAGATATGGTGAGGGCGCTGTGGCAGCGGGTTATTGATGAGGATGTGCGCGACCCAAAGGGCGCGGCATGAAACCACGTCGCGCGTTGTAGCTTCGCGCGCGCGATTGGCCGTCAGGAAGCCCAGCTCTACAAGCCGGCGGACGGCTCAGTTTTAGAATACTTGCGACCTACCAGCACGCGTGCACCGTCTGATCCGATAGATTCGTCGTGCAGTTCCCCGTGGGCAACGTCAAAGACTTGGCCCGGGGCAAATGTGACCGGCTCGCCATCCCGAGTGACGATAAAGGTCCCAGACAGAATGAGTCCACGGATCGCGAAGAGATGCCGATGCCTGCCTTTCCCGGGTCGCGGGTCGAGATCCTGCGTTTCGACTTCAGTGTAACCGTCCGCTTTGAGCTGCGCTTCAAATTCGCTCTCGTTCATTGGATTCCCCCTTCCTATCCTCGTCTTCGACCCTCGTTCAACAAGCCGGCAGATGCTTGACCACACGTCAATTTAGCAGATGCCGAGCAACTTCTCCAAATCAACGAAGGGAACGTCGTTTGTTTGCAACGACAATAAGTCATTCTATGCGTTTTGAAGGCTTTGTGTCAGGCACTGCACCAGCTTTTTCGGATAGCCTGTCAGTCTCGAAGGAAACGGGCTCCGCCCACCTTAAAAAGTCTTCCGCCCGACGATGACCGATCGGGTATAATACTCGGCATAGTCGACCATCGCCTTAGCGGCATCGGCGGCGGCGGCCTCGTCGCCTGACGCGATCGCCTTGAGCACCGCCGCGTGCAGGGATGCGGCTTTGGCTACGTCCTTGGTTTCGCGCTGGTAGACGAAATAGAACCGCCGCGTCAGTGCGTTGATGGGCGCGAACGCGTTGGCGATGAACGGATTACGCGCGCACGCAATGATGAAGCGCTTAGATTCAAAGTGAACGCGAAGAAATTTCATGACATCGACGGTAGCGCCCGCTTCCATGAAAGAATCGGCGATTTTGGACAGGTAGCGCCGTTCATCAATGGTTGCGCGGCGTGCCGCGCGCGAGGCGACAAGCGGCTCGAATTCTTTGCGCAGCTCAAGCACCAGCATTTGTTCATGCGGGTCGATGTCGGAGATTCGAATGCCATGGCGGCGGATGATGGTAAGCAGCTGCTCCCATGCGAGCCGCTGAACCGCTTCCCTGACCGGCGTGCGGCCGATTCCGATGCGGTCGCTGAGCATCGCCTCCGACCACAGGCTGCCCGGCGCCAATTCCAGCGTGACGATCAGCTCTTCGAGCTTGCTGTGGGCGATGTCGGCCAGCCGGTCCGGACGCGGTTTCGATTCACGCGCAGCCGTCGACCGCATCGAGCCAGGCAACCACGGTGAAGGAACGGCGGGGTCGCTCTTCTTAGAGCCGCGGTGGTTGGTGTTGCGCATGAACCTGTTCGTCCTCAGAAATCTGTAAATCGCGGGTGATGACACGCTGTTGAAGCCCGCTCGCTTCTTCGACAATGGTCAGATTCCAGCTTCGTCCATGGAGCCGAAGAGGCCGTACCCCTCATTTCCGTCCTCCCACGCGCGAGTATTGATTGCGCCAGCCGTTTGCGACGGTATTTTTATAACATATCAGTGAGTGTTCATACATCAAGAAGGCTAAACCCGTTGGGATTGCCTCAAGAAAGGATTCCTTCTTTGTGGGGTTTAAGCTTCAGTCATTGACAGCATAACAGGACCATCCGTAATATATTACAACAGCAAAGTTGGAAAAACTGATGGCAGAGGTGAGGGACCAGCGAGGGCAGTTAACTTTCGACACAGACGTTCTGGTGGTCGGCGGCGGCGCCGCCGGGGTGGCGGCGGCTTTCACCGCCGCCAAGGGCGGCGCCCGCGTTCTGCTGCTGGAAAAATACGGCTTCTGCGGCGGCGCCGCTGTCGCTGGACTGTCGGGAACGGTGTGTGGCCTCTATGCAGCGACCGAAGGCGCCGCAAAACCTCCAGAGCAGGTTGTGTTCGGTTTTGCCGACCGTTTCATCCACGTGATGAAGGAGAAAGGCGGGATCACCGAGCCGCAACGCTATGGCAACACCTATACGCTGACCCATGATCCCTTGGTCTGGCGAGAAGCCGGCGACTACTTTCTTGGTGATGCCGGCGTTCAGGTGCTGTTCCACACCACCGTCATCGACGTACTAACCGAAGGCGAGCAGGTGCGTGGAGTCCTGGCCTGGACCAAGCAGGGGCGGGCCGAAATCAGGGCTAAGCTGACCATAGACGCTAGCGGCGATGCCGATGTAGCCGCCCTAGGGGGCTTCGAAACCTTCATGGGTCAAGACGGTAAGGTGCAGAATCCGACCATGATCTTTCGCTTGATGGGTGTCGATGTCACGCGTCTGCGCGCACATTACGGCGAAGACACCATTATGGGCGACGAGGTGTCGCAGATGATCCGCAACCTGCACAACAGCAAGGAGTACGATCTTCCGCGCTCGAAGATCTTTCTGTTCTCAACGCCGCGGCCGAACGAGCTCCTGTGCAACTGCACCCGCATCATCGGCCGCGACGGCCGCGAGCTCAATCCGATGCTTGTCGAGGACATTACCGAAGCCGAGATCGCGGGCCGCAAGCAGGTCCGCGAATATGCAAAATTCTTTAAGGACCGACTGGTCGGTTGCGAGGAGTCTTTCGTCAATGATACTGGCGTGCAGGTTGGCGTGCGACAGACCCGACAGATCCGGGGTGTCGCCACGCTGAGCAATGACGACGTCGTGGCCGGCGCCAAGAGCAAGGACTCGATCGCGAGGTCGGCGTGGCCGATCGAACTGCATTCCGGTGAAAAGCCGCAGCTGAAGTGGCTGCTCGATGATTATTACGACATCTCCTACCAGAGCTTCTTGCCGGTCGCGGGTGAAGGTTTCCTCGTGGCTGGTCGCTGCCTTTCCGCCGAGCATGAAGCCATGGCGTCTGCGCGCGTCACGGCGCAGTGCTTTTCCTATGGGCAGGCCATTGGCATGGCGGTGGCGATCTCGCTGCGAGACGAGTTATCGCCGCGAAAGCTTTCGGTTTCCGACCTGCGCGAGGCGTTGCGCAAGGATGGCGCCGTGATCTGAAGTTGCTGGACAGGCGGCGGCCCCAAGCGGTGACGGGCCGAACCGCAATAAATCATAGAGCCGCAAGGGGATTGGAAATGAACAGCTTGTTGAAGAGTTGGCTCGCCGGCGCGTGTCTAGCGGCCGCAATTCCAAATTTTGCATTTTCGCAAACCGCAACCGTGAAACTCGGACAAATAGAGGCGCAGACCGGACCGAATGCCATTTACGGCTACATGTCATCGCAGGGCGTTCCCATCGCCGTCGATGAAATCAACAAGGCCGGCGGCTTCAAGGTCGGCGATACTACCTACAAGCTTGATCTGTTAGCGGTCGACACCCGCGGTGATCCAAAGGAAGCGACGATCCAGCTCAAGAAGCTGCTGGAGCAGGACAAGGTCAAGTTCGTGTTCGGGCCGTTCCTCTCAAACGTTTTCGTCACGATTTTTCCCTACGCCCAACAGTTCAACGGGAAGTTCTTGATGATGGGCGGTGGCACGCGAATCCATGAATTCGTCGGAAAACCTGGCAACGAGTTCGTTATTCGTACCTGGAACTGGGACGCCGGGCCAAAGGGTTTCGGCGAGAAGATGGTCGACTACCTGATCAAGACGGCGCACCCGAAGAAGGTGGCGATGCTGTTCCAGAACGATTCCGGCGGCAAGATTCTCGGCGACATCTATGAGCCAATCTTTAAGGCCCGCGGCATCGAAACCATGACCGAGTATTTCGAGCCGGGCACCAAAGACTTTTCGCCCGTTCTGGCCAAGATCGCGGGATTCCAGCCCGACTATCTATTCCCCGGTTATTCCGATGCAGCGCTGTACGACATCGTGCGGCAATCGATAGAAGGCAACTATTCTAAGAAATTCTTCCTGGTGCGCGGCTCCACCGGTCCGGGGCTGAAGAACAAGGACGGCCTCGAAGACTACATTGTTTACGTGCCGAAGGATTTCGAGGAGGCCGAGAAAAAGGAGCCAAAAGTCAAGCATTTCATCGACGCCTATAAGGCCTTCTATAAGCGCGACTTCCCGTACGATCAGGCGCCGCTCTGTTCGTCGTCGTGCTACGATCATGTCTACATGTTGGTCGCTGCGATGCAGAAGGCAGGATCCGTCGATGACGTCGAAAAGATCCGTACCACACTGCTTGCTATGACCTACGAGGGGATGTGGAAGATCTCGTTTGACGACCACAGCGAGCAGGTTTTCGACTTCGACATCGTCCATTTGAAGAAAGGCGGCGCCAAGGAGGTGGTGCACGTTGAGCCATAAGCATGCTGCAAGTTATTGTCGGGCAGATCCTTAACGGCATCATTCTCGGTTCGCTCTACGGAATCATCGCGCTCGGCGTGACGATGACATTCGGTATTACTGGCATCGTGAATTTCGCCCTCGGGCAGTTTATGATGATTGGCGCCTATGCCACCTGGTATTTTACCGATCTGGCTATGTTGCCGTTTCCGGTCGCGGTTGTGCTTGCAGTTGTGTTTGCCGCCGCGGCCGGGCTGATTGCCGATCAGGCGCTGTTTCGATTCACCCGCAACAACCTAGTCAACGGACTCCTGGTCTCGATCGGCCTGATCTCGGTAATGGAGAGCGGCGCACTGCTGCTGTTCACCACGACGCCCAAGAATATGGACGTCGTGATTTCGGGATCGTGGAGTCTCGGTGCAATCACCCTCCCGAGAATGAAGGTGGTGGCGTTCCTCCTGTTGGTGGCAGTGATTGGGCTTACTTGGCTCGGCCTGTCGCGGGCCTGGCTTGGCCGGGCGACACGCGCCTATGCGCAGAACCCTGAAGCTGCCATGTTGATGGGGGTTCCAACCAAACTGCTTCAGACTGGGGTAGTAGTCTATTCCTGTGCGTTGGCCGGCTTCGGCGGTGCACTGTACGCCAGTTTGTTCTCGCTAGAGCCGTCCCTGGGCGGTTTGTTCATCCTCAAAGGCGTTGAGGCCGCCATCCTCGCCGGTGTCGGAAATCTTCTCGGAGCACTTGTTGGCGGGGCGATCCTCGGAGTGACAGAATCGGTCGGCTCGCTCTATCTGCCCTCCGCGTTCCGCGATGCATACGGCCTCGTCTTTCTGGTGGCTATCCTGTTGTTCCGGCCTGCCGGTCTGTTCGGGAGCCAGAAGTGAAAACCCTGCTATGTCTGGTACCGCTTTATCTGTTGCCGCTGCTAGTGAAGAGCGATGTGGTATTGACCATCCTCATTTTTACCTTCGTGCTCAGCATCCTGGCTGTCGGCTTTAACATCGTGTTCGGCGGCGCCGGGCAACTGACGATGTTCCATGCCGCGGCTTTCGGGATTGGCAGCTACGTCACGTTTCTGTCGATGCTGCGTTTCGGCATTTCGTTCTGGCTCGGCTTCCTCGTCGCGGTTGCGATCGTCATCCTGATTTCGATTGTGATCGGCTGGATCTGTTTCAAGTTCCGGCTCAAGGAATTCTATTTTGCGGTTGTAACGCTCGCGTTCGCCGAGTTGTGCCGGCTAGTGGCGCTGAACTGGACCAGTGTGACCAACGGAACGTTGGGTATGCTGGTCCTGGAAAAGCCGACTGTCTGGCTGCCCGGCAGCGGCGTGGTCAAAATTGAGCAGACCGGGCCTTGGTATTTCCTGACTTTGGTTTCACTGACGGGAGTCCTGATCTTTGCAGTGTTGCTGATGCGTTCCTGGATCGGGCGGAATTTCTCCGCGATCCGCCTTAACGAGGATCTCGCACAGACACTCGGGATCGATACTTTTCGCTACAAGCTTCTGGCATTCACGATCTCGAATGTGATAGCGGCCCTAGCCGGTGCGTTATACGGCTTTTACACGGGCTATATCGAGCCCGCCTATCTGGCGGTGACCCAGTCGCTGGACGCAATCGCCATGGTGTTACTGGGCGGTGTGTCGACAATACTGGGGCCGGTGGTCGGCGCGTTGGTCCTGACCTCGTTGCCGCATCTGATCGAGCTACCCGCCGAAATGCGGGTAGCAGTCTACGGCATGATCCTCATACTCGTAATCCTACTGATGCCGCGCGGAATCGTCGGTCTTTTCGCTGGGCTTTTGAAGGGGCGGGTCAATGCTGCTTAAGGTCGAAAATCTTACCAAGCGGTTCGGCGGCCTGGTCGCAGTGTCAGATATCTCGTTTGCAATCGAAAAGGGCGAGATCATCGGCATTTTCGGACCGAATGGGTCCGGCAAGACCACGCTGCTCAGTCTGCTGGCCGGGTTGTTGCCGCCGACGGCGGGCCGCGTGTTCTGGAAGGGTCGGGATATCGCGGGCGAGCGGCCCAACGTCATCGCCTCGCTAGGCGTCATCAAGACCTTCCAGAATCCGCAGCTGTTCTCCGAACTTTCCGTGTTCGAGCACGTGATGATCGCTAGCTTCCTCGCCTTCACCCGAATGAAGGATCATAGCCGGCTGCGTAGCTTTCTATCGCCGGCCAAGGGCGAGACGACATTGCGGTTGCGAGCTGAAAAGGCGCTGACGCTCTGCCGCCTGCAGGACACCGCGACCAAGCCTGCGGCCGAACTGTCCTATGGCGAGGAGAAGATGCTGGGCGTCGCTATGGCAATGATGTGCGAGCCGGAATTGTTGCTACTCGACGAGCCGGCCTCGGGGCTCGGCAACGACGAGATCCAGAACTTGGAAAACGTACTCCGTGACCTCCGCGCGCACGGCACGACATTGTGCATCATAGACCACAAGGTCGCGTTTCTCGCCAAATTTGCCGATCAGGCAATCGCCCTTCAGCAAGGCTGCAAGATTGCCGCCGGCCATCCGTACGACGTTCTAGCCGACCCCGGCGTGGTGAAGGCCTATCTGGGTCGAAGCCATCATGCTTGAGCTGTCAGCAATCAACGCGCACTATGCCAAGAACCAGGTCTTGCGCGCCATCAATCTCAAGGTAACGTCCGGCGAGGTCGTTGCCCTGATCGGGGCAAACGCCGCCGGCAAATCTACGACAATGCGCTTGATCGCCGGATTGAAGCGGGCCACGTCCGGCTCGATCCGACTAGACAATACCGAGATCGAGCCGTTGTCGACGCCAAGCCGTGTCCGACTCGGCATCGCACTGGTGCCCGAGGGCCGCCAGGTCTTCGCGCAATCCACCGTGCTTGAGAACCTGACTATGGGTGCCTATCACCGCCCAGACCGCAATGACATTCAGCGAGACATCAACGCGATGTTCGAGATGTTCCCACGGCTCGGCGAGCGCCGCAACCAGCGCGCGGGCTCGATGTCCGGCGGGGAACAGCAGATGGTGGCGATCGCCAGAGGATTAATGGCGAAGCCGAAGTGCCTGTTACTCGACGAGCCCACCCTTGGCCTCGCGCCGGTCATTGTCGAAGAGATTTCGCTCACCGTAATGAGGTTGGCGCGGGAAGGCATGACAATCTTGCTTGCCGAGCAGAACGCGGCGATGGCGCTCGACGTCGCCAGCCGGGCCTATGTGCTCGCTGCGGGCGCGATTGCGGCGGAGGGGACCCCGGAACAGCTGAAGGGATCTCCGATCGTCGAGCAATTGTATTTCGGCGCGGTGCCTACGGAGGCGGCAAAGGCTTGATGTCAGATCGCAGGGTCTCACTCGCGGCAACTGCAGGCGGCCGGTATCGAGCGCGGCACTTGAACATTCGGCAGCAGATAAAAGCAAAAGGTAGCCCCAATGTTGAATCGCAGAAAGCAAGGTGAGGTCACGATTTTGACCATCGACCGTTCGAGCCGGCGCAACGCACTGGGCACCGAATTGATACGCTCGTTCAGTGATGCCTTTGCTGAACTCGACCGCGACGACAGCGTTGCCGCGGTCGTTCTTTTGGCAACCGCGCCCGGTTTCTGCGCAGGCAGCGATCTGAAGGAACTGGCGATGATGAATATCGCGGAGATGTGCGCGCACGAGGCCGAGACGGCGCGGGTCGTACGGGCCATAGGTTTCATGGAAAAGCCTGTCATCGCCGGGGTCAGCGGATTTGCGCTCGGCGGCGGCGTGGGCCTTGCTGCGGGCTGCGACCTGATTGTCACCCATCCCGAATGCCGCTGGCACATGCCCGAAGTGCCGAACGGCTGGCTGCCGCCCTGGGCTCTGGCATCGATCAGTGCGCGGGTCGGACCGGTTACCGCGCGGAGGCTGGTGTGGGCGAGCGAACCGATTACCGGAACTGAGGCACGCGATTTGAAGCTCGCCGACTATCTAGTGCCGCTGGCCGATGTCGAGAGCGAGGCCATCGCGCTGGCCGGACGGCTCGCCGCGTTGCCCCGGGTCGCAGTTGCGAGCACCAAGCGCTTCTTCATGCCGCTGATCAACGGCACCGCGGAGGCCAGCGATATGCTGGCCAATCGGATCTTTGCGGAGAATTGTCAGGACGACGCGTCGAAGGCCACGCTTCGCAAATTTGGTATGAAAGTCTGAACCGTTCGAGGAAACTGGTGATGAATAAGTTTTGTTCTGCAGAGACTGCGGTCGCGACCATCAAAAGCGGTCAGACCGTTGCCAGCGTCGGAGTGATCGGCTGGATCACACCCGATCTGGTTCTCAAGAGCCTAGCCGAGCGATTTCGGCGTGACGGCAGCCCGCGCGATCTGACTTTCTATTTTCCCTGCGGCACGGGCGACGGCGTCGGCATTCGCGGCATGGATCACGTCGCGATCGAAGGCCTGATGAAACGGATCGTGTCAGGCTCCTACATCAATCCGCTCAATCCCGCGACGGGCAAACGGCCTGAATTGATGCGTTTGATCCGGGAAAATGCAATTGAGGCCTACAGCTGGCCGATTGGCGCCAGCATGCATTGGTTGCGCGAGGTCGCGCGCCGTAGCCCGGGCTACATCACCGAAATCGGGCTTGGGTGCTACATCGATCCCGACCAGACCGGCGGCCGGCTGACGGCGCGTTCGACCGACAGTCTGGTCGACAAGATCCAGTTTCGCGGTAAGCCTTATCTGTTCTATCCGACCTGGAAGATCGATGTCGCTATTATTCGCGCCGGCGAAGCCGACGATGCCGGAAACCTATCGTTCGAGAACGAGGCCTTGCTATCCTCCTCCCTCGCTCTGGCGCTGGCGGCGAAGGCCTGTGGCGGGATGGTGATCGCACAGGTTTCGCAACGCGTGGAGCGTGGTACCCGGCGCGCTCAGACCGTGCGAATCCCGGGTGTGCTGGTCGATCATGTTGTGCTGGATCCCGGGCAGATGATGACGACCGAAGTGGCGCATGACGTCGCTTATCTTGGCGGACAGCCGTTCGATCTCTCGAAAATTCCGGCGGTACCGTTTGGTGCGGACAAGATCATCGCGCGCCGTGCAGCCCAGGAGATCAAGCAGGGGGTCGTCAGCATTTTCGGATTCGGCGCGTCCTCCGATACGCCGCTAGTGATGGCGGAGGAGGGTGCCTTCGACAACGGCAAGATCGATAACTACGCCTTCACCACCGAGCACGGCCCGTTCGGCGGCCTGGTGATGAGTAACTGGCAGTTCTCTGCCAACCGTCATCCGGAAGCCCTGCTTGATGGTCTTGCGCAATTCGATTTCATCGACGGCGGCAATTGCGATTTCGCCGCACTGGCATTCGCTCAATTTGATTCCGCGGGCAACGTCAACGTCAGTAAGTTTGGCAGCTTCAATCCGGGCGCAGGCGGATTCATCGACATCGCCCACAACGCGCGCGAATTGGTGTTTGCTGGAACCTTCACGACCTCTGGGTTGCAAATCGACACGGACCAGAACGGGCTGAACATCCGCAAAGAGGGCAAGGTCCGCAAGTTCGTCAACACGGTCGAGCAGATTACTTATCCCGTCCGCAATGGTGTCATCGACCGTGGCCAGCGCGCAACAATCATCACCGAACGCGCGGTGTTCGAGGTCGCGGCGGAAGGCCTGATGCTGACCGAGATTGCCAAAGGTGTTGATGTCAAGAAGGATATTCTGGAGCAGATGGAATTCGGAGTGCGCGTCGTCGATCAGCCCAAGGTCATGGATGAAGCCCTGTTCGCTCAGTAGAAGAGTGCAATTGAGCGTCGTGATAAAGTTTTGTCGCAAATGGAGTCAGTTCGCTGACTGATAACGTTTTTGCAGAAGGCTTATCAGTTGCCGCAGGGCATTACTGCAGTCCCTATCGATTCGCATAATGGCAACTATTGAACGGCCGGTTCTGGCGCAAAGCGGACATTAGAACTGGGCCGGGAAACGGTGAGCCCAAGGCTCAAGCGGAAGCGGAGCGCATTCGTCAGATAGGCCACCATCCGGTAGAAGCCGTTGAGCATCAGGATCTCGATCATCGCATGTTCGGAGAATTGGTGCCGCGCCATTCGCCAGAGGTCGTCGGACAAGTCGCAATGTTCCCGGACGTGGTCACACACTTGGATGAGAATCCTTTCATCTTCGGCAGCCCAGCACGTATCGCTGGGCGCTCCTTGACCAGGGAATCGATCTGAGCGGGCGTCAATTCGCCGCTCCGTCCGAATAGGGTAACGTGGACTCCCCATTCGTACTCGCTGCCGCAGCGAGCCGTCACTCGACCTATAACGATCTCGCGCTGCCGCAGCGTGAGATGTCCGCG
>Ga0157376_10001269_pt1 | contig 16611 bp, 12 predicted proteins | sample M45metaG_FD_121801 | JGI IMG/M metagenome (GOLD analysis project Ga0157376, IMG submission 121801) | Miscanthus rhizosphere microbial communities from Kellogg Biological Station, Michigan, USA - M4-5 metaG | ecosystem: Host-associated > Plants > Roots > Rhizosphere > Soil | place: USA: Michigan... | reverse complement strand
CAGCCACCGACGGCGCCAAGGCCGCGCGCGATCGTGTCCTGCACGGCGTAGGCACCTTTCGCATCCGGCGGCGTCACCTGGGCATGCGGCGCGAGCACGGAGCCCTTGTGCGCGCGGACGAGACGCGACGCGGCGCCCTGGATGTCGAATGAGGTTTCGGAAGGCTGTCGCATGTTGAAGTCCATGATATCGGCGCATGCGATGACTTGCCCGGCAGCAGCTTTTCGATGTGAGGCGATCCCGAACGGTCACCTACGTGACGAAACCCGGGCCATCCCTGATGCGATGCAGCAATGCGGCCGCTACGCTGCCCCGATCAGGAGTCTTCATGCAGCGTCCCCATCACAAGTTCTGGCCCAAGCGGCTGCCGCACGTACTTCCACCGCCCGCCACTTCCCTGTGGGACAACCTGGACACCAGCGCGCGCCGCTATCCGGACAAGACGGCGCTCGCGTTCTTCGGCCGCGCCTTCAGCTACCGCGAGGTGCGCGATCTCGCTGAGCGCCTGGCGGCGCGCCTGCATGCGCTGGGCGTGAAGAAGGGCGACCGGGTGATGCTCGACATGCAGAACTGCCCGCAGCTCGTCATCGCGCACTTCGCCATCCTGCGCGCCAACGCCGTCGTGGTGCCGGTGAACCCGATGAACCGCGCGGAGGAGCTGAAGCACTACATCAACGATCCCGACGCGAAGGTCGCGATCACCACGGCCGATCTGGCCGCCGAGATCGCGAAAGCGAACAACGCTTTGCCCGAAGCCGAGCGTCTCGCGCACATGATCGTCACGCATTTCACCGATGCGTTCGACCCGGGCGCGACGGGTTCCGACGCGATCCCGGAGGCGTGGCGCGACTGGCTGCTCACGCGCCATCCGCTGCCGTCGCTCGAAGGCGGCCGCGCCATGGCGTGGGCCGAAGCGCTGGATTTCGCCGGCGCGGCGCCGCCGCTCGACGTGGGCCCCGAGGACCTGGCGGTGCTGCCGTACACGAGCGGCACAACCGGACTGCCCAAAGGCTGCATGCACTTGCACTCGAGCATCATGCACAACGCGGTTTCGAGTTGCGTGTGGGGCAACGGCACTTCGGCCACGGTCTCGCTGCTGGTCGTGCCGATGTTCCACATCACCGGCATGGTGAGCGTGATGCACGCCAACATCTACATGGGCGCGACCATCGTCATGATGCCGCGCTGGGACCGCGAACTGGCCGGCCGCCTGATCTCCAACTGGAAGGTCACGAGCTGGACCAACATCCCGACCATGATCATCGACCTGATGGGCAGCCCGAATTTCGCGCACTATGACCTGTCGAGCCTGGTGCACATCGGCGGCGGCGGCGCGGCGATGCCGCAGGCGGTAGCGCAACGCCTGCTCGAGCAGTTCGGGTTGCGCTACGTCGAAGGCTACGGGCTGACCGAAACGGCGGCCCCTTCGCACAGCAACCCGCCGGACGATCCCAAGCAGCAGTGCCTGGGCATCCCGTTCATGAGCTGCGATGCGCGGGTGGTCGACCCCGAGACGATGCAAGAAGTGCCGGTGGGCGAGCAAGGCGAGATCATCATCCATGGGCCGATGGTGTTCGCGGGCTACTGGAAGCGGCCCGAAGCCACGGCCGCCGCTTTCATCGAATTCGAAGGCAAGAGGTTCTTCCGCTCCGGCGACCTCGGACGCATGGACGAGGACGGCTACTTCTTCCTGACCGACCGCCTGAAGCGGATGATCAACGCGTCGGGCTTCAAGGTCTGGCCCGCCGAAGTCGAGGCGCTGATGTTCCGGCATCCGGCCATCCAGGAAGCCTGCGTGATCTCGGCCAAGGACGCTTATCGCGGCGAGACCGTGAAGGCCGTGGTCGTGCTGCGTGCGAGCCACAAGGGGCAGGTGAGCGAGCAGGACATCGTCGACTGGTGCCGCGAGAACATGGCCGTGTACAAGGTGCCGCGCATCGTCGAATTCATGGACGCGCTGCCCAAGAGCGGCAGCGGCAAGGTGATGTGGCGCACCTTGCAGGAGGCGCAGGAAAAGCGCGATTGACCGGGGTGATTGCCGTGCCGGGGTGCCGGGCGTAGACTGGCAACTCGACAATAACAGCGCAGGGTTGTCCCCATGAGCAGTGCACCTGTGCCCAGCACCGGCTGGCAGGAAAAGATCGCGCCGGACGAAGACGAGCGTTACGCCGGCTATGCGCAGCAGTTCGCGGCCCTCCAGGCCCAGCGCTCGGCGCGATGGGGCGTGGGCCGGGCACTGCATCGCAAGCAACTCACTGCCGCGCAAGGTACGCTCGAAGTGCTCGACGGCCTGCCGCACTACGCCCGCCACGGCCTGTTCGCACAGCCGCGCGATTACGACGTGTGGGTGCGCCTGTCCAACGGCGGCATGGACCGCGCCGCCGACCGAGTTCCCGACATTCGGGGCTTTGCGTTGCGCGTGCTCGGCGTGGAAGGCGATTCGGCGCTCGGCAACGGTCCCGCCAAGAGCCAGGATTTCACGCTGATCAACCAGGAGGTGTTCGGTTTCGCGAGCGCCGACGAGTTCGTCGACTTCGTGATCGCGGCGTCGCGCGGCAAGGGCGACTTGCTGCGGCATCTGTTCAGGCGCTACGGCTTGCTCGGCGGCCCGCGCAAGCTCGGCCACATGCTCAAGGTCGCGGGCAAGCCGTTCGGTGGGTTCGCCACCGAACCGCTGTACAGCGCCGCGCCGATGGCCAACGGCCCGTACGCGGTGCGGGTGCGCTTGTTGCCGGCCCAGACCAACGGCACACCGGTGCCCGGCGCGAACGAGGACTGGGCGGCTGATTTCAGCGCGCGGCTCGCGAAACAACCCCTTCATTGGGACTTGCAACTGCAGTTCTACATCGACGAGGAGCTCACCCCGATCGAGGACGCGTCGCTCAATTGGGTGGCGCCGTACAGCACCGTGGCCCGCCTGATGCTCCCGCGGCAGCAGACGGCGTCGCCCGAGGGGCAGGCGTTTGCTGGGCAGGTCGAGGCGTGCGTGATCGATCCCTGGCAGGCCCTGGCGGCGCACCGGCCCCTGGGCGACGTGCAGCGCGCGCGCAAGGTCGTGTACTACGAAAGCCAGAAGGGCCGCGGCGCCGCCTGAGCCAGCGCGCGCGCGGAAGTGTCGGAAACGGCCTACACGGCCGCGCTGCGTTTGCGCCTAGCATCGATGGGTTCAGCGCAACAGCCGCAACCGTTTTCATGCAACCGCAAGCCGCTTTTCCCGAACAGGCGCGTGCCTCTACCGGCATTGCCGGCCTCGACCACATCCTCGGCGGCGGGCTTCCCGCCAACCATCTGTACCTGGTGGAAGGCACGCCCGGCTCCGGCAAGACCACGCTGGGCCTGCAGTTCCTGATGCGAGGTGTGCGCGAAGGCCAGCGCGGTTTGTACATCACCTTGTCGGAGACCGCCGCGGAACTGCGTACCGTCGCCGCCTCGCACCGGTGGAACCTTGAAGGCATCGAGATCTTCGAGCTCGTGACCGAGGAGGGCCTCAGCCCCGAGTCGGAGCAATCCATATTGCACCCGTCCGAAGTCGAACTGGGCGAAACCACGCGCGGCGTGATGGCCGCCGCCGAGCGCGTGAAGCCCTCGCGCATCGTGTTCGACAGCTTGTCCGAGATGCGATTGCTGGCTCAGAACCCCTTGCGCTATCGCCGCCAGGTGCTGGCCCTCAAGAGCTTTTTCGCATCGCGCGGCTGTACCGTGCTGCTGCTCGACGACCGCAGCGCCGAAAAGGACGACCTGCAGTTGCACAGCATCGCGCACGGTGTGATCAACCTCGAGCAGATGGTCGACCAGTACGGCCCCGAGCGGCGGCGCCTGCGCGTCATCAAGATGCGCGGCATCCCGTTTCGCGGCGGCGAGCACGATTTCAACCTGGAGACGGGCGGGCTCGCGGTATTCCCGCGCCTGGTCGCGGCCGAGCACCGGCAACCCCACGAAACTTCGATCGTGTCGACCGGCACGCCCGAACTCGACACCTTGCTCGGCGGCGGCCTCGCGCGCGGCAGCAACACGCTCTTTTCCGGGCCCTCGGGTGTCGGCAAGACCACGACCGCGATCGCCTGCGTGCGAGCGGCCCTGCAGCGCGGCGAGAAGGCCTCGTACTACCTGTTCGACGAAGGCCTGGGCACGCTGCTCACGCGCTCGCGCGCGCTCGGGCTGGCCATCGACTCGTTCGTGAATGATGGGCAGTTGCAGATGCACACGCTCGACCCCGCGGAGGTTTCGCCCGGCGAATTCGCGAACATGGTCCGCGCCGCGGTGGACGAGCAGGGCGTCCAGACTGTCGTGATCGACAGCCTGAACGCCTACCTTCAGGCGATGTCGGGCGACAAGCACCTGCTGCTGCAGATGCACGAGCTGCTGACGTACCTCAACCAGCGCGGCGTCGTCACGATCCTCATCCTCGGGCAGCACGGCATCCTCGGTGAGATCCGCACCGACGTTGACCTGAGCTATCTCAGCGATGCGATCCTGCTGTTCCGGTTCTTCGAGGCACGCGGCAGCCTGCTGAAGGCCGTGTCGGTGATCAAAAGCCGTACCAGCGAACACGAGCTCACGATCCGCGAATTCAGGCTCGGCAAGAACGGCGTGCAGGTCGGCCAGGCGCTGACCGACTTCGAAGGCGTCATGACCGGCGTGGCGTCGTACAAGGGGGCTTTGCCGCTTTTGTCCGATGGTCCCGAATCGCGGGCCGCGCGCTGATGGAGCTGCGCGTCCTCATCCACGCACCGCGCGGCCGCGATGCAGCCGTGGTCGAAGGCGTGCTGGACCCCCGGCACAAGGTGGTGATCTGTGCGGAGCCGGCGCATTTCGTGCGCTGCCTGCACGAGGGCGCCGCCGCCGCGATCATGACCGAAGAGGCGCTGGGGACCGAGTCGCTCGTGCGCGACCTGACCGGCTGGCTGCTCACGCAGCCGTCGTGGTCGGATTTCCCCTTCATCGTGCTGGCCACGAAGCAGCCCGGGCGCCGCTCGGCACAAGCCGTCGCGACCTTGCACGGCCTGGGCAACGTGATCCTTCTCGAGCGGCCGCTCAACGCCGAAACGCTGGCCAGCGCGGCCGACGCGGCGGTGCGCGCGCGCAAGCGCCAGTACGCCACGCGCCAGCACCTGGAGGAGATCGGCCAGACGCGCACCGAGGTCGAGCGGCTGAACGGTGAACTCGAGGCGCGCATCCTCGAGCGCACGCGCGAACTCGCCAGCGCGAACGACCGGCTGATGCAGGAGATCGCCGAACGCGAGAAGGCGCAAGCGGCGCTCACGCAGGTGCAGAAGCTCGAAGCGATCGGGCGCCTGACCGGCGGCATTGCGCACGACTTCAACAACCTGCTGCACGTCGTCAACATGAACCTCGAGCTGATCTCGATGTACGCGAAGGAGGACAAGGTGCGGCCGGTGATCGACCGCGCGCGCAGCGCGGCGCGGCGGGGCGCCAAGCTCACGGGCCAGTTGCTGTCGTTCGCGCGAAGCCAGTCGCTGCTGCCCAAGCTCACGCGCGTGAACGAGTTGCTGGTCGGCATGAAAGACCTGCTGGAGATTTCGGCGGGGCCGGGCATCGCCGTCGAGCTCGAATTGTGCGAGGGCCGGCCCGCGGTGATCGTCGACCCGAGCCAGCTCGAGATGGCGGTGCTGAACCTCGCCGTCAATTCCCGCGATGCGATGCCCGATGGCGGCATCCTCACAGTCTCTACTTGCACCCGCACGCATTCGCAGCAGGAAGGCGAGCTGAAGAGCGGCAACTACGTGGTCGTGACGGTCACCGACAGCGGGCGCGGCATTCCTGCGCAATTGCTCGGCAAGGTGTTCGACCCGTTCTTCACGACCAAACCTTTGGGCAGCGGAACCGGCCTGGGCCTGAGCCAGGTTTACGGTTTCGCGCGGCAGTCGGGCGGCCTGGCTTTCATCCGCAGCGAATTGGACAAGGGGACCAGCGTCGACTTGTATTTCCCCGCCGTCGACTCGGAAGCGCCGGAGTTCGCCGAGCCGCTCCAGCAGCAGCCCGTGGTGCCGCGGCGCGCGAAGTCCGGAACCATCCTGGTGGTGGAGGACGACGCCGACGTGCGCCGCGTGATCGTCGAATGCCTGAGCCTGATCGGCTACCAGGTCACGGAAGCGGCCAACGGCACCGAAGGCCTCGCCGCCCTGGCGGCCGCGAAGCCCGATCTGCTGGTCGTCGACTACGCGATGCCCGACATGACGGGTGCCGAAGTGATCTCCAAGGCGCGCGCCATGGTCGGCGACGTGCCTGTGATCCTCGCGACCGGCTACGCCGACATGGCCGAAGTGGAACGCCTGGCCGGCAAGCCCGCGATCCTGCGCAAGCCTTTCGACATCAACTCGCTCGGGGAAGCGGTCGCCGGCGCGCTCGAGAAGTCGTCCGTGCGCCGTGTGCGCGAAGCGGCGCCGCTCGGCAGCGCCTGAAGGTTCATCAAGGCACCGCGGGCGTCGGCCGCGAACACGCCGCGCGCGTCAGGAGCTCCAGGCTGTTTTCCGGCAGCACGCCTCGCGTGGGTTCCGGTATCTGCGCCAATTGGCTGCTCTCCCGCGCCACCAGCCCGCCCTGGCCGCGTATGCCCGCGTAGAAGGCCGCGTTGCGGTAGCCGGCCAGGCGGCCTTCGCACTCGAATTCCACGGTGGCGACGACCGAGCGGAACGGCAGGCCATCGGGCCGCACGCGCGGCTGCGGGTACGTCACGCGCACGACGATCGAGCGGCGGCCGCGTACTTCGCGCAGGGAGTCGGTGTCGACTTCGATGTCCATGCCCGACTGCGCGCTGAGCTGGTCGAGGCCGAACCAATGTTCGGCGCGCGCCGGCCCGGCGAGGCACAACATGGCGGCCACGCAGCAGGAAAGCCGGCAAGCAAAGGGCAAGATGGGCACGGAAGCTGCCAGCGTAGCAGCGACTATTCACTGTCTCCACGCCGCTCGTCCAGCGCGCGCCGCCCTTTGTCGGCGCCCGAGGGGCGGTGCACTAAAAGGGTACGGTTATTGCCATCCAGCGCTCATGCCGAGATCTTCGCGCCGCGCTGCGCCAGCAATTCGCGCAGCACCGAACGATGGCAATGGTTCTCGTCCTCGCAGTAGCAGCCCAGCGCGAACGAAGTCTGGTGCGACATCGCCGCGAGCAGGTCCAGCAGGTGGCTCGCTTCCGGCTGCTTCATCTCGGCGTTGAACTTGCGCTTGAACGCAGCCCATTCCTTGTCGGTCTGCGCGGCCTGGCCTTCGGCCATCAAGGGCGCGCTGGGCGCGAGGTTGGGCAGCCAGGTGTCGTAGAAATCGCGCTGGGCGAATTCCGATTTCGGCACGCCGCGCGGCGGCCGGCGCACGGTCCCCAGGCGCAGGCCCTCGCCGGAAGTTCGCGGCGTCCCCAGCCGCACGATGCGAATCGCCATGGTGTCTTCTCCTCGGTGCGCGTCGCCGTCAGCGGGGCTCGGGCTCCGCGGCCGGGGCGCAATGGGGAGTATGCGTCGTTTCATGGAGAACTTCGCGCCAGCCGTTGTCCTGGCGAGCGAACGCCGAACGTGCGGCCAGCGTGAATTCGGCGGCATCGGAGTCCCACTCGTAGCGCTCGAGCATGACGTCGTCGCCGTCGATGCGAATCAGGTTGAACGCATTGCACTCGCCGCGCCCGCGCGTCGAGGTCGCGGTGCCGGCCTGGATCGTCAAGGCCGCGTAACCGCCCAGCGCGTAGCGGGCCGCCGTGCTGCCGACGTGGCTGAGGTGCATATGTCCCGACAGCAGGATGTCCGCGCCGCAAGCCGCGAACACTTTCATCGCCTTGGCCGCGCGCTTCACCAGCGCGTCCGGCTCGGCGCTGGGCGGCAGGTCGAACGGGTGATGCGTGACGACGATCTTGGTGATGCGCTCGTCCAACGCCGTGAAGCGCTCCTCGAGCAGCGCCATCTGTTCCACGTTGATGCGCCCGTTCTTGAAGGTGAGCGAGCGCGCCGTGTTGATGCCGGCGACGGCGATCTCGTCGTCCGAGTAGAAGGGCTCGGTGTCGGGCGAGATGTGCCGGCGGTAGTTCTTGAGCGGGTTGACGAAGCGCTTGAGGACATTGTGCAAAGGCACGTCGTGGTTGCCGGGCACCACGATCTGCGGATGCGGCAGGCTGTCCAGGTAGCGGCGCGCCTGCACGAACTGCTCGGTGCGAGCGCGCTGGGTCAGGTCGCCGGACACGACGACCATGTCGGGCGAGAGTTCTGCCAGGCGCTCGCGCAACGGTCCGAGCAGCGCTTCGTCGGTTCGCCCGAAGTGCAGGTCGGAGATGTGGGCGATCGTTTTCATGCGGTGGCCTCCCGGGGCGCGGGTCGCGGCACGAGCACGCGCAATGCGCCCGGCCTGATGCGGTACTCGAGCGGCGTGCGCATCACGCTCACTTCGCCGTCGGTGGCGACGTGGAGCTGGCGCTTGCCGGTGTCGACGCGCAAGTGCGACACCTTGAGCGCATCGAAGTCGCTGGCCTGCCGCAGCCGGCCCAGCAGCGCGCGCAGCGCCAGGCCCATCAGGCCGAAGCGGCCGGTGCGTTGCGTCACGTAAAGGCTCAGGCAGCCTTCGCGCAAGCTGCCGCGCTCGCCGATGTCGAAGCCCTCCATCGCGTACTCGTTGTTGCCGATGAAGGCGAACGCGCTGTGGCGCGCCAGGCCTTCGCCGTCCGCATCGATATGCAGCGACAGCACGGGGAAGCGTTGCAGTGCGCGCACGGAAGCCGAAAGCAGGGCGGTCCACTTGCCACGCCCGAGCCGGCGGCGCTGTTGCTCGCGGTCGAGCACGATGTCGGGGTACAGGCCCAGGCTGGAGTTGTTGACGAACACGCGGCCGTTGACCTCCGCCACATCCACCGGCACGGCATGGCCATCCGCGATGACGGCGACGGCTTCATCCACGTCCAGCGGAATGCCGGCGTCCTTGGCGAAGTGATTGAGCGTGCCCAGCGCCAGCACGCCGAGCGGCACGGCAGTGCCCGCCAATTGCGACGCGACCGCGCTCACGGTGCCGTCACCGCCGCCCGCGATGACCGCCGCCGCGCCGGCCGCCACGGCGCTCGCCGCCTCGTGCACGATCCGCTCGCCCGAATCCACGCGCACGACTTGCGCCTGCACTCCGCGTTCGCGAAATTTCTGTTCCATGACGTCGATGCCGCCGGCCGTATCCCAACTGCCGGACCCGGCGTTCAGGATGACGCGGAGCGGCGCTGGGGAGGGCAAGGGCATGGCTGAAGCATGCCGCCGGATAGGTGAGCGCGGCTGTCGGCGCAGGCCCGCAAAAGGGCAGAGCCGGTTCCTACAGGTCGGCAATGACGCGGGCGTAGCGCTGCCGGCTCCAGTACGCCGAGGCCCAGTCGATCAGCACGACGATGCGGTTGCGAAAGCCGATCAGGAAGTAGATGTGCGCGAACAGCCAGAACAGCCAGGCGAAGTAACCGCTGAACCGCAGCGCGCCGACGGGCGTCGTGAGGTCGACCACGGCCGCGTTGCGCCCGATCGTCGCGAGGTTGCCGTAGTCGCGATAACGGAACGCCCGTGTCGGCTGGCCCGCCATGCGCCGCAGGATGTTCGCCGCGGCGGCGCGGCCCATCTGCTTGGCAGCCGGCGATACGCCCGGCACCGGCTTCGGCTCGCGGCCGGGCACGTGGCTTTGCGCCGCGGCCAGGTCGCCGATGACGTTGATCTCCGGGTGGCCCGCCAGACTGAGGTCGGGTTCGACCACGACGCGACCTGCGCGGTCGATGGTGGCGCCCGCGGCTTTCGCGAGTTGCCGGCCGAGCGGCGATGCCGCGACACCGGCGGCCCAGATCACGCAGCGGCTCGGGATGGTTTCGGTCGGCACTGCGCCCTCGGCCGCGCCCGGCTTGGTGACCTGCACGCCGTCGCGATCGATGGCCGTGACGCGCGCCTGCAGATGCACTTCGACGCCGAGCTTCTCGAGCTGTTCGGCGGCGCGCCGGCTCAATTTTTCCGGCATCGCCTGCAGCACGCGCGAGCCGCCTTCCAGCAGCAGGATGCGCGCCGCCGCCGGGTCGATGCGGCGGAATTCGCCGGGCAGCGTATCGCGTGCGATCTCGGCCATCGTGCCGGCCATCTCCACGCCCGTCGGGCCGCCGCCGACCACCACGAACGTGAGCAGCGCGGCGCGGCGCGCGGGGTCGGTTTCCTTCTCCGCGGCTTCGAAGGCGAGCAGGATGCGGCGGCGGATCTCGAAGGCGTCGTCCAGCGTCTTCAGGCCCGGCGCAAGCGGCTCCCAATCGTCGCGGCCGAAGTAACTGTGGGTAGCACCGGCGGAGACGATCAGGTGGTCGTAGGCGATCGCGGCGCCGTCGGCGAGCAGCACGCGGCGGCCGTCGACATCGATGCCGGTGACTTCGCCGAGCAAGGTGGTGACGTTGGCCTGCTGCCGGAAAAGATGCCGCACCGGCGCGGCGATCGCGGGGGCCGAGAGGCCGGCCGTCGCGACCTGGTAGAGCAGCGGCTGGAACAGGTGGTGATTGGTCTTGTCGACCAAAGTGATGTCGACGTCGGCGTCCTTGAGCGCGCGGGCGGCTTCGAGTCCGCCGAAGCCGCAGCCGATGATGACGATGCGAGGCTTGTTGTTCTCTTGCTGGAGGGCCATGCCGCCGATTATGCGGCGCCGGTCAATCGACGGTCGCCGCGACACGCGTGTCGTCGCGCTGCACGGCGGGCCGCGACGGTGCCGCGCTGCGAGAACCCGCAATTGCCTCGGCCAGCGCGTCGCCGAGCGCGTCGAGCACACTGGACTCGGCGTTCCAGCATTGCCAGTACAGGGGCACTCGCATCGTGTGTCCGGGTGCCACGTTCAGCAGCTTCCCGCGCACCAGTGGCCCGCGCGCCAGCCCTTCGGGCAGGATGCCGACACCCCAGCCCCCAAGCACCGCGCGCAAGCGGCCCTCGGGCGTCGGCACATAGGATTCGTCGAGCCGCGCATGGGCGACGCCGAAGTTCTCATGCACGAACTGCGATGCGAGGCCGTCCTTGCGGTCGCAAGCCACGAAGCGCGCCGCGGGGAAGTTGTACGGCCCGAGGCCGTGCGGCAAATGCTCGCGCGCGTAAGCCGGCTGTGCCACGGCCAGGTACTCGATGGCGCCCAAAGGCGTCGCCTTGCATCCGGGCGGTGGAACATCCGCGCTGGTGATGCAGCCCATCGCCTGGCCGTCGCGCAAGCGGTCGCGGGTGCCATCCAGCGGGTCGACCAGGAGCTCGAACGACAAGCCGCCGCGCGCGAGCTTGTCGAGAGCAGGCAGTGCCCAGGTCGCGATGCTGTCGCCGTCCAGGGCGATCGCGATGCGTTCGTCCTTCCAGGCGGTGCCGGTAGTGACGGGGTTGAGCTCTTCGGCATCGCGCTGGAAATCCGAGCGCGCCAGGCGCAGCCGGTTCGCGTGCTTGAGGAGCACCTCGCCGGTGGCCGTGAGCTTGAGGGGGCGGCTGCGCACGACGAGCACGGTACCGGCATCGCCCTCCAGCGTGCGCAGGCGCTGTGAGACCGCCGACTGCGTGATCGAGAGCCGCCGGGCCGCGCGCTCGAAACTGCCTTCCTCGACCAGCACGGCGAAGCATTCGAGCGCGACCGGGTGGAAACGGCTCATGGGGCGGCGCGCGTCGTCACGCGCTTTGGCTCACGACGGCGATGCCGCGCAATTGGCCCGCCTTGCGCTCGGCTGCGGGACGCGGGTAGGTCTGGGGGTCGAAGCGGTGAAGCAACTCGGCTTCGCGCACACGGGCGAGCGCCACGTTGGCGAGCTTCACGTGGCCGTAGCCGCGCATCGACAGCGGCAGCACGGCGATATCCGTTGCCACCGGCAAGCGGCCCGCGTCGAGTGCCGGCAACAGCGATTCGATGCGGCGCATGTAGTCGGCGACGAGCTGGCGTTCCATACGGCGCTCTCGTGTCTTGCCGAACACGTCGAGCGCGGTGCCGCGCAGCACGCGCCCGGCCGCCAGGACCTTCATCGCGCGGTACAGCCAGGAGCCCAGGCGGATCTTGCGCGGCGGCTGGCCGTCCTTCGAGCGGCTGAGGAAGGGGGGCGCCATGTAGAACTCGATGTCGAAGTCGCCTTCGAACTGCTGGCGCAGTGCCTGCGTCAAGTGGCCGTCGGTGTGCAGCCGCGCGACTTCGTATTCGTCCTTGTAGGCCATCAGCTTGAGCAGGCTGCGCGCGGCGGCGTGGGTGAAGGGCAAGGCCGGATCGGCGGCGATTTGCTGTTCGCGTTGCCGCACAGTGCCGACGAAATCCGCGTAGCGCCTGGCGTAGGCGCGGCTCTGGTAAGCGGTGAGGTGGGCGATGCCGCGCGCGATCAGCGCGTCGAGCGTTTCCGCCGGCGGCGTGTCGAGGCTTTCGTCCTGCACGAGTTGGCGCAGCGCGGTGGGCGAGGCCGCGTGCAGCCGCCCCAGCGAGAACGCCAATTGGTTGGTCTCCACGGCGACGCCGTTCAGCTCGATTGCGCGCATCATCGCGGCGCCGCTGACCGGCACCAGGCCGCGCTGCCAGGCGAAGCCCAGCGTCAACATATTGGCGAGGATCGAGTCGCCGAGAAGCGCTTCGGCGAGGCCCTGCGCATCGAGGGTCTCGACGCGATCGGCACCCGCCGCGAATTCCAGCTTTTCGAGCAGCTGCGGAATCTTCAGTTGCGCGTCCGGGTTGTGCAGCGATTCGGCCACCGGCACTTCATGCGTGTTCGCGAGCACACGGGTGCGGCCATGACGCACGGTTTGCAGCGCGTCTGCCGAAGCGCCGACCACTGCGTCGCAAGCGACGATGGCGTCGGCCTGCTGCGTGTCGATGCGCACCTGGTTCAGGCGCGCGGGCGTGTCGGCCAGCCGCACGAAGGAGAGCACGCTGCCGCCTTTTTGCGCGAAACCCATGAAATCGAGCACGCTGGCCGACTTGCCTTCCAGGTGCGCAGCCATCGCGGTGACTGCGCCGAGCGTCACCACGCCGGTGCCGCCGACTCCCGTGATCAGCAGGTCGTATGGCGCGGCCCAGCGATGCGGCTGCGGTTGCGGCAATGCGTCGACCAGCCGCGCGACTTCATCGGCTCGCCGCGTGAGTGCGCCGGCCTTCTTGCGCGGCTGGCCGCCGAGCACGCCGACGAAACTGGGGCAAAAGCCCTTCGCGCACGAGTAATCCTTGTTGCATGCGCTCTGGTCGATCTTGCGCTTGCGGCCCAGCGGCGTTTCCAGCGGCAGCACGGCGACGCAATTCGATTGCACCGAGCAGTCGCCGCAGCCTTCGCACACCTGGTCGTTGATGTAGAGGCGCCGCGTGGGCTCGGCCAGCTCGCCTTTCTTGCGGCGGCGGCGCTTCTCGGCGGCGCAAGTCTGTTCGTAGATCAATACCGTGACGCCCGGCATCTCGCGCAGGCGGCGCTGCACGGCGTCGAGCTCGGCGCGATCGTGGAATTCGGTGCCGGCGGGAAAGCGCTGGTGGATGCGGTCGTACTTGGCGATGTCGTCCGACAGCACGATCACCTTCTTCACGCCTTCGGCCTCGACCTGGCGCGCGATGCCATCCACGCTGATGATGCCGTCGACCGGTTGGCCGCCCGTCATCGCCACGGCGTCGTTGAAGAGGATCTTGTAGGTGATCGTGGTCCGGGCCGCGACCGCCTGCCGGATCGCGAGGTAACCCGAGTGGTAGTAAGTGCCGTCGCCCAGGTTCTGGAACACGTGCGGCACTTTCGTGAACATCGCGTGCGAGACCCAGTCGACGCCTTCGCCGCCCATCTGGATGAGGCCTTCGGTGTCGCGGTCCATCCAGCTGGCCATGAAGTGGCAGCCGATGCCCGCTTGCGCGTGCGAGCCTTCGGGCACTTTGGTGCTGGTGTTGTGCGGGCAACCCGCGCAGAAGTACGGCAGGCGCTTGACGCTGTCGCTCGCGTTCGACAGCAGCTCGGGCGGCGTGAAGTCGCGCACCAGGTGGCGCCGGTCCAGGTCGGGGAAGTGCGCCGCGAGCCAGTTGGCGACGACTTCGATCAAGCGCGAAGGCCGTAGCTCGCCGAGCTCCGAGATGAGCGGCGTGCCCATCGCGTCGCGCTTGCCGATGATCACGGGCCGGTGCGGCGCGTTGTAGAACATGTCGCGCAGCTGCGTCTCGACGACCGGGCCTTTTTCCTCGATCACCATCACTTCGCGCAGACCGCGCACGAACTCGCCCATGCGCACCGGCTCGATCGGGTAGGTCAGGCCCAGCTTGCAAATGCGCACGCCATGCTGCGCCAGCGTCTCGGGCGAAATCTCCAGCCGGCGCAGCACCTCCATGAAGTCGAAGTGCGCCTTGCCCGCGGTGACGATGCCGCACGCGGCGTGCGGGCTGTCGACGATCGTGCGGTCGATGCTGTTGACGCGGGCAAAGGCGCGCACGGCATCGAGCTTGGCGTGCAGGCGCTGCTCGATGGTGAGCGACGGCAGGTCGGGCCAGCGGTAATGCAGGCCGCCCGTCGGGCGCTTGAATCCGGTGATCGCGTCGATGGTGGCCGCGTCCTGCCACGCCGCCATGCGCGCGTTGATCAGGTCCAGGTCGACGGTGCTGCCGCTCTCGACCACTTCCGACAACGCCGTGAAGCCGACCCAATTGCCCGAATAGCGCGAGAGGGCCCAGCCGTACAGACCGAACTCGAGGTACTCCGACACGCAGGCCGGCGAGACGATCGGCGCATGCCATGACTGGAACGCCTGGTCGCTCTGGTGCGGCATCGAAGACGACACGCAGCCGTGGTCGTCGCCGGCGATCATCAAGACACCGCCGTGCGGCGACGCGCCATACGCGTTGCCGTGCTTGAGCGCATCGCCGGCGCGGTCGACGCCGGGGCCCTTGCCGTACCAAAGCGCGAACACGCCTTCGCAGGTGCGGTCCGGATCGGCCTCGACGCGTTGCGTGCCGAGCACCGCCGTTGCCGCGAGCTCTTCGTTGATCGCGGGCAGGAAGCGGATGCCTTGCTCTTCGAACTTCTTGCCGGCCTGCCACACGGCCTTGTCGACCATCCCGAGCGGCGAGCCGCGATAGCCGCTGATGAAGCCTTGCGTTCCCAGGCCGGCGGCCGCGTCGCGCTGGCGTTGCATGAGCATCAGGCGCACCAGCGCCTGCGTGCCCGTGAGGAAGATTTGCCCGTCGCGCGCCCACTGAGCGTCGGCAAGCTGGTAGCGCGGCCGCACCAGTTGAGCTTGCGCTTCGCGCGTTGTCTCGTTCATTTGCACGTGTCTTTCGGATGCTCGGTGTGTGGGGGCTAGCGTAAGGCTGCGAGAGAAGAATTTGCTTCTTTTCTCCTCCCGTTCCAGAATGCGCGGAGAACAATGTTCTACGAAACAGGAGATTTGGAGAATGGATCAACTCGACCGCCAGGACGTGGTGCTGCTCACGGAACTGCAGCGCGATTCGCACCAGACGGTGCAGCAGCTCGCCGACCGCGTCGGCCTGTCGAGCACGCCGTGCTGGAAGCGGATCAAGGAGATGGAGGCCACGGGCGTCATCCGCGGCTACACGGCCTTGATCGACCGCGAGAAGGTCGGGCTCGCGCTGTGCGTGATCGCCGAGGTGAACCTCACGCGCCACAGCGAGGAGGTCGTGATCCAGTTCGAGAAGGAAGTGGCGGGCTGCCCGCAGATCGTCAGTTGCTACTCCACCACCGGACAGGCCGACTACGTGATGAAGGTGCTGGCGCCCGACATCAAGAGCTACGAGCGCTTCCTGCACGAGACGGTGTTCAAGCTGCCCGGCGTGACGCACGTGCGATCGAGCGTCGTGCTGAAGGAAGTGAAGTCCGATACGCGACTGCCGATCCAGCTGCCGGGCAAGCCCGCGCGTGCGAAGCCCGCACGGCGCGGGCAAAATGCCTGAACTACCCAGGAGACGAAGATGTTCCCCACGTCGATTGCCGGCAGCCTGCCCAAGCCGGGCTGGCTCGCCGAAACGAAGAAGCTCTGGCCGCAATGGAAGGCCGAGGGCGATGAGCTGAAGCAGGCCAAGGCCGACGCCACGCTGCTGTGGATCAAGGCGCAAGAGGATGCGGGGCTGGACATCGTCACCGACGGCGAGCAGTCGCGCCAGCATTTCGTGCACGGCTTCCTGCAGCAAGTCGACGGGATCGACTTCGAGCACAAGGTCAAGATGGGCATCCGCGACAACCGCTACGACGCGATGGTGCCGCAGGTCGTCGGGCCGCTGAAGCTGAAGGGCCGCGTGCATGCGTTCGAAGCGCAACTGGCGCGTGCCCACACGACACGCAAGCTGAAGTTCACGCTGCCGGGCCCGATGACCATCGTCGACACGGTCGCCGACCGCTTCTACGGCGACCGCCAGAAGATGGCGTTCGCCTTCGCCGAGTTGTTGAACCAGGAGGCGCTCGCCTTGCAGGCCGACGGTGTCGACATCATCCAATTCGACGAACCGGCGTTCAACGTCTACATGAAGGACGCCGCCGATTGGGGCGTGAAGGCGCTGGAACGCGCGGCGCAGGGCCTGACCTGCACGACGGCCGTCCACATCTGCTACGGCTACGGCATCCAGGCGAACAACGACTGGAAGAAGAGCCTGGGCGAGGAGTGGCGCCAGTACGAGCAGATCTTTCCCGCGCTCGCGGCCAGCTCGATCAAGCAGGTG
>Ga0157376_10001268_pt1 | contig 16613 bp, 13 predicted proteins | sample M45metaG_FD_121801 | JGI IMG/M metagenome (GOLD analysis project Ga0157376, IMG submission 121801) | Miscanthus rhizosphere microbial communities from Kellogg Biological Station, Michigan, USA - M4-5 metaG | ecosystem: Host-associated > Plants > Roots > Rhizosphere > Soil | place: USA: Michigan... | reverse complement strand
GCCGCATTGGGCCGCATTGGGCCGCATTGGGCCGCATTGGAAGCCGCGTGTGATAACAAAAGCACCATGACCCCTCCCTATTTCTTATTTGACGGTTATTTGACTGGTGAGTGTTTCCCTGGCTTTCAACGCTTGCCATCGCCAGGGGGGCTTTCATTTCCAATGACTTACAAATCATTGACCCCAGTTTCTTAATTGACGGTTAATTGACTGAACCCTCTTTATGGCCCGCCCATCCACCGAACATTACGACCTCACCGAGACCGAGAAGCGCGACCTGATCAAGCTCATCGAGCAGGGCCGGCCGCTGCCGGAGAAATACCGTTTTCTCCTCTTTGCCGACAAGCGCGAGGTGGAACTCGTCTGGAATGGCAAGACCCGCGAAGTCTGCACCGCCGTCCTCCCCTTCCAGACCCTGGAGCACATTGACGAGCCCCGGCGGGAGAAGCGCGAGGAGGAGGAACTCGGCCTCGACACCGGTGGCCGCCAGGTGAAGGGCTGGACGAATAAACTGATCTGGGGCGACAACAAGCTCATCCTCGCCTCGCTCAAGAGCGGCGCGCTCCGCCGCCAGATCGAGGAGGCCGGCGGCCTCAAGCTCATTTACATTGACCCGCCCTTCGACGTCGGGGCCGATTTAGCATGGATATCGAGATCGGCGGCGAGACCTTCCACAAGGAGCCCAACCTCCTCGAGCAAATCGCCTACCGCGACACCTGGGGCCGCGGTGCCGATTCCTTCATCACCATGATTTATGAGCGGCTGATTCTCATGCGGGATTTGATGCACAGTGACGGCAGCATTTACGTCCACATTGGACCGGCGGTAAATCACTTCATTCGCGGGGTAATGGATGAAGTGTTTGGGCGAATAAATTCACGAAGAGAAATCATTTGGAAACGCGTTTCGTCCCGAAGCCACGGTGATTACTATCCAGCAACCCACGACTACATTCTGTTTTACTCCAAGACGGAAAACCTTACTTGGAATCAACTCTACGAACCTCTGAACAATGATTATGTCGAAACGAAATACCGCTTCACGGATCCCGATGGCCGGCGCTATCGCAAGGATAATTGCCTGAATCAAAACCCGGACCGTCCCAATCTCACATACGAATGGAACGGTCATATTCGCACATGGCGGTGGACGAAGGAAAAGATGCAAGGACTCCACGATGCAGGACGTTTGATTTATACGAAGACCGGCATTCCCGAGTTTAAACGCTATCTTGATCAATCCGAAGGAATCGCTCTGCAATCAGTTTGGTCAGACATCAACCCCGTGAATTCCCAGGCTCATCAAGACACAAATTACCCGACCCAAAAGCCTGAGGCGCTGTTAGAGCGCATTATTTCTGCTAGTAGTCATGAGGGTGATTTGATTGCAGACTTTTTCTGCGGCAGCGGCACCACCGCCGCCGTGGCCGAAAAGCTTGGGCGTAAATGGATCACCACCGACCTCGGCAAGTTCGGCATCCACACCACACGCAAACGGCTGATCCGAGTACAACGAGAGTTGAAAGCTGCGGGCAAACCGTTCCGTGCCTTTGAGGTGCTCAACCTCGGTCGGTACGAACGACAGGCCTATCTCAACATCACGGGGCGACTCTCCGGCAAAAAGAAGGAGCAAGCGCTGGCGCGCAAGGAGCAGGAGTTCCGGGCGCTGATCCTGAAGGCGTATCGCGCTGAACCACTTGGGACCGGAGGCGAAGGCGCGCCGCAGGATGGCTTTTTTCATGGCAAGAATGGAGGGCGGCTGGTGGTCGTCGGCCCGATCAACCTGCCAGTGGGTCGGCTCTTCGTGGAAGAGGTGATCACCGAATGCCGCAAACGCGGGGCCTCGCGAGTGGATGTGCTGGCCTTTGAATTTGAGATGGGGCTTTTCCCGGCCGTGCTGGAGGAAGCGAAGCAGAAGGGCATCGATCTCGCGCCGAAAACGATCCCGCCAGAGGTCTTCGACAAGCGGGCAGTGGAGAAAGGGCAGGTGCGCTTTGCCGATGTGGCGTACGTGGAGGCCACCCCACGCTACGATGCGAAGAACGCGCTAACCCTCACGGTAGAGCTGACCGATTTCTCCGTCTATTACTCACAGGGCGTGGTGGACGCGATCACCGCCGAACTGAAGGAGGGGAAGAGCGAGGTGGTGTGCGAGCAGGGACGCCTGGTCAAATTCAGCAAAGACAAGGAAGGCGTCATCACCCGCGATGTGCTCACCAAGCAATGGACGGACTGGGTGGACTACTGGGCGGTGGATTTTGACTACGAAAGCCGGAAGGAAATCATCAAAGTGGCGACCCAAATGGGGGTGGAAGGCGCACTGCCCGGGGTGGTGCAGGCGGGCGAGGAGTTCCTCGACTTTGAGGAACGCTGGACCGGCGCCTACATCTTCGAGAACGAATGGCAGAGCTTCCGCACCCGCCAAAACCGTGACTTGGAACTAGCGACTGCGAGCCATACCTATGAGAAACCGGGCCGCTACGTGATCGCAGTGAAAGTGATCGATATTTTTGGCAATGATACGATGACGCTGGTACCCGTGACCGTAGGATAACAGCCCACAGCAGGCCGCCTGAGCAATAAGACTGAAGAACTATTTATGGCGATTCCGAAATACGACGAAATTACGCTCCCTTTACTGCAATTCCTAGCGGATGGAGAAGTTCATTCGATGGCAGATACCATCGAGATGGTGGAAAAGCATTTTCGGCTAACTCCGGAGGAATGCAATGAACGTCTGCCGGGTGGCAAGATGACGTATGTAAGAAGTCGAACGGGCTGGGCGCGCTTTCATCTAGTGCGGGCGGGCCTGGCCGAACAACCAAGGGAGGGCCATGCCAAAATCACTCCAGCCGGATTGAAGTTTCTAAAAACCAAGCCCAAGAAAATTACCCGGGCGGAATTGATGCTGATCCCACAGTTCAAAGCTTTCATGCTGGAACATAAGAAGAGCATTGCCAAGGCATTGGTGCCGGGTGCGAATGCAGAAGCGGCTGAGGTAGCGGACGTTGATCCCGAGGAACAAATCGCCCAAGCCTATGCCAAGCTCCGGGCCACCCTTGCTGCTGAATTGCTGGAACGGGTAAAGGCAAAGCGACCGGGGTTCTTCGAGCAACTGGTGGTGGACCTCCTGCTCGCGATGGGCTACGGCGGCTCGCGCGCCGAAGCTGGCACCGTCACCAAAGCCTCGGGTGATGGTGGAATTGATGGCGTAATCAACGAGGATCGCCTCGGGCTTGATGCCGTTTACATTCAAGCCAAGCGCTGGAAGGGAACGGTGGGGGTGAATGAACTCCGTAGTTTTGTCGGCGCGCTTTCCGCCCACAAGGCGCACAAAGGCGTTTTCATTACCACCAGCGACTTCGCCAAAGGTGCTCGTGATTTCATTGAAAAGGTGGGGCAGAAAATCGTGCTGATTGATGGGGCACGGCTGGCCGAGTTGATGATTGATTACGGGGTAGGCGTGCAGCGTCGTGATACCTACGAGCTCAAGCGGGCGGATGAGGATTATTTTGCGGAGACGTAAGAGTTTACTGAACCCGTTATGTCGTCATAACGGCTCTCTTGAATTGCGATGGGAGACGAGGTGTACCGCCACGAGCCGGACATTGGGCCGCCTCTACAGGGCTGGAGGTGGTGGGGATGCGGATCCCGGGGCGTGGCCCCGGGCTGGGGTTGGGTCGCCCCGTTGGGCTGGTTGAAGACGAGGCGGGAGACGGGGAGGAAGTTGATATTCGAGCAGGCGAGAAGCCGTGGGATGCAGGGTGGCAATTGATGGTTGATAAAGGGGAGGCGGGAGCCTCGCGGACCATTGCGTTACGAGGCAGGAGACTCGTAACGAGGGGGCAAGAACTACAGAGTAAGACGGTGCAGAAATGGGTCCGCTAAAAACGCAAAATTCGCTAAAAAAGAAGGGTTTTTCGTGTTTTTGGCGTCGTTCGCGGACCAAAAAGTTCTTCCCCGCCTTCCAATCCCGCTCAGCGGGTTAAGGGTCTCGGGATGACGGGGGTTTTGGGTGGGATTTCTTTCGAAAGAGCAGGTGCAGGGTGGAGGGAGTTGAGGGAAGATGGAGAGCAGAAATAGATGGAGATGCTTCGGCGGGGCTCAGCATGACATGGTTTTTGGATGGGGCGACTGGGTTGCAGGCGGGGGATGAGTTCACCGCAGGGGCGCGGAGGCGCAGAGGGTAAAGAAAGGTTTTAACCGCGGATGGCGCTGATTGGCACGGAGCGGGGAGCGGGGTTTCGCTTTCTCTGCGCCTCGGCGTCCCGGCGGTTCATTTTAAGGGATGGTTTTTGGGAAAGAGCAAGAGCAGGGCGGAGGGAGTTGAGAGTGATGGGGAACAGAAATAGATGGAGATTCTTCGCGGAGCTCAGCATGACATCGGTTTTGGAAGGGGGCTTGGATTGCAGGTGGAGTTGGCTCGCCACTAGGACGGGATCCCTCGACGTCGCTACGCTTTGCTCGGGATGACGGGCGTTTGGGAGGGATGACATAGATGGGGTGGATTCTTCGGTTTCCTTGGGGCGGGTTTTGTGGTTAGTTCGACCCTCCTATGGAAAAGATGATCATCATTGGCACCGGTTGCGCGGGGCTGACGGCTGCGATTTACGCGGCGCGCGCGAATTTTAATCCGCTCGTTCTCGAGGGGCATGAACCGGGGGGGCAACTGAGTACCACGACGCTGGTGGAGAATTTTCCGGGGTTTCCGGAGGGGATTGATGGTCCGCAATTGATCATGAATATGAAGTCCCAGGCGGAGCGCTTTGGGGCGCGGTTTCAATTTTCGACGGTGAATGGTTTTGAGCCGAAGGAAGGTCATGTGCGGGTGCTGGTGGATGATGCCTGGGTGGAGACGGAGACGCTGATCGTGGCGAGCGGGGCCTCGGCGAAATGGCTGGGGCTGGCGGGCGAGAAAGAGGCGGTGGGGCATGGGCTGACCTCGTGCGCGACTTGTGACGGGGCGTTTTATCGCAATGTGCCGGTGTGCGTGATCGGTGGCGGCGACAGTGCGGCGGAGGAGGCGAATTTCCTGACCCGGTTTGCGTCGAAGGTTTACCTGATCCATCGCCGGGATGCGCTGCGGGCGTCGAAGATCATGGCCGACCGCGTGCTGGCAAATCCGAAGGTGGAGCCGGTGTGGAATACGGTGCCGACGGAGTATGTGCGCAATGCGGAGGGGGAGATGAAGGGGCTCAAAATCAAGAACGTGCTGACGGGCGAGGAGCAGGAGCTCGAAGTGGCGTGCGTGTTTGTGGCGATCGGCCATACGCCGAATACGAAGGCGTTCAAGGGCGCGCTCGACATGGATGAGGAAGGGTATTTGCTGCAACATGAGGGGACGAAGACGAATATTCCCGGGGTGTTCGCGGCGGGGGATGTGGCGGATAAGAAATACCGGCAGGCGATCACCGCGGCGGGCCAGGGCTGTGCGGCGGCGCTCGAAGCGGAGAAATACCTGGCGGAGCGGGAATGATTGAGCCACAGAGGACACAGAGATCTCTGAGAAATGCTTTTCCTCTGCGTGTCCTCGGTGAACTCGGTGGCTAAATTCCCGTGAAAATCTGTGATTTGACCCAGTTTTACTCGCCGGTGAGCGGGGGGGTGAAGCGGTATATCGCGGAGAAGGTGGCTTATTTGCATGCCCATACTGAAGATGAGCATGTGCTCATTGTGCCGGGGGCGCAGGATGAGCTGACGGTGAACGGGCGGGCGAAGGTTTATACGCTGAAGTCGCCGCTGATCTCGCGGACTTCGCGCTATCGGGCGTTGCTAAGGCTGGAGGCGGTGGAGGATATTCTGGTGCGCGAGAAGCCGGGTGTGATCGAGTCGGGCGATCCCTACCAGATGGCGTGGAAGGCGATTGCCTCGGGCGAGGCGCTGAATATTCCGGTGGTGGGGTTTTATCATTCGCATTTCCCGGAAGCGTATTTGCGGAGTGCGGCGAAGTTTTTTGGGCGGACGTTCACGGAGTTCGCGATGGATATTGCGCAGCGCTATGTGCGGCATCTGTATAACCGCTTTGCGCGGACGATGGTGCCCTCGCCGGCGCTGCGGCAGGTGCTGGCGGACTGGGGGGTGGAGAATGCGGTGAATATCGACCTGGGGGTGAATACGGCGATTTTCCGGCCGGAGCCGGAGGATGCGCGGGCGACGCGGGAACGGCTCGCTTTGCCGGCGGACCGGACGCTGCTGCTGTATGTGGGGCGGCTGGCGCATGAGAAGAATACGCTGACGCTTTTTCGCGCCTTTGAGCGGCTGGAGGCGATCCGCCCGGGGACGTTTCATTTGCTGGTGGTGGGGGATGGAAATCAGCGGCCGGAGTTTGAGCAATTGCAGGCAAAGCTGCCGGGGCGGATCACGTGGCTGCCGTATTGCGGGGATTCGCATGAGCTGGCGCGGCTCTACCGGGCGGCGGATCTGTTTGTGCACCCGGGGGTGCAGGAGACGTTTGGCCTGGTGACACTGGAGAGTCAGGCGTGTGGGACGCCGGTGATCGGGATCAGAGGGAGTTACATGGACCGGATCATTCACAACGACCAGGCCTTTTGGGCGGGGGAGAATACGCCGGAGGCGCTGGCGCTGGCGATCGCGGAGACGACGTCGCTGGATTTGGCGGCGCTGGGCGTGCAGGCGAGCGGGGTGGTGCATGAGCGGTATTCGTGGGACGGGGTGTTCGACCGGCTCTTTGCTATTTACCGCTCGCTGCAGAGGCATTAGTTTGCCCTCATGTCTGAAGCCCGAGCCCTCACCATCCGGAAGTACCAGCGGGCGGATCGCGAGACGATTCGCCGACTGTGCTGCGACACGGGTTTTTTGGGCAATCCGATCGACCCGGTGTTCGAGGATCGCGAGTTGTTTGCGGATTATCTGACCGCCTATTACACGGACTGGGAGCCGGAGTCGTCCTTTGTGCTGGAGGTAAACGGCGAGGTGCACGGGTATCTGCTCGGTTCGCGGCGGCCGTTGCGGCAGCAGATGCACAGCTTTTACCAGAACCTGAGCCTGTTCGTGCGCGGGATTTCCCGTTACCACCGCTACAACGAGGCGTCGCGGAAGTTTGTGCACTGGATCATGTTCCAGGGCTGGAAGGAGGTGCCAGCCGCACCACGCCGGACGGCGCATTTTCACATCAACCTGCTGGCGGATGCGCGGAACATCGCCTCCACGCGGGCGCTGATGAATGCCTACCTGAAATACCTGCACGCGTGCGGGGAGAAGCAGGTGTATGGGCAGATGGTGGTGTTTGAAAGCCGGCGGGGCTCGAAGATGTTCGAACGGTATGGCTTCAAGGTGCTGAACAAATCGGAGATTACGAAGTACCGGGAGATTCATCCGGAGCCGGTGTACCTGTGCACGGTGATCAAGGATCTGGATGAGAATCCGGAGCTTTATGCGCGGATGTAAGGGGAAGAATTAACCGCCAAGGCGCCAAGACGCCAAGGGGAGAGTGGTTTTTTTACCGCGGATCACGCGGATGTTTGCGGATGGGGAAAGGGAAAGTTGCGGGCGCGGGAGCACGAGGCAGGAGCCTCGCGGATTATTGCGTTCCCAGGCTGGAGCCTGGGAACGAGGGAGGGACCCTGCACGAAACGCGGGCGTTCCCGAGCAGGGTTTTTTTGTTTTTTCCGAGTATTTCGAATGGATTCCGCGCGTCAGTTCGACGTGGCGCGGGCGCGGGCGTTGCGGTGCAGGACGAGGGAGATCATGCGGATGATGTCTTCGAGCTTGGCCGGCTTTTCGAGGACGAGGGCGTTCACGCTTTCCAGGAATTTGTTCACGTGCGGGTCGCCGCTGAAGCCGGTCATGAAAACGAAGCGCTCGGCGAGGAAGGGCTTCATCTTTTGCACGGCGAGGTAGAACATGTCGCCGGCCATGGAGGGCATCATGATGTCGCACATGATGACGTCGAAATCGGTGTCGATGACCTGCTTGAGGCCCTCGGCGCCGTTGCTCACGACGGTGACGAGGAAATTGCGGGACTCGAGGAGGTCGCGCAGCGTATCCGCCAGCACCAGATCGTCGTCCAAAAGCAGGATGCTCTTGATCTCCAAATCGGGGACTCCATCTTCGGCGGGCGGTAACATCCTGTAGAGTTAAGCGGGGTTTCCCGGGTTTGTCATCTATAATTACTGGAACGGGCTTCCCGGATGCGCCTTGAACGATTTACCCCATGCACCCGGCGGCCTTCGAGACTCGAACCGGTCGCAGCTAGCCCTGGGTGACGGCGCGCACCTTGTCCACCAGCTCGTCCTCGCCGAAGGGCTTGAAGAGGATGCGCACGTCGGCATCCGCCTCGTTGAAAAACTCCATGACGCGGGGCTGGTCGCTGTGGCCGGTGGAGAAGATGAACTTCGGGGCGAGCTCCGGCTTTTCGGCGGTGACGGTCTTGAAAAATTCGTCGCCGCGCATGTCTTTGATGATCATGTCGCAGACGATGGCGTCGAGCGGGGTGCTCCGCACGACTTCGAGGCCGGCGGTCCCGGAATTGGCGGTGGTGACGGTGTAGCCGCGCAGTTCGAGCAATCCTTTCAAGGCGTCGGCCAGATCCCCGTCATCATCCACGATGAGCACCACCCCAGTATCCGTGACCTTTTCTTCTTTTTTAGGACGACCAAAAAGCATGTGCGCTACATTAGCGCGAAACGGCCTAATGTCATCCGCATTCTCAGAGTGAACCCCGATGGGGGTGGAAAAAGTCTATTCCAAAAACAGCTTCCCGGCCCGACGGCGGGCGTGGCGGGCGCCGGGGAGATTGACCTTGGCCACGGGCGCGCCGGGTTCAAGCAGGCTGCGGATGAGCTCGACCCCGGTGAAACCGGCATCGGCAACGGCTTCGGCGCGGAGCCATTGGAGCAGGGTGCGGCGCTGGAGGGCAAGGGGCATGGCGCGGAGGGCTTTGACGCTGAGCGGGCCGGGTGAGATTTCACCGGTCTGGGCGGCGAGCCATTCGTTTTCGGCCCCGGTGATTTCGGCGGCGCGCCAGAGGGCGGCGCGGACTTCGCGGCCGTAGGCTTCCTCCAGCAGGGGGATCATCTGGTGGCGGATGCGGTTGCGGGTGAACTGGGGGTCGGCGTTGGAGGGGTCTTCGCGGAATTTGAGGCCGCGCTCCTGGAGCCAGGCGACGAGCTCGGCGCGCCAGATGCCGAGCAGGGGGCGCAGGAGAAGCAGGCCCCGGCGTTCGGCGGCGGGGCGCATGGCGGCGAGACCGGCGGGGCCGGTGCCGCGCAGGAGGTTGTGGAGGAAGGTTTCCACCTGGTCGTCGGCCTGGTGGGCGAGGAGGAGCGCGCGGCAACGGCGGCGTTTCGCCACCTGGCCGAAGAAGGCGTAGCGGGCCTCGCGGGCGGCGGTCTCGATGGAAATGGACTGTTCTTTTGCCAGCGCCCAGGTATCAATGACTTCGCCCACGAAGGGCAGCCCGAGTTCTCCCGCCAGCTTTTCGACGAATTTTGCATCCAGCCGGGCCTCCCGCCCGCGTAATCCATGATTAAGGTGACCTACGATCAATTTGCCAAACCCGATCTCCCGCAGCAGGTGGAGCAGCGCCACGGAATCCGCCCCTCCCGAGACGCCGACCAGATAGCGGTCGCCGGGGGAAAAACCGGCCAGCGCGGTTTTCAACCGGGCAATGATGGCAGTTGTGTGACGCATGAGGCTCTGCTAAACGCACGATGATGCTTTTCCGGAAAACGCTTTTTGTAAATCCCCCATCGTGGCAGGGCTTCGATGGCGGGGCCGGATCACGCTATCAGGCGAAGCGCGAGGTGCGGTCGTTCTGGTATCCGACCTGGCTGGCGCAACCGGCGGCGTTGGTGGAAGGCAGCCGCCTGGTCGATGCTCCGCCGCACGACCTGACGATCGACGACATCCTCGCGATCGCGCGCGATTACGAGCTGGTGATCATCCACACCAGCAGCCCGACGCTGCACGGGGATGCGAAACTGGCCGAGGCGCTGAAAAACCAGAAGCCGGATACGATCGTGGGCCTGGTGGGCGCGCATGCGGCGGTGCTGCCGGAGCAGACGCTGCAAGCCAGCGAGGCGGTGGATTTCGTCGGGCGCAAGGAATTTGACTACACCTGCCAGGACGTGGCGCTGGGCAAGCCGCTGGCGGAGATTCCCGGCCTCTCCTGGCGCGACTGGAAGCACGACGGGAAAATCGTCCACAATCCCGAGCGGGAGCTCATCCACAGCTTCGACGAACTGCCGAGCGTGATGGATGTCTATGCCCGCGAGCTGGACATCGACAAGTATTACATCGGCTACCTGAAGCATCCCTACGTCTCGCATTACACGGGGCGCGGCTGCCCGGCGCAGTGCACCTTCTGCCTCTGGCCGCAGACGGTGGGCGGGCACAAATACCGCGCGAAATCGCCCGAGGCGGTCTTTCGCGAGATGCAGCATGCCCGGGCGCTCTTCCCGCAGGTGAAGGAGTTCTTTTTCGACGACGACACGTTTACTGCCTACACGCCGCGCGCCCGCGAGATCGCGAAGCGGCTCGGCCAGCTCGGGATCACCTGGAGTTGCAACGCCCGCGCCAACGTGAGCTACGACACGCTGAAGGTGATGCGCGACAACGGACTGCGCCTGCTCCTGGTGGGCTACGAGAGCGGCAGCCAGCACATTCTCGACAACATCAAGAAAGGCGTGCGGCTGGAGCAGGCGCGCGAATTTACCAGGGCGTGCAAGCAGCTCGGGATCACGATTCACGGCACGTTCATCCTCGGCCTGCCGGGGGAGACGCACGAGACGATCAAGCAGACGATCCAGTTCGCCCGCGAGATGGATCCGTTTTCCTTGCAGGTGAGCCTCGCCGCGCCGTATCCGGGAACGGAGCTTTACCGCCAGGCGTTGGAAAACGGGTGGTTCAGCGAAAAGCTCGATCTGGTGAACCAGAACGGCACCCAGACCGCCGCGCTCGAATACGACGGGCTGTCCCGCGACGAGATTTTTTCCTACGTGGAGAAGTTCTACAAAAACTACTATTTCCGCCCACGGGTGATTGGCCGCATCATGCGCACGATGCTCACCGACCGGCAGGAGATGAAGCGCCGCCTACGCGAAGGGGCGGAGTTCTTCCGCTTCCTGCGCCTGCGCGAGGCGGTGTAGCCCCAACCACACGGTCATCCCGAGCGCAATGAAGCGCAGCGTAATGAAGTCGAGTGGATCCCGTCAGAGTGGCCGGCGGCACTGCCTGCAATTTAGGTCCGTCTTTCTCCACGGGTGAAGTCACTCGCCACTAGGACGGGATTCCTCGACGTCGCTACGCTTTGCTCGGGATGACACCGTGACGGGAGGTTTATCCGCGGTGAAAATAACCCGCCTTGCCTCGGCTGCACCGGAGTGCCACCATGCAGCACTTCCTCACGGTTATGATCCGAAACCCGCTCATCACGAGGCTTGCCTCGCTCCTCCCGGCGCTCAGCCTGTTGCTCGCCGTCACCGCTCCGCTGCACGCGGTCGATTCCTCGCCCAAGCCGGACAAAAGCGCGTCCGACGCCGCTGCCGACAAAAAAGGCGGCGATGACAGCGCGGAGCCGAAGCTCTCCGTCACCGAGCATACGGTGACGATTGGCGGAAAATCGGTCAAATACAAGGCCACCACCGGCTACATCCTGCTCAAGACCGAGGATGGCGGCGACGAGGGCAAGGACGCGAAGGATAGCAAACCGGCGGACAAGGACGGGCTGAAACCGAAGGCAAAGATTTTCTTCATCGCCTACACGCTGGAGGGGAAGGATGCCGATCAAGCGAAGCGTCCCCTCGCCTTCTCGCTCAATGGCGGCCCCGGCGCGGCCTCGGTGTGGCTGCACCTCGGCGCGCTCGGCCCGCGCCGCGTCGATCTCACCGAGCTCGGCGAAGCCCCGCCACCGCCCTACAAGCTGGTGGACAACGAATCGAGCTGGCTCGACAGCACCGACCTCGTCTTCATCGACCCGGTCTCCACCGGCTACAGCCGCACCGCCCCCGGCACCAAGCCGGATGAATATCACAACTTCGAGAATGACATCGCGTCCATCGCCGAGTTCATCCGGCTCTACGTCACCCGCAACGAACGCTGGCTCTCGCCCAAGTATGTGATCGGCGAAAGCTACGGCACCACCCGGGCGGCGGCGCTGGCGGATTATTTGCAGGAAAAGGACAGCCTTTACCTCAACGGGATCGTCCTCGTCTCCTCGGTGCTGAATTTCCAGACGATCGACTTCAGCGCCAACAACGATACCGCCTATCCGCTCTACCTGCCCAGCTACGCCACGGCGGCCTGGTATCACAAGCGGCTGCCGGATGAACTGCAAAGCCAGTCGCTCGACGAGGTGCGCAAGGCGGCGGCGGATTTTGCGGATCACGATTACCTGCTCGCGCTCGCCCAGGGCGACGCACTTCCCGACGACGAGAAGGCGCAGATTGCCGACAAGCTGGCCGCCTTCACCGGCATCCCCGCGCCGCTGATCGCCAAGCGCAACCTGCGCGTGACCCCCGAGGAATTTTTCACCGACCTGCTGATGGCGAAGGACCGCGCCATCGGCCGCTACGATTCCCGCTACACCGGCATTCGCTACGAGCCGGGCACGGAGAGCTACGAATACGACCCGAGCTTCGAGGCGGTGAACGGGCCGTTCAGCGCCGCGATCAATGCCTACCTGCGCGGGGAGCTGAAGTTCGAGACTGATCTGCAATATGAAACGCTCGCGAATGTCTTCCCCTGGAGCTGGAAACCCGCCGAGAACCGCTACGTGAACACGGCGGAATCCCTGCGCGAGGCGATGATTCGCAATCCCTATCTGAAAATCTGGGTCTGCGCCGGGCTCTACGATCTCGCCACCCCTTATCACGCCGCCGAGTATTCCATTCGCCAGATGAAGCTCGATCCTTCGATCCGCGGGAACATCAAGCTCACTTACTACCCTGCGGGCCACATGCTTTACACGGTGCCGGAGGCGCGAGAGCAGTTGAAGAAGGATTTCCTCGGCTTCCTGCGCGACAGCACGACGCAGTTGCCGGTTCACACTGCGGCGCGGCCGGATTAGCCACAGAGGACACAGAGATCACGGAGGGAAAAACATGAGCGCCCTTCGGTAAAGGTCTCTTTCCACTGAAGTGCCCGGCTTGTTTTTGTCCGCAAAATCGGCATTCCTCCGTGCCCTCTGTGATCTCTGTGGCAAAATCCTTCGGGCCATGCTTCATTCAAAACCCACCTTTTTACGAGCATGAGCAACGAACGACGCAAACCGTATCCCTTCGACCAGATTGAGCCGAAATGGCAGGCGCGCTGGGACGCTGAGCAGACCTTTCACGTGGCGAATCCCGGCGAGCCCGGCTTCGACGCGAGCAAGCCGAAATACTACGTGCTCGATATGTTCCCCTACCCCAGCGGCGCAGGGCTGCATGTGGGGCATCCCGAGGGCTATACGGCGACGGACATCATTACCCGCTACAAGCGGATGCGCGGCTTCAATGTGTTGCATCCGATGGGCTGGGACGCGTTTGGTCTGCCTGCCGAGCAATACGCGATCAAGACGGGGCAGCATCCGGCGGTGACGACGGCGCAGAATGTGGGCCGCTTCAAACTGCAGCTCCAGCGCATCGGCTTTGCCTACGACTGGCAGCGCGAGATCAACACCACCGATCCCGGTTACTACAAATGGACGCAGTGGATTTTTCTGAAGCTGTATAACAGCTATTTCGATCCTATCCAAAAAAAAGCCCGCCCGATAAGCTTGCTTGAAGATGCTCTCGCAGACATCCCACAACACAAAGATCTTTGGCAAAACGACACGTTTCTTAAGGGAGTGCATCAAAGCATATTGACATATTCTGATGCAGATAGGCCAAGGATACGACGCAACCAAATTGAATTAGACCGTCTAGCTTATGTCAGTGAAGCCCCGGTTAACTGGTGTCCAGAACTCGGCACCGTTTTGGCCAATGAAGAGGTAATTGATGGCAAGAGTGAGGTCGGCGGCTTTCCCGTAGTACGCCGTCCGATGCGCCAGTGGATGCTGCGGATCAAGGCCTACGAGCAACGACTCATTGATGAGCTCGATGGACTGGATTGGCCAGAGGGTATTAAGCTTTTGCAAAAAAATTGGATTGGCCGCAGCGAAGGCGCAGAGGTGGACTTTGGTCTCGTCGGATCAGAAGGAAAAATCCGTGTTTTCACCACACGTCCGGATACCTTGTTTGGAGCTACCTATATGGTCATCGCTCCGGAGCATGGCCTCGTCGATCTTATCGTCACCCAGGAGCAGTGGCCCGCCGTGCGCGAGTATCGCGAAAAGACGGCGCGCAAGAGCGACATGGAACGCACGGAACTAGCGAAGGAGAAGACCGGCGTTTTCACCGGCGCATTTGCGATCAATCCCGTGAATGGAGAGCGGATTCCGATCTGGATCGCGGACTACGTGCTGACTGGATATGGCACGGGCGCGATCATGGCGGTGCCGGCGCACGATGAGCGTGACTGGGAATTTGCGGAGAAATATCATCTACCGATTCGCGAGGTGGTTTCGGCGACGGCACGGTTGAGTCTGGGCGGGGAAAGCCCATGCAGTGCTCCGCCGCTGGAATGCTTTGCCAGCGAAGGCTACGCGGTGAACAGTGGTCCGCTCGATGGCCTGCCGACGGCGGAGGCGAAGCAGGAGATTACCCGTTTGCTGGAAGCGCAGGGCCTGGGAAGAAAGAAGGAGAACTACAAGCTCCGCGACTGGCTGTTTTCGCGCCAGCGTTATTGGGGTGAGCCGTTCCCAGTGGTGTGGGAAGATGGCCAGCACCGCGCGCTTTCCGAAAACGAGCTGCCGCTGACCTCGCCCGAGCTCGACGATTTCAAGCCCACCGGCACTGGCGAACCGCCGCTCGCAAAAGCGACGGAATGGCTGCGCTATTCCGAGAAGGCAACGCGCGAAACGAACACAATGCCGCAATGGGCGGGCTCGTGCTGGTATTACCTGCGCTATTGCGATCCGAAGAATGCCGACCGCTTCATCAGTGAAGATGCGGAGCGTTACTGGATGACCGGCTCGGTAGAGAACAGCCCCAAGGCGCATGGCGGCGTCGATCTTTATATCGGCGGCACGGAACACGCAGTGTTACATTTGTTGTATGCCCGTTTCTGGCACAAGGTGCTGTTCGATCTCGGCTATCTGAGCACGCCGGAGCCGTTCCAGAAGCTGGTGAACCAGGGGCTGATCCTCGGCGAAGACGGGCAGAAAATGTCCAAGAGCCGTGGCAATGTGGTGAATCCCGATGTCGTGATCGACGAATATGGCGCGGATTCCCTGCGCTGCTACGAGATGTTCATGGGCCCGCTCCAGGCAACCAAGCCGTGGAGCATGACCGGCGTAGAAGGCGTGTCCCGCTTCCTGGCCCGCGTCTGGCGGCTGGTGATGGAAGAGCAGCAGGATGGCTCCTGGGCTCCTTCGGGCGCCGTGCAGGACGTGGAGCCCGACAAGGCGCAGCTCAAGGTGATTCACGCGACGATCAAGAAAGTCGGCGAGGACATCGAGGCGCTCGGTTTCAATACCGCGATTTCGCAGATGATGATTTTCGTGAACGCCTTCATCAATACCACCCCGCGCCCGAAGGCGGCGTTGAAGACCTTGCTCGTGCTGCTGAATCCCTTTGCCCCACACTTGAGCGAAGAGCTGTGGGAAACGCTGGGCTTTGACGGGCTGGTGGCGAATCAGCCGTGGCCGGCGTTCGATGAGACGTATCTGATCGAAGACGAGATCGAACTGCCGGTGCAGGTGAATGGCAAGCTGCGCGACAAGATCGTGGTCAAAAAAGACGCGGCCAAAGAAGCGATCGAAGCCGCGGCCCTCGCGGCCCCGAAAGCGATCGAGCATATGGGCGGCCTGCCGGTGAAGAAGCTGATCGTCGTGCCCGGAAAGCTGGTGAATATCGTCGTAGGGTAATCCCCCTACGACTTTCGCCTCATCGGGGCGAATGCACGCACAGTGGCCGTGGAATGCGAATACAGGACATGAGACTGATCCTCCTTATCCTGCTCATTCTCCTCCTGGTTGGCTCGTTACCTTCCTGGCCGTACAGCTCCGGCTGGGGCTACTACCCGAGCGGCGGGCTGGGCACGCTGCTCATCATCCTGATCGTGCTCGCAGTCCTCGGCGTGATTTAACTTTCACGTCTTTCCCGCTGCCTGCGTTCGCGCGGGCGGCGGGATGTAGTGGAAGGCATTTAGAGCGATTCAATAAATAGGGTAGCCGCCCTGCAAGAGCGGCCTCGTAAAAATGATGTCATTCTGAGGCACGAAGATCCGAGCGCAGCGAGACGCAATGGCGACAGAGGGGCAATCTCCATCTATTTCTGGTGCCGGAAGGACACCGATTGTTTCCCCCGCACAGAAATAGATGGAGATTCTTCGACTCCGCTGCGCTCCGCTCAGAATGACATGGTTTGGAAATGGGCGTTCTCCGTCGCTTCGTTTCTAAACCAATAGAGCGGCTATAGAATAGGTTGAATCGCTCCAGGCCGTGTTCACGAATTGGTCGGAGTCCCGGAGGGACGTTGGAAATTAGCCGGTGGTGAAGCAAAGCGAAACCACCGGTTTACGATCCCACCAAACCATCCGCCCCGAAGGGTCGGCGGAAAGCCTGCCCTC
>Ga0157376_10001266_pt1 | contig 16615 bp, 12 predicted proteins | sample M45metaG_FD_121801 | JGI IMG/M metagenome (GOLD analysis project Ga0157376, IMG submission 121801) | Miscanthus rhizosphere microbial communities from Kellogg Biological Station, Michigan, USA - M4-5 metaG | ecosystem: Host-associated > Plants > Roots > Rhizosphere > Soil | place: USA: Michigan... | reverse complement strand
GGCGTCACCCTGCCCCCCTCGACGTCGGCCACCAGCAACCGCGTGGAGTTCGTCCCCACGTCGATCACCGCGACCCTCTTCACCCCGCCAGTCACCCGGCCACTCTAGACCGAGCTCCCTCCAAGCAGCCCCCTGTTCAATCGATCCCAGAACCCCCAAACCCCCCGGCTCCACCACCCCCGCCTTGCTATATTCACCAGTCCGCCGCGGGGTGGAGCAGCCAGGTAGCTCGTCGGGCTCATAACCCGAAGGTCGCGGGTTCGAATCCCGCCCCCGCTATTCTGTAAAAGGCCCGCATATGCGGGCCTTTTAGTTTTGTTGTCTTACAGACAACAGGGTGCAAATCCGGCCGTGGGCAAGCTCTGGGGCAAGGTGAGGCCTGGGAGAGGTTGATTCCAGCCTTGGAAAGGGGGTTGCCGGTCCACCTAGCGTCGCCGAGGATGTCGAGGCTGATCTCGCCGTCAATGCACGGCTCCTTCCATCGGCTTCGACGAATTTCTCAGCAACCCCAGCGCTGCCTGACGCATGGGCCCCCACTGTCTCCGCCGTCATTAGGTACGGGTGCGTCCAGGTCCTCTGGTAGTCCTCTGCGTACCGCATTCACGGTCGTAATTACATCTCCTCATCCGATGCCTGAAATTACCCACAATGCATTGCCAGCTACCCGGCCTTGCAGTCGATGGATGTCGAGAAGTACGTCAGGACTAGCAACTTGTCCGGCCCTGCCCCCGCGATCGGTAATCGCGGCAGGATTAGCGGACGTTTCAGGATCGCTCGTCCGCCGTCGACTCAGGTTGCGCGATTCTCTCCAATGAAGCCGAGCCCGACCCAGCGACTCCGGCCGATCCGTCTGGCAGATCCAGCACTTCGCGCACTTCGTGAGGGCGGGCTGGTCGTTGGCGCGCAGCGTTGGACACCGTCAGGCGTGGAGGAAATTTCGTTCTTGCTGGCCCGAGCCACGGTAATTAACCGCACACCGGTAGCGCTCGCCGTACCGCGTGGCCGACATTATCTCGCAGCCGCGATCTGCGCCTACCTAGCCTTTGCGCGGACTAACGCGCTGCTGCCGTTTGTCGGCAACGTCGCGTTGGCGACCGGTGATGCGGAAGGGCGAGCTCGGCTGGCTCGCTTGCGCCCCGGGACGGCCCGGTTCGCTGCTCCAGCGCTCCGACGCTTGGTGGCCGGGCCAGTGCGGATCGACGGCCGCGCGACGACGCAGGTCCGCCCGCTGTCGGGAGTTGAAGGCGCGAGGGGAATGTCCAGCGCCGACCGGTTCCTGCTCGTCCATCGTCCCGCGTTTCAACCTTCAGTTTCGGAGAATGTGATCTCAGCGTCGGTCATCGACTGCGTGACGTGCTCGGACCGGACGTGGCCGGCGCTGCGCGCATGGTCGGAGGAGGCCGAGCGCGCACAGGTCTTCGTTGGCGAGCTGGGCGACAAGACGTTCGACGACTTCTGCAAGGTCTATGAGATCCCGATGTGGCGCTTCGACTGGGCGACGCTGGCGGCGGAGGATGTCGAGGGCACCGGCGCGCTGGCGCTCGACGCGCTCGTGCGGCGCGGCCATGAGGGCGTGCCAGCGCTGCGCTATCGCGTGTGCGACGACGGAGAGGTGGACGCGCACCTGTGCGAGCTGGACGAGCGGTTCGCGCAGATGCTCCGCCATTGCAAGGGCGAGGCGCCACCGCGGCCGGTCCTGGCCGCACGGCGACTGTCCTGGTTCCTCGCTCGCGTCGCCGTGCCGTTGGACACGTACGCCACCGCAGCGTTGCGCGAGTATGGCGCCCTGCAACCGCACCGCGAGCTGGGCTACGTGACCAGTGCGTATAAAAGCCAGTTCGCGGGCGCGTGGGCGATGGTGTGGGAGAACGACTGGGCGGTAGTTGCCGGGGGGGTTCGGCGGTTGTTCGAGTATGTCGCCCGCGAGTCGCCGAAGTACCTCGACCTGCACGCGGTGGTCGAGGAGTACCGCTCAAAGCGAATCAAGCTGACGATTCGCTGCAGCACCCGCGCGGAGGCGCGTGCGCTCGGCACGGCGCTCGTCGAAAATGCCGCGGTCAGCCTGAGCGAGCTGACCGGTGAGCATCCGCCAGTGGAGATCGTTTGGTTCGGCCGACAGACTCCCCCGTTGCCCCACGGACCGACCACGAACAGGCGGCTGACGATCGTCACCGAGCCGCCGCCGCCGTACCGTGCCGGTCTGTATTGCTCGGCCGAGGAAGGTTCGATCGAGGCGCTCCTGTACCCGACGCAAGCGCGCTGGCTGCCGCTCAACGCCCGCCGCGCCGCCGAACGATGCGCCGGAGGCGCGGATAACGCCGCAGTCGTTGCAGGCGCGTACCATGACGATGTCGCGGCTGACCCCACGGTGGTCGAACTACCGGTCGAGAGGGTTGCATCAGTCGGGTTCGGCGGCCGTAAGCCCGTCACCGACGCCCCCCCGCCCGACGACGCGGCCACGCGAATGATGGCGTTCTTCTCAGAGATTGCCGCGATGAACCACGGTGACCATCTCGAGGACGCTGACGTTTCCGTACAGGGGACCGCCAAGCAGGCGCGCGCCTCTGTCAACGCGGTGCTCGTTCAGACGTGGCAGCACACCTCCGTCGCGCTGTCCGCCAGTGCCACGGTTGATCAGCTCGTCGCCGGCAAGCTACGATCCGTCGCCGTTGAGAAACTCGCCGACGGTGCCCAGGTTGTGCTGGTCGACGGCAACCATCGCGGCACGGTCGTGCACGACCTCATGGAGTCCTGGGATGAGCGATTCGGCCCCGCCCGCGTGTTCTACGACTTGTATCTGCGGGCGTTCGACGCTGCCTACGGCAAGGCTGGCGGCACCGACGCGGCCCTCGCGAAGCTCGTTGGCGTTCAGCCTGGCACGGTTCGCTTGTGGCGTATCGGGGAGAACCTCGCGCCCCAGCAGGACGAAGCGCTCAGGGCGATCCTGAAGAAGTCTGGCAACGGGGACGCGATCAACAATTTCATGCAAATCCGCCACTACCTGCGGACGGTCCGCGGGATGCACCGTCTGATTGGCCGGATCCTCAATGAGGCGGTTGCCCAGACCGTTGTCGCCGACGACGGCCCCGCCCAGCGCGAACTGCAGGAGCTGACGGGGCTGGACCTCACCGACTTTTTCGCCTCTCTGCAGGTCTTCACCGTTTCTGGCGTTATCGCTGCTGGCCCGGTCCCCGCAGCCCGGTTGGGCCGCTTTCTCGCCGCTGACGACCCGATCGTGGCCAAGGTCGCAGCATGAGCGCATCACAGAACGTCACTCCTCGCAACGCTGACCAGGAGCGGATCGTCCGCTACCTCGCTGAGCACGTCCGCCAACACCTGTCTGGGGAGGCCACGCGGTTCATCGAGCGCGTGCGACCGTCGCGGACCTTGCAGCTGGGGATTCTTCCCCCGCTGGACCCGGTCGACCCGCCACCTACCCCTGACGCCAAGGCGGCCGATCCCGAGCCGCAGGAGCCGGCTGACGGCGACTTCAACGGCCGACCTCCGACGATGGGTTTGGACTTCTCTGTTTCGCCTGCTACTGACGGCACCGTTGCGGTGCGTGTCGGCGGCGCTTTCAGCGTCTACATTCAGCGCTACCCCACCATCGAGGAGCAGAAGGCGTTCTGGCAGACCGCCGTGCCCGCCCCCGAAGACGGTAACGGCGAGAGCGGCACCACCGAAGCGGTGGCGATGGTGGGTGACACCGCGGCGACGGTTGCCAAGGACATCGGGGGCGATAGTGGAGAGGCTCCGGGCGACCGCAGGGACGATTCGCCGGCGCCGGCGCCGGCGCCGGCCAAGCGCCGCCGCCGACCGGTGATGAGCCTGCTCCCGAAGTACGAGCGAATCGACATCGAGATCCCGCCAACCGACGTGCCACTGGACTCGTCCAAGCCGCACGACATCATCCCGCTGGGCGCTGTTGCGCAGGCTGCTGTCGACCGGGCGCTTAGGCCGGTGCTCGCCGATCCGAAGACCGTGCACGCGTTCGAAGGCAACCAGACCGTGCCGCTGACTGAGCTTGACAGCGACCAGACGACGTGGGAGCAGACGCTGAAGTCTAAGGAGGGCGATGCCCGGACCAACCGTGCGCTTCGCCCCCACCAGATATCGCTAACCGTGCAGACCCGGCGCACCCGCAGCGGTGCCCTGAACGTCAGCCTTACCCTCGCCAACGACTCCGTCGCGCCGCGAAAGGGGGAAAAGGGAGACGCCAAGGAGTTACAGCGAGATATGCATCTGTTCAACTGCAAGCTTCGAGCGGCGCCAACCGCCGGTGAGTTGGCGTCCTTTGAATTTGACCGCACGCCGGAGGATTTCCGCTACGACGATTTGCGGATGGTTTGGGCCCACGGCCGCAATGCCGCTGCGGACGGGTACCTAGAGGGAAAGCCGTGCGCGCCGACTACGCAGGCCGACGAGGTCCGCACGACGACGTGGCCACTGCACATCCAGCGCAAGCTCGTCACCAACCCCGCCCTCGAGCTCGCATTCAGCGACCTGTCGGACCCGGAAACGCTCGTCAGCGAGCTGGTGAAGGTCCAGGCTGGCATGGAAGCGTTCCTGACGGAATGGGACGCCGAGCTGGCCAAGTCCGAATGGCAGTCTGATCCCCCACGCCTCCAGGCATGCTGGGACGCCCGCGAGGAATTCCAGCGCGAGGCCGAACGATTTGACCTCGGCCTGTGCGCCCTGCAGCAGGACGAGGCCCTACGCCGATCGTTCGCCGCCGCCAACCGCGTGTTCCGACGCGTCGGCGCGTCCCGCGGCCGAGACATCCACACCTGGAGACTCTTCCAACTGGTCTTCCAAGTCATCCACGTCTCGGCGTTGCGTGCTCGCGAGGTCGATGATCCCGCCTACGTCTCCGAGCTGGACACCGCCGACGTCCTATTTTTCCCGACTGGTGGCGGCAAGACCGAGGCATACCTAGGCCTGATCGCGGTTGCGATGTTCTATGACCGGCTTCGCGGCAAGAAGCTCGGTGTCACCGCGCTGCTGCGCTTCCCGCTGCGCATGCTTTCCGTCCAGCAGCTCGTCCGCGTCGGCCGCATCGTGTATGCCGCCGAGGATCTCCGCCGGGCACTCATCGCCGATGGTCAGACGGGCTTCGTCGGCGACCCTTTCCGTCTCGGGTTCTTCGTCGGCAGCTCCAACACGCCCAACCGACTGTCCAATGACATCAGCCGCGATGAAGAGAGCATCGACTGGTGGGAGCGCGAGCTCAGCAATGATCCGGCGCTCGGGGTCCTGCGACGCACGATTACCGAGTGTCTCAACCCTGACTGTCCAGGCGGCGACGTCACGCTGAAGGCCGACGTGCCCGGCGTCCGGCTGCTGCACGTCTGCAGCACTTGCGGAGAGATGCCGGTGTGCATCACCGACGAGGAGGTGTTCCGATATCTGCCAGCGGTGACCGTCGCGACTGTCGACAAGCTCGCAGCGGTTGGCCGCGTTCCCGAGCTATCGCACTTCACCGCTGGGCCTGCGCACCAATGCCCCGACCACGGGTACTTCACCCACTACCAGCCCGTCTGGAAGGACGGCAAGCCCAGCCCTAATCGCGACCGCTGCATCGCTGGAGGCAGGTGCACCCGCGGCAAGAGTGAGTACACGTTCGTGAGCATCCATGACCCAGTGCCTGCCCTGCAGGTTCAGGACGAGATGCACCTGCTACAGGAGGAGTTGGGCACGTTCAACGCGCACTATGAGACGTTGTTTGAGCACCTGCAGCGCCGGGTCGGCATCAAAAAGCCGACCAAGCTGCTCGCCGCCACCGCCACTGTCGAGCGGTACGAGGCGCAGGTCCGCCATCTGTACGCTCGCCGCGCTGCAGTGTTCCCGGCCCCTGGTTGGAGCCTGGAGCGATCCTTCTATACGCGCCTATCCGCCGACACCCAGCGCGTGTATATCGGCGCCATGCCGATGCTCCGCGAGGTCACGGAGTTCGGATCCCGTGTTCAGGCGCTGCTGCACCGCGAGATCGAGCGCCTGGCCGACGACCCAGGAGCCGCCCTTGATCAACTCGGGCTGACGACTATTAGTAAGCCCGACCAGCTGCTGCTCGAGCTGTTCAACTACGAGCTGTCGCTCGGTTACGTCAACAGCAAGCGCGATGGCGACGCAATTGCCAACAAGCTCGACTCATATGCCAAGGAGCTCAAGGGCGATCCGCTGGTCGTGCGATTCCTCTCCGGCGACAACACGCTCAACGAGATCGCTGACGCGCTGCGCACGATCGACGATCAGCAGATCACCGATCCGCGCGACCAGCGATTGCGCGCAATCGTCGGCACGTCGGTCGTCTCGCACGGCGTCGACCTCGACCGCCTCAACATGCTCGTTATGAATTGGATGCCGTCGAACATCGCTGGCTACATTCAGGCGACCTCGCGGTCCGGCCGCAAGCACGTCGGCCTAGTCATTAGCGGCTACGACCGCGCCAGGCTGCGTGACCGCAGCATGTTCCATTACTTCCTACCACAACACCGGTTTTTGCAGGAGCTGGTCGCGCCCGTGCCGGTCAACCGCTTCGCGAAGTTCGCTATAGGGCGGACCGCGCCAGGCCTGGTTTGCGCGATCATCATGCAGGGCTACGGGCGCGCTGACCGCGAGAGAGACGGCCAGCCGCGCGATCTGTCCTACGGCAAACCGTTCCTGGACTGGTGGAACACCGAGGCGTCGGAGACAGACCTCCTAGAGCGCGTCCTCGATGCGCTCGGGCTGTCCCGTCAGCTCCTCGAGCCCGACGGGAGCCGCAAGGAGATCTACGACCCTGGCATGGTCGAGACGATGAAGCAGGACGTCCAGACCGAGATTGCGGCTCTTATCCAGGATTTGAAGTCCCCGCGCGACAAGGCGCTCGTCAAGATGCTGGCGCCACCGCCACTAACCAGTTTCCGTGACGTCGATGCGTCCCTCGGGTTCGCAGGACTGACGGATACCAACAACGCCTCCAACGCACTGTTGCGCTAGCCAATGCAGCGCTCCAAGTCCCAAGTCATGTTCAACCACCTGCCTGGACAGGTATTTCGGCATGAGAACGGACTTATCGCAAAGGTAAATCGCGTTGCGACCGAGCCCTCATATGCGATCAACCCGACGCTCGTCTATGCGGGCCTGTCTCGTGAGCTGGATCGCTGGTCGTACAAGAACGGGTACCGTGATCCGGCCACCCACCCGGACCGCTACACCCTTGTAGAACCCGTCGACGAGGTCGTATTCGACCTATGGCCGCTGAACATGCGTTGCAAGCGGTGCGGGGTCATCAGAATTTTCAAAACCAGTAAGGATATTCCTAACTCGCCGCGCTGTCAGCGCAGGGGATGCGACGGACATCTAGAGCAGCTGCCATTTCTACAGGTTCATCAGTGCGGCAACTTGCAACCGCTCTTGATCCAGCGCTGTAACACCCACGGTTACGATGCACTGGTACTTGACGACCCCGGCAACTTTGCCGACGCGCAGCTTCGATGCTTGGAGTGCGGCGTCCCCGTCAAGGGTCTCGGATATCGCGGCTGTACTGGCTGCAACATTCCCGGCGATCGGTACATGCGCTCGCTGCCGGTTCGGGCCCCTGGCCGCTTTTTTACGCACTACTTTCCGTTGGTGACGCTCAAGAGCGCCACGCTTGGCAGGCTCAATAGGGAGCCCGCCGGCCCTGCAGTCGTACTGGGCTCCTATCTCGACGATGTCAGCGATATCGACGACGAACTCGACGACGCCGCGCACGTTCGGAAGGGGGCCCGCCTCTCCCCAGAGGAGGTCGAGAAGATCCGCGATGCTGTCAAGCACCTCCCGCCTGAGCTGCAGACCGCGGCGTTGCCAGCACTCCATGACGACAAGTGGTCCGATATCGAGAACGCGCTCGGGCAACATGTGGTCGACGAGCTTGGCAGCGCCCAGCGCCTGCAGGAGCGCGCGATGATCTTCGCCGGTGCTGGAGAACTGCGCGTTCGTCGGCTGGAGGATTTTCAGGAGATCGCCCGTAAGCTCGGCCAGCAAGCGACCGTCAGGCGTATGCAAGCCGAGCAGCGCGAGTTGCACGACGCCGGGTTCGCCCGCGTCCTGGTTGTCGAGAACTTCCCGATCGCCTTGGTCGCATATGGCTGGACCCGACTGACCAACACGGAGACGGGCGCGCGCCTGAACGCATTCCCGCCTCTGCGGAATGAGAAGACGCCGCTCTATGTCAGCACGTCCAACACCGAGGCCGTCTTCCTCGAACTCGACCCCGTCCGTGTTTGCTCGTGGCTGCACGACACCGGGTTGCTTGCCGCCGCGCCTGCTGAGGCAAGTGAGGCTCGTCTGCAGGTGCTTCAAGAGATGGCCGGTAACACGCCCGCCGCCATTGCCGCGCGCAATCTCTGCCACACGGTCTCGCATGCGTTGATCCGCAACCTCGGGGAGCTCGCCGGCTTCGGTGAGGACACGATGGCCGAGTACCTCATTCCAGAGGCACTCACGATTGGCTTGTACGCCAACGTCCACCAAGAGTTCACCCTCGGCGCCTTGGTGTCCCTGGTTGAGCATCATCTCTCGACGTGGTTGAAGGAGGCCATGCACGGCACCGAGATCTGCACGTGGGACCCGCGTTGCTCGGAGCACGACGGTGCCTGCGCCAATTGCTTGCACCTGGCGTTCGGCTGCGAGCATCGCAACAAAAACCTAGACCGCGCGCTGCTGTATGGCGTGGCCGACCCCGCCGGCCGCGCCACCGCAGTCGGCACCGGCTACTGGGCCTGACAAATGCGGCAGCTACAGAGTGCACGGCAGCTTGTCGACGCCGCTGACCTCACCCTCACTGGGATGGAACGCCATGTCGAGATCGATCTGCCATTGAAGTCGCGATGTTGAGCGGATCTGGTGGCTCGTTGACCTTTTCTGCGAGGCGAGACCTCTCGTCGGGCCTTGACATCTCGACCCTTTGCGCGTGGCGAAGGCCTACAGTTGCGTCGTGAGCTTGCCGCCATATCCTGAGATCTCACAGCTTTCGAGGCAAGAGGCGCATCGCAAGGCTGCGCACCGGCCGCCCTATTACATCCATAAGTGGTGGGCTCGCCGCACCGGCTCTGTGTTCCGCGGCATCCTGCTCGACCAGTTGCTGCCTGACGGGGAGAGCCGCATGGCCGCCGCCGCTCGCGCACACGACTTCAACGACACCATAGTGCTGGACTGCTTCCACGGTGGCGGTACGACCATCGGGGAGGCGCTGCGCCTCGGCTGTAAGGTCATCGGGTCTGAGCTGAACCCAGTAGCGCACTTCCTCGTCGCTCAGATGGTCCGCGACCTCGACGAGACGAGACTCGACGCGGCGTTCGCGACGGTTCGCACGGCTGCGCAGACCAAGCTGCGCCGCATGTATGCCACTCGCTGCCCTGTGTGCGAGAAAGACGCGCAAATTCAATATACGAGCTGGACCAAGCAGGTTACCTGCGAGGCGTGCGGCGATCCGGCCGACCTGCTGACCAGCCACGTTGTGATGGCTGACTTTGCTAATCCCGGAGGCGGCCTTGTGCAGTGCCCGAAATGTGCCCACCCATGGCGGGCCAAGAAAGTCGCCGCTCGAGTGCAGTGCCCCTGCTGCAGGCACCGGTTCGTCCCGAACAAGCGGCTCATCGAGCCCAAGCGTTACCGCTGCACCTGTGGTTACAAGGGCGAGATCCTCGACGCCCTCGCCATCGGGAGCAACCCGCCAGGGCACCGTATGGCCTGCTTGGTTACCCACTGCGAGGACTGCGGCCGCGGATTCAAGGCCCCCGATGCAGGCGATCTCCGTCGCTATGCGCGACTTGAGGGCCGGGCGGCAAGGCAGCTGGACCAACTCGCCGTCCCGCGCGACGAGATCCCCGGTGGGCGCAACACCAACCAGATGTTGCGCTACGGCTATCGACACTGGCACGAGATGTTCAACGCCCGGCAGCTACTTGGCCTTGACATCCTTGTGCGCGCCGTCCGCGATGTCGGTGACGACCCCGCCGCTCGCGACGCCCTTGCGCTGCACTTATCGTCGACCCTGGAGTTCCACTCCATGTTCGCTACCAGTAAGGGCCTCGGCACCGGCGCGATCCGGCAGGTATTCAGCCACCACGCATTCATTCCGGCCAAGGCGCCGTTGGAGGCACATCTGTGGGGCGTTGGCACCGCGTCGGGCGGTAGCTCCGGCGGGTTCGCGTCGCTCTATGGCACCCGTATGAAGGCTGCACTGCGTTGGAAGGAAGGGCCTCAGGAGAGCACGATCGTCGACGGTACGCGTGTCCGCGCTGCCGTTGCTGGCGAGAAGCTTGCCGCGCGACCGGCCAGCAGCTTTGATGACCTCGTCGACGGCAGCGCCGATGTCCTGTTGCTCAACCAGTCCAGCAGCAGTCTCCCGCAGGTCCCCGACGGGACCGTCGACCTGTGCGTTACTGATCCTCCGTACGCCGACAACGTCATGTATGCCGAGCTCTCGGACTACTTCTACGTATGGCTTCGCGAGTTGATCCCGCACCATCCCTCGTTTCAGGATGTGCTTGTAGACGACAGTCAAGAGGCCGTCCAGAATCCCCACCGCGGCCGCGACGGAGATGCCTACGGGCGACTTCTCGGCGATGTCTTCATCGAAGTCGCTCGTGTACTGAAGGATGACGGCCGTCTTGCGTTCACCTTCCACCACGCGAACCAAGGGACTTGGCGCCATCTGTGCGACGCGTTGATCCTCGCTGGTTTCGTCGTTGAGCGCTGGTGGCCGGTGTTCGCCGAGATGGAGAGCGCCATGCCCATCCTCGGTAAGGAGCACAATGGCCACCTCGACATCGTCTTCATCTGCGCCAAGCGCGGTGTCGTCACCTGCCCCGCGCCCCAGGACAGCATTGCCTGCATGGGCGAAAAGCTCGCGGGGGCAGACTTGCCAATGGTCGCGTCGGACCATCGTGCGCTACTCAACGCCAAACGCATACAGACGTCTTCATTCGAGGCTTGTTCGGAAACCGGTCTGGTTCACGTGCAAGCATTGCGGGCGAACGACGCAGACACGTGGGGTTGATCGTGGTCTCGGTTCTCGGTTAGGGCAAGGAGTCAGCTCTGAGTACGCGCCAGCTGCTATCCGGTGATGAGGTTCGTGCCCTCGACGAGGCGCTACTTGCCGCCTACGGCCAGCACGAAGAGCTGTGTCTCGCCCATCCCATTGCGGGGGGTAGGTTCAGTCGTCCGGGTATCCCCGCAGCGTTCAGCGAGTCCCTGGCCGCACTTGTCTTGCCGACCCTTGTTGCACAAATCACCGTGATCAGATTCGGAGGCCGTGCCGCCGACCTGATCGCAACAACTGGGGATGGGGGGCAACTTACGATCGAGGTCAAGGCCTCCGGCATAAGTAGGTGGCAGGAGTTGAAGCAGCGCGACCTCGAAAGCCGATGGACTCATGTGGATCGACTTCGCCCGACGCTACGTCGACGGCGACGGCCCAATAACGACCTACTATCTGCCGCGACCTTCGCGCTACAACCCTCCCCGCCGCAAGCTGACCCTAGATGTATTTCTTTCTGGCGCATCTGGTATTGGCGGTTTCATTAGCCGTACTTTTGCGAAGCTCGACGATGTGATCGAGCGGCGGGCAGATGGATAGGACAGCTTCCGTTGCTTCGCATGATCAAGGATCAGCCACGCTCCCACGGGCAGCCCGGTAACGGGGATTTCCGCGCCCCAGCTACAACAGTTCCCGTGCCTCCCGAACTGATGTTCTCGGGAAGGTATTCAAACTGGCTGGCCGTAGGCACGCCCTGAGAGGACCCGCTCTACCCTGAAGACAAAAAGTTTAGTCTGGGGTCAGGGCTAATGTCGCTGGAATGGCTAAGCAGCCGAGAGCTTGGAACGTGGATTTCGACAGCGACGCGGTCATCGACTTCGAGGATGTGAAGTCGCGCGGAGATCGCAAGGCGGTCTTCAACGTCATGCAGAAGCTGAAGGATCTTGGGCCAGATCTGCCGTCGCCGCATATGAAGTCGTTGAAGGGCGAGGCGAATCTATTCGAGCTGCGGCCGAAGCAGGGGGCTTGTGAGGCTCGGCCGATCTATGCGCGGTTCGGCAATCGATTCGTAGTCCTAGCGGTGGCTGCGAAGAAGAAAGACTTCGATCGAGCGGTCGTGGCAGCGGGTGATCGTCTGAAACGCCGCAGTTGACTCTGATAATAATTTTATTATCATGAGGCAGCAATGAAGAACTCAGATAAGACCTTCGATGCCCTTGTGGCGGAGGAGCAGCTTGCCGACCCGAGCTTTCGGGCCGAGTGGCAGAGGCTCGCTCCGGCGCGAGAGTTCGCGGCAACGCTCCTGCGTTATCGCGCTGAGCACAAGCTGAGCCAGAGGGCCCTGGCGAAGAAGCTGGGCGTCTCTCAGCCTCGCGTCGTCAAGCTCGAGTCCGGGGAGCACAACCCCGAGGTCGACACGATCATCAACGCTGTTCGGCGCCTAGGAATCGAGTTCGTGCTCGACGTGGCCCCCGCAAGCCGCAAGCCGGCGCTCGTGACGGCACGTGCTCAGAAGAGCGGGGCGATCGCCCACGACGATGTCTCGGTCGTGGCGGCTTCGTCGGTATAGCTCTTCCTAACTCACGAAATCGCCGCCGCCATCGCGAGGTCGCACCTGCTTCACCCGCTCGGCAGCGTTGCCTCCACGGGGGCGGGCGTGTTGCAGCAAGGTCCGCATCGCCGCCGCTCGGGTGGCTCGGCGCCGCAGGCCAGTGCAGACAACAACTCTCTTCATGCTCGTCATTATGGCTCGCGGGTCAACGAAGCTGCGCCGGTGCCCTGCTGGGGCAACGAATGGGGCAACATGCCCCACAGATTCCAGCCGATCTCCACGTAGTTCGATCTCGCGAATTTGGCTTGAAACCTAGCTCCACGTAGTCCAGCCGAGTTCAAGGTTCAGGCTCATAACCCGAAGGTCGCGGGTTCGAATCCCGCCTCAATCGCGCTATGCCGCTCTCGAAGGCAAGGCGCCAGCCTGGAACAGCGCGTCGGGGAGCCCAGAGCAAAGCAGGACGCAGTGCTCGCCCTCGATCAGCCTGCGCACGACGGTGCGGCGAGCTGGCACCGCTTGTCTGCCGACCAGGTTGGGCGAAGGGCGAAGCGCGCCATCGACGCTCAAGATTGAGGCGGTACGAACGTTGACGACCACCTTGCGCGTCCTTCCAAAGATCAGCACCGCTTTGGCGGCCTCATCCCCAAACGTGCGCTGGGAGAACTCGAACTCGCCTACGAGCAGAACCGGGTCGCCGAGCTGGCCCCGGACTGCCCACGCGGTGCAGACGACATAAAAGGCGACGAAGGCCCCGGCGACCGCGAAGCCGACTGGATGCGAGACCTCGAGGGTCTGGTGCCAAAGCTCGGCGGTGCTGATTACGATCAAAGGGAGCATGACGAGCAGGCGGGCCGCGACGTCACGACGGACACGCCGTCGCGCAACCCGGTACCAGGTGCGGCGCGTGTCGGCATCGGCCGCGGCAAGGGCGGTGAGGTCGCGCGGCTGACCGTGACGGGCGCGCTGGCGCTCTTTGATCCCTGCGAGGACGCGGTCGCGGGTCGGCCTGTACCTGAAGACCAGGCCGAGGGCCACTGATCCGATCGCTACCAAGATCGCAATAACGGTAAAGGGGCCGACGAAACTGGAAAAGCTGTCTCCGTAGAGCAGCGGCGTGAAGAGGGAGACCAGAATTCCCATGACCATGCCGCGAACCCAGAGGCCCCCGATTTTTCGCGCCGTCATACCCCAGGGTTCACGCCGCAGCCTAAAGCGGGCGATCGGCGACCTCACCTTGCCGGGCCCGCCCCGGCCAGGCGTTTGGAACCACAGCGCCCGTCCGTCAAAGGAATCGAGGAAGCCATCCCAGTTTGTGCGATCGAGGATTGCGTGTGAGCGTGATTTTGCCCCAACGTTCAAAGTTCTGATCGTTGAACCAGATACCGCTGAGGCTGATGGGGCTCACACGCGGCCACGACCCTGGCCCAAGCTTGAGGTGGGCAGTGCCGTAATGGGGGTCGACCAGTTCAACCTGCGTGGAAAGCTCTGGAGGCGCGTCGGACCTCGGGGTCACGTAGTACTCGTAGTGGAGTTCGTGGTAGACGACGTGGTTGGCGGTCCTGTGGGCGTCGACGCTCGCCATCACCGACCATGACTTGCTGACATCGGTCCGGAAGCTGATTGCGATCCGGCTCCAGTTCTGCTTGATCTCCACGCGGCAGTCCAACGGCGTGCCGATGTTCTCGCCCTCCTTCCCTTTGTTGATTTCGATCCGGCCGCGCCACTCGCCGGACAGATCTGGCATTGCGCAGTGCGGGACCTTCGCCGTGAGCCGCCAGCGCCATGCGCGTTTCTCGAAACCGGCGAGGGTCAACCAGAGCAGCGCTGCCGCAATCACCACGCCGATCCAGTCTGAGATATGCGTCAACAGCACGATTCCCGTCGCGCCGGCTGCAGTGATCGCTCCTAGGACGTGGATGACGTTGATGCGATTGACATCGCCGGCGGAGTACAGGTGCTGACCTTCGGCCGGCGGTTGCGCCGAACCGTCGTCCGGACCGGCTTTGGCCTCGCTCGTGATCGACACTGTCAGCGCCTCCATGGCCGCGCGCGTACGCTTCGTACCTGACTAGAACCCTAACTAATTCCTCCGCCTATCGGGTGCTAGTCAGTCCACCAGTCGCGCTGGCCTTCGACGTCCTCGCGCGGGGACTCGCCGAGATTGGGGGCGCCGACGACGATGATCTCGAGGCCCTGCGGCCCGGCCTCGTAGCCTCGCCAGGTGCCGGGCGGGACGCGCACCGCGTCCCATTCCTCGAGCTCGACGATCTCGTCGTCGAGCTTCATCCGCCCGCTCCCGCCCAGGACCACGTAGACCTCCTCCTGCTCCTTGTGCGTGTGGCCATAGGGAAAGCGATAGCCGGGCGGGACGCGCTGGTAGCCCAGGCCGGCCTTCTCCAGCCCGAGCGCCTTGGTCGCCAGGCGGAACTCCAGGTCCGGCGCCCCGTCGAAGTTGGACCCGACGTCCTCCAGGTCCTCCTTGAGGTTCCTGAGCGTGAACGGCATGGCGAAATCCTATGCGGGCATCGCCCCCTTGACAGCCCCGGCTGGATCAAGCCGCGGGAAGGTAGGTGAGGAGGACCACTCCCGAGTCGAACCGTTGCACCTCCTCGAGCTGCATCCGGACGGTGCCCCTGTCGCCGAGCACGTGGAGGTTGCCCTGGCCCCAGACGAGCGGGTTCAGGTAGACCTCGAACTCGTCGATCAGGCCTCTCTCGGCGAGGGCGTAGGCGAACTCGCCGCTGCCGTGCATGAAGAGGTCGCCGTCGACCTCGTCCTTCAGTTTCGGGATCGAGCCCCCGGGGTCTCCCGCGAGCAGGGTGGCGTTCCAGGCGAGGTCTCCGGAGAGGGTGCTGGACCCGACGTACTTCGGCATCGAATTGACCATGTCCGCCCACTTGCCGGACTGGCTCGGCCAGTAGCCCGCCAGCCCCTCGAAGGTCTTGCGGCCCAGGACCAGCCCGCTCGACCTCGCCTGGCGCTCGAACGAGTGCTCGCCGTGGTCTCCGTCCGCCTGCACCCACTCGGCGACCGGGTCGACGACCCCGTCGAGGGTGGCCTGCGTGGTCGCGATCAACTTTCCCATCTTGGTCCTCCTTCGGTCATCGGGCCCGCATCGGGCTCCCTCTACCCAGGAGACGAATGGGGGAGCGCGGACTCGACATCTAAGCTGCTGGGCGACTCGAGAAGGCGACCAGGAAGAAGGCGGCAGCGATGAACGAGCCAACCGGCGATTCTCCTTCCCAGCTGATCGACGCCAGGATCGAGGAGCTCGGGGACTGGCGGGGAGAGACGCTTGCGCGGGTCCGGAACCTCGTCAAGGAGGCCGACCCCGAGGTGGTCGAGGAGTGGAAGTACAGGGGCGTCCCGGTGTGGGAGCACGAGGGGATGATCTGCACCGGCGAGACGTACAAGGAAGTGGTGAAGATGACCTTCGCCAAGGGCGCTTCGCTGGAGGACCCCGCTGGCCTCTTCAACTCCAGCCTCGAGGGCAACACCAGGCGGGCGATCGATTTCCGCGAGGGCGAGGAGATCGACGAGGAGGCGCTGAAGGCACTGGTCCGCGCGGCGGTGGCGCTGAACACGGGCGGCTAGCCCTGGCCGCACCGACGGCACGTAGCCGCGAGAATGCGCCGATGAGCGGAGGCGGAGAATCTGCGGCGATCTCGCCGACCGCCCATTACACCGGCGAGACCTGGGTCAGGAACGGGCTCTCGCATCCCGAGCTGGGGACCTGGCAGGGACGCCTCCTGCACGGCGCCCTCGCCCTGCCGAACGCCGCCAGCAAGCGGCTGGGCGGACCGACGCTCGAGGCACTGCTGCTGGCCCGCCACCGGATCATCGACTCCGCCCTCGACGACCTGATCGAGGGTGGTGTCACTCAGGTGGTCGAGGCGGCCTGCGGGATGTCGCCGCGAGGCTGGCGCTTCAGCGAGCGCTACGGCGACCGGCTCACCTATATCGAGGCCGACCTGCCGGCGATGGCGCGGCGCAAGCGCGACGCCCTGCGGCGGATGGGGTCGCTGAGCGACCGCCACCGGGTCGCCGACCTCGATCAG